>Ga0315295_10004472_pt1 | contig 11933 bp, 24 predicted proteins | sample YL17G14_0_MG_FD_204453 | JGI IMG/M metagenome (GOLD analysis project Ga0315295, IMG submission 204453) | Sediment microbial communities from Yellowstone Lake, YNP, Wyoming, USA - YL17G14_0 | ecosystem: Environmental > Aquatic > Freshwater > Lake > Sediment | place: USA: Wyoming | collected... | reverse complement strand
CTTTCGTCGTAAGTTAAAACTCTCGTTCCTTTAGCGTGACAACCTTTGCCCGACATTATCGACACACCTAAGACCTCTCTCCTCCGACCCTGCCTCTTGTCGTTTACCAGGTCTTGTACCGCAGTCAGCCCTTCCTTCTGCTGTTTTGTTATGAAATAATTACTCCCCGTATCTGCGTTGTAAGGCTTCATTATAAATTCTTCAACGAAGAAAATTATGTCCCCGCGACACTTTTTTAATAAATTTTCTTGTTGACTTTGTGTAGGCTCTGCCATATTATCCCTAATATAGTCTATATCCATATTAAGAGTACATATTATGTCACATTTGTCAAGAACTTTATGAATCAGACAGAACTTAAAAATCTAACGTCCTCAGTCTATGTCGAGTCTGATAACATAGTCATAAACAACCCAACCTTAGATAAGGACGTTATAATCTACGTAAACGACGGCGGGACGAAATCCGAAGTCGCCCGATTTATAGGGGCTACACATACCTTCGAAGTCCATACAGGAGCTACAGGCTCCTTTGCTTCCGCAGACTCTAAACTTATTACCGTTATTAAAGGTATCATCACTACTATATCTATCTAAATCAACCCTTTTGTTTTATATTTTTGTGGATTGAGTTTTTAAATTAAGTGTTTTCTACGAAAGGAAATATTGAATGAGGGCCTTTTATTCTATATTTTACTGAAAAGGGTACTATACATATATCACCGCTTCTAAATGACCATACCCCCCCCCTCTAAATATTGAATATAATGTATAATTTAATACTAATATAGACTTTAGCCTCGGAGAGTGTACATATTACAGTCATATACAATGTACATATATCTAAAATTTGAGATACATATACATAGATATATTACTTCCGATAATACACATTATGTCTCATTAGGGCTTAAATTGTTGAAATTTAGGGGTTTTAAGGCTGGAACCTTGCATTTTGCAATGGTTGGTGTCAAGGTGGAAACAATAATACCCTTATACCCAATCCGTTAATCTATGCAATAACACCTTAAATTATCATAGCTTGAGTTAGAGTTCCGACTTATCTATAATTTCGACTACTTTACTAAGTGCAATATTGATATTAGACTTTCCCTCTATCGTGCGAGTTTTATCTATAAGAATTGCCGCTGAGAGTATTCTGTCCTTAAGTCCGGCCTTGTTAATTACAGTTTCATCTACAGATTGCAGTATATTATTGCCAATTCCGGCCAAAATATCAGCTTGAAACTGTTTGTATGTACTTAAATGTTTATTGTCTATATTATAGCGTTTAAGGATTGCCGATACATTTTGTTTCGTGGTTCCAGTAATCCGTCCAATATCCGCGCCGGTTAATTTTGGATTGGATTGCTTAAGTTGTATAATTTCTCGACTCTTGTCCGTCCCTGGCTGGCTTCGCTTGGCGCGTTTGCGTGTATGCTTGACGGTCAATGCTTGGCAATCTGCCGCCGCGACTGGTTCCACCTGTATAACTTCCCCTTCCATAATTTCATAATATAGTAGATAATAATATATTGCAATCTTTTTTTCTCTTTTTTTTCCTCCCCTTAAATTTTTTTGCATTATTTACTTGACAATATAAACCGATTATTATAATGTCTTAAATGTCAAGCAACAAAATATCATAATAAGGAGATACACAATATGTCAAACACACAAACAATCAAACAATCAACACTCAGCACTCGCCGCGGCACGTCATTATCAACTATTAAGTTGATAAAAAATTCTAATTTAATAATTAAATAAGGGGGATAACAATATGAAAACATTACAAGAAAAAGCGAGCACTATGTTAAATCAGTTTGAACAAAAAACAAGGGATGCAGATAACAGAAAATTTTATTGCTTAAAAGATGATGCCAAAAATCATGATTTATATCAAGATATTTGTCACGATGCACATAACGACATGACACCGGATGATTATAAATATGATTTTATAATCGAAGCTCTCGAATTATTTGCCGAATTAGAGTGCGAAGAGGACGCGCAAGACTCCATATATGAAATTGAAGCAAATTGTTATACATCAGAATTGACAGCTTGGTTAAATTCTCATAATTCAAGAGTTTATTATTTAACGGAAGCTCTTGAAGAGTTTGAATGTAAAGATGGGTTTCAAGCTCTCGCGATAGCACAACAAAAAGAAAAAATCGAAGTCGCAAGCTCGATCCTCAATAGTTTAGAAAATATGTAACACAAAGCGCGCCGGTCCGGCCGTGGACTTCAATGTCAAGCGCGCGAATTGCCGAAAGGCAAAATAAAAAAAAGGAGAAAAGATTATGATTACAGAAACAATAATACAAGATAATAAAATAATATCACAGCGTAACATTTTCAACGCTGATATGAATTATTTTAGAATATCAAATCTTAATGCTGATGAGTATAGATATAATCCTAAGTTAAACAGGCTGGAAGCTGAAAAAAATAATAAATTATACATATATGAAAGTCAAACAGCTTCAATATGGTATTAGCAATTCACAGAAACCGGCCCGGACGCTTGAGGCGTGAATCAAATTCAATCCGGGCAAATGTCTTAATAAGACAAATTTAAAAAAGAGGAGAAAAGAGAATGGCTGAATTAAGTCAGGAGATCAGAGATTATATGTCTGAGCTCGGTAAGAAGGGCGGCGCGTCCAGAAGCGAAGCTAAGCTATACGCTATTAAACACACGCGCCGTAATAATGGCGGTAGACCTTTCGGAAGTAAGAACTCATATAAAAGAGTTAGTAAAAAAGAGAAAGAATAAAAAAGAGAGAAATAGACAATCTAAATTTATCTAAACCGGGGACTCTAAGTCCTCGGTTTTTTTATTAAAAAAGAGAAAAAGAGAAAGAAAAGAGAGAAGCCTATGCCGAAGCCTTCAAGTCTTTAAATTAAGGCGTTCTGAGCAGTCTGGAAGGCAATTATGTCTCATTCAGAAGCCTTATTATCCAAACCTCGCTTTGCCTCTCGCTACTTTACTTCTCGGCTCTATACCTAAAGCCTCGCAAAATTCCCATTCAGTATATTTTAAAAGCGGCTTCCAGTTATGGCAATCTTCGCAAAGTAGTATTATATTCCTGTCATCGTCAACCATGCTTCCGTATAATTTCCGCGCTTCCTTCGAGTCTGAATATATGTGATGATGATGTATGGCGTTTTTCGAGCATCCTTCAGTTTCGCATAATACTTTCACTTTATTTAATTTAATATCTATCTTTCTCATATTTCCTCTATCAGAATTTTATATCTATCGTAAAATATTTTCTGCTTAATCTTAAATAACTGATATGCTGAACCCTTCCTCATACCCTTAACATCAATAATGTGTGTCTGTCCGTCTTTAATGAACTGGAAGTCTGCTATGTAATGAACCGGCCTGAAAAATTCATTGCCTTCGAGTATCTCAAATTTAACCTGGCGTTCTAAATCCTGAATCTCGCCCCGGCGTTCCATGTCTAAAAGAATGAGATATCTCTCGGCTTCTTTCTTCGAATCGAACATCATGCCTTTAACATAGACCTTCCGGGCGTTGTACTTGTTTTTATACATCGGTATTATATTCATTCCGTTATCCCTCAAATTTTATGGATATCTGACGTAGGTTTGAAATACCTTGTTGTACGCAATTTGTGGCTACTGTTTTTGTAATAAATTCCCATTAATTTCAATTCTTTGTCTATCGAGTTGTTTTATGGTGTCTATCGCGTCTGAAGCATAAAAAATTTCTTCTTGTGTGTAGTTTGTTTTATATTCTCTGTTTATTATATCTGCTTTGAATTTGGCCGCTTGCCAACCATATCCTAAAATTAAAACAAAAATTAGTGTCCCAACGCTAACAATTACAGAGATAACAACCACACACATACATAAACCCTCTACAAAACCGTTCCTTACTTCTTCTGAAATCCAAAAAGCTACAAATGCTAATACTACTAATCCAATACCTGCTATTGCCCAACTTAACATTTTGATTCTCCTTTATTTTAAATTTTTTATAGCCACAAACAGCGTACAACAACGCATACCCGGCTCGCTGAACGCTCGCCCAAATTCATCCCTATCGGGCTGAACTTCGGGTATGCCGTTTCGTTAGGCGAAATGCCTGCTTGCTTTTTTTACTATATCGTCCTCAACCCAATTACACCGTGGGCAATCCGGCGCGCGTAATTTTCTATCAGTATATATTTTATCACAAGTACAGGGTATTTCAGCAATCATCTGTAATAATTCTTTTACGTCTGCCCGCACTTCGCCTAACACGGCGTTTAAGTCGCTATCGCTACATTGCCGGATTTCCTGTTCGTAATTTGAATAATCTATACAACTCTCACATTCCTCTACACCTGATATGAAATATTGTTTGCAACTTCTTCTGTAACATTCCACCCCGATTTTTCCCATATCCCTCTCCTTTAATTTTATGTATATCTAACCTTAAACCTTAATGTGCTTCCAACTTCTATTTGTAACTATTGCTGATATTGTCCCAGGTATTACATTCAAATCTCGTGCAACTTTTGCCCAATACCCATATTCGACCTCACAATTTTTGAAAACTGTTTTTATATATCTCACTTGTGATTCTGTTATTTTTGCTTCATAATGATTTGCCCCTTTCGGACATAAATCCATTTTTACGGCGTGTGCCATATTTTCTTTATGAGTACAATATTCAAGATTTTCTAATTTATTGTCTCTTTTATTCCCGTTGATGTGATTACAAAATAATTCAGATTTTCCTTGAAAGGTTTCCAATACTAATCGATGAATATATTTGCACCTTTGTTTTCTTCCTAAAGATATTTGAGAATATTCCGTACTATTGTGTGGCTTCAATACTTTGCTTTTGCCTGTCTTGTTATAATTCAAACTTTTAATTCTACCAAAAGTAGATACCTGATAACGTCCTTCATGACTTTCAATGTCCTTCCAAATTTCTTTCATTTTAATCCCCAATAAAAAAGGTCAATCTCCAAGCACCCTTTCGAGTTCATCCCGCTTGAAAATTGACCTTTAAGTTTTTGATTAAAAACTCGTTTAAGGGATGAGTTTAAACGAATCTTTAATTCATGTACTTTTATCATATTAGTATATTCTTGTCAATACTTTTTAGTACCGTACATTAAAACGATCCGGTCACGCGCAATATGTTAGCGGTAATTTAAGACAGAGAACGTGCCAACCTTTGCCTTCTCACCGAAAATGATAATACACATCGGCAACCAAAGTCCACGTTCTTCATCATTAAAATTTACTTCGCCATTGATGAATCGAATTTCTGCTTTTACACAAACTTCCGCCCACCATTTTGTATTGCTTCTTACAGGTATTAAACAAACTTTCGTTCCTCCAAACCATTCAGCATCATTACACGCTTTCTTTACCCATTTATTCAAATCTCTGCTAAATGGTGGGTTCATCCAACAGTTACCTTCCCAATTCATAGCAAGTGAATTATCTTCCTTTGTCCAATAATCAGGTAACTTGTGGTTTAATGCACTTGCACAAACATCTCTTGTTAAGCCAAATTCGTTTATCAATGGCTCTACTATCTTTAACGGAGTGCTATACTCAACGCTATTACTTTCTCCTACTACTTGTGTTCCCATATTTCAATCTCCTCTGTAAAAATTTTCCAACGTCTTAAACGCCGATTATGTTAGCTAACAGTTGCTTTCTTTTCCGACACATTAAATGCGGCGTATATCTTGATTGCCATCCACTTCATCGCTATTTTCTCCTTTGGATCTTCAGCACTCCAATATTGAGCCATGTCCGAAACTATACTCAAATATCTTCTTTCATCCATTGCCACGCAACCGTCAACTAACACGGCGTTTCTGGCTTCGCCCAAATTACCGGATTTTTCTTCAATATTCCCCCTATTTTCCTCGCAATTACATTTTGAACAAGTGCAACCATGCTTACAGATAAGTGGCTCTTCATGAATTAGACAAACATCACCTGATACCCTGCATCCATATTTATTTGGCTTCATTTTCTCTCTCCCCAATATTAAAATCCGGTAACTTCAGAAATGCCGATTATCGTTATACAACATTTTATTTTTTTCTTTTTTTAAAACGTTTAACCCTATGCTTGTGTGTAGTGTATGGTTTATACCAATCGCCTTTGTCACTAAATTTTAAATCTTTAACATACCGTCCATCACCGAGTCTTTCTATAGCCATTGCCATCATTGTCAGATATGTTTTAATCATATAATCCTCCATAGTAAAAAAAATAAAACGTCGTATAACAAGGGCTTCCGGCCTCCGGCACATGTCTGCGGACACGTCCGGTATCCCTGCTATGTTGTACGCAATTATTCGCTATCATTTTATTTTACAAAGTCCCATTTTCAAAAGTCCTCTATCCAATATCTTCCTGTTTTTGTCAGTCGCTCCGTCATCATTCCACGCCAATAAAACAATCTTCAGGAAAGATTCAATTTCATCATATTTTCTGCTTAAAGAATCCCCGTAAAAGGGACAATTTCTATCATGTTTTATTTCACCGCCTGTAAAATGTTTGCATCCCGGTACACATTTCATAGCCTCTCTCCTTTATTTTACTCCGCTCATAACAGCGTACAACACTCGGTATGCGTTCGCTACGCACATTTCTGCGGAAACGTCGCATACCTCAGTTCGTTAGCTGAAATACTTGCTCAATAATAATTTAACGGTATTAAAATCAATAACCCAATCGTTTATATTATTGTCTAAATAAGCTTCTGATTCAAGCTCCGCAAGTACATCAGCTAACAGCGGATATCCAGAATTGGCATTTTCTTTTGTTAAATCATGGCATAACTGCTCTGCTATTTTAATCGCCAAATCGCTATCAAATATACCGGTTGGCCTCGGATACCAACATAATGAAGCCTGTCCGATAGCCTGTAATATTTTCTCTTTCATCTCATCCTCCTGTAATGTTAAAATTTGGCGGTAAGTTAAGCGGTTGCCATGCTAAAACTTTATCCCTTTCAAGCGTTTCCCCAAAACAATCATGCCATCCATCTAAATTTAAATATCCTTGTATCTGATATGGATATCCTTCCGCATTATCCAGAATGACATATAATAATACAGGCTTACATAATTTTGGCAATTCCTTCTTCGTATCTTGCCAATCATCAACATTGGAATATTTACTCGCTATTTTTAACACTTCCTCTTTTTCTACCCACCGCCCGTCCTGTTGTGTTGTCATAGTTTCCCCATAATCAGGCTCATATCCTTGCATTGCTCTTATCTCGCCTAATAGCGGATATCCAGAATTAGATTTTTCTGAATCTTCAAGTACCCATTCCAACTCCGCAACCGCAAAATCAGTGATCGACATCTCCGGCTCTTCTGATAATATTTTCAACCTATCTCTTATTTCTTTTTGACTTTTCATTTTACTTTCCTTACATAATATTTTCTCACATATTGATAATATTTTCTCAAAATAATTGACGGATGATTATAATATAATTCTACCATTACTGTCAAAAAATTCCATAATTTAAGATCGTCTTCTTTTTTCATTTATTAACCTCTATCAATTTAATTTCCAAGCTTAAATCACGCTCTATGTCCTCAATCGATCCGAATAATGTACCGAGTAAAGTCATCAGCTCTTTAAGTTTTTCCGTGACGTCCTGCGCCATCTGCCTGTTGTGTCTTAATGCTTTACAAGATTGATAATAAGATTCATCAGCACGTTTGACTTTTTTATACGATAAATCGACAAACGTACTCAGCCGCCGGATTTCGCCTTGTAAAGATTGTTCAGATAAAAACTTCTCATTCTCAAGTGCAATTCTTATCCTGTCCATCTCCTGATTGTATATCTGCAACTGTATCTCGGCTTCGTCTTCGTGGGCTTTTTGCAGTATAGTTTGTATCTCTGTTTTCCGTATGTACTTATCCATCAGATAATGTCGGAATAACCATTCTACTAACTTATTCATAATCCCTCCACTTATAAATTATCAAGGTGTCGAAAAAGGCTTTGTAGACCATTGAGCTGTGCCTCTAAACTACTCATACCGCTTGTCGCTGATTTATACATACCTTCTGCTTTCTCCAACTCTAACCTCGCCTCCCAGCAATTCCCCTTCGCTATTTTTTCAATTATGCTTATCGGCGTGCCGTCCATTCTCAGTTTTAATATTTCTATCGCCAAGACCTTATCATATTCCGCGATTGCTATTGCCTTTGCTTCGGCGCGCTGTCCTATAATCTTACGTCCGGCTTCAAGCTCTCGGATTTTCTTTTCAATCTCACTGGCTATGTCTTTAATTTCCATGTCGTCACCTAAAACGGAATCGTACTATCATCACCGAAAGGATTATCCGTTTGTACATCTGTACGTACATCTTCCTTCGCCTTCGGCGCGAACATCGATAATATCACGCTGTCCCTATTATCTGGATTCGGAACGCCTGCCGGATTGAATGTACGCTTGAGCAATATCATTTTACTGCCATCGTCATTCTGCATGATAGTCCCTACATTATCCCAGCGTCCTTTTTCTTCGCCTGCCTTGTTTGTGTAACTGCCAGTCTTTACTGCGAGATCGTAGAGCTTCTTCATTTCATTTCTCCTTTTTAATTAGTTCTATGTTTGATAAAATTACTGCCGCCGCCGATTCTGATAATATTTCCTTTGAATCTTTTTGTATCAATTTTGCAAGTCCTTCTATCCTCTGTAAATATTCGAGTTGTTCTTTAGTCATTTTATCGCCTCTTTAAATTTTTTAGTTTCGGGATTGAAATTAAAATCGATATGCCCTTCCATTCCCCACTCCCTATTTTTCTTTACGAATAAAACACTATCGGAAACGTCCTTGCCTTTCTCTCTCATTTTAGTTTTTAAATCCTCATCCGGTCGCCATATCATCAAAACATTATGAGCGAGGTTAGTCAAATCCCCTGTCCCTGCGACATCGACCTTGTCGGGCTTGTCAGAGTCTTTAAAAGATTTTCGCGGATGAGCGACAAGATGAACGTGTCCCTTGTGAGTGACTGCCAATTTATTTATCAATTCATTACAGAATATTTTTTGCTTTTCGAGAACATCAACTCCTCCGATTGAAATTTTCATCAGGCTATCAATAAAAAAATGTTTAACGCCATATTTCCGAGCGGCATAATCAAAAACGTCAAGTATCATATCCGGCTTAATCTCTCCGACCACGTTCAATATGAATAAATAATCGCCGATCTTTTCAAGATTTTCTTTTACCTCTGCTTGATCTAAATAATTCTTGTCTGCCATATTCATCAACATCCATCTTAAATATCTTTTCGCTGGCATTTCAAGAGAAGCCATTACTACCCGATGTTTTTTTCTAACTAAATCAATTATGACTTCATTGATGATTGATGTTTTTCCGGACGCATTACGCCCCGACCAGATCGTCAATTCCTCTTCTCTCCAACCCCTGAGAATATTATTCAACCCCTCAAACGGTGTCATAATACCATACAACTTTTGAGGATTCTGGAATAAATCGTTTATCTCAAATTCAAAGTCTTTTGCTTTTTTGAGTGTATCGGGATCATACTCTTTAGCAGTTGAAAAACATTCTGTTATTTTTTCAACGGGTATATTATTTATCAAGCAATCATTACAGTCTTTAAGCGGTAATGTTATATTATAACACCGCCACCGACCAAGACGATTCACAATTTCATCGACCGCGTCTTGACCGGCTTTGTCATTATCCAGGCTTAAATATATTTTCTGGAATTTATTAAGATATTCCCATTCGTTTTCAATCCATCTTAAATCCGCAACCCCTGAAGGTACGCTGACCGCCGGTATGTTGTATTCATGCCATGCCATCGCGTCAAATTCACCCTCGCAAATTAAAAGCCCCGCGCCCGTGCAATTATCACGATTAAATAAAGTAGGCTCTGCGTTTTTTTCCTGATGGAATTTCTTTTCTTTGATATCCCGATATTTTACGTTTGTCAATTCTCCATCTTTAAAATATGGAAACATTATTGATCCGTTTCGCTGACCGAGTTTGAATTTTTTAACTGTCTCTTTTTTAAATCCCCTTCCAGATAAAAATAAAATACCATCGTCTTTTAAAACGTCTGCATGGACTTTCGGCTTTTCATAAACCGGCTTTCTTGATATAAATAAAGACTTATCGTTATCGAGTTTGACCGGCGTATCGCCTAACATCTTTTGAAAATCCCACCATGAACCCTTGACCCCGCAATTATTTTGATGAAGGCAATTAAACGCCCCGTCTTGTAAACTGATTGCAAATTTCTTTTCGTTATCTTTACAGAAAGGGCAATTCATTACACCGACCAATCCGGAAGCTCTATGTGATTCCGTCCAGTCAAAGCCTTTTGACTTCATGTAATTTCTTAAATCCATCAGCTTGCCTTTAACTTAAATTTATCGAATATCTTTTTAACCGTATCGCCTGATATTAAATTATGTATAAATAATTCCATCGTAATTGTCTTTATAAACTTTTTGACGGCCTGCAATGATCGTTTATCCATTCTGGTATATCCTCCTCTGATTTATTTGATCCGCCCATTTGTATTTTTAATTTGTCAAACTGCTTCCTAAATTTTTCAGTAGATAAAATATTTGCTCTCCAAAATTTATCATTAAAAGCCCACCTCCAAATTGAAGGCATATCTTTATATTCAACTCCGTCCCTCTCATGTAGTAATCTTATATGCTCTGACCATTCTTGCAAATCTGGTTTATTAGTATTATATCGTGTAGGATTTATTATAGTCATTAAATCATTAAAAAATAATTCTGTTATTCGGTATATTTCTTTATCTATTTCTTTATTATTCTTTATTTCTATTTTACTCTTCTCTATATTGGAGTTACCTGTAACGTTACCATCCGTTACTTGTAACGCTTTTTTTCTTTCTCTAAATAATCTTACTCTTTCTTTACTTTCGGACTCTTTTCCTATCAATTTTTGAACTTCTTCGATATAAATCGTGCCGTCTTGTAATATTTCCATCATTCCAAGCTGTACAAATAATTCGATTCCGACTCTTACCGTATCGATATTCATCTTGAAAATTTCGGACATCAGTTCTGGGCTATACGGTATTTTTTCTGTAAATCTTAAAAATCCGCATTGATCCATATCACTTGATTTTAAAGATTTCAATAGAAGTCTCTGCCATAAATAAATATATTCATAACCATTTTTTTGAGATTTCAAAAATAAGATTTGATCGTCTTCATAAAAATGTTCATTCATTTTAAGCCAGAATTTTTTTCCCATATTTAACTATTCCTTATTAAAAACAAAAAGCAGTACCGCAAGAGTCCTGAACGGCTTCCGGTTTCCGCTACAAAAACCTTTGCCAACTCCTGCGATACTGCTTCTTATCTTGTAGCGTTTTTCAATGCCGTTCAGTGACATAATATATCCTTATACCCTTATATGATTATTGTGTCAAGATATTTTATCATCATAAATAATTTTTATAAATATACATCCACATCATAACTGCTACATATATCCCTGCCAGCATTGCTAATATCGCCATAGAGTCCATCATTTCTCCTCCATTCTCTTTTTGCACTTCCGGCAGACCGGCGGCGGGAGCTTGTAGTCGCTCCACGTCACCGCCTCTGCTCCGCACTTACAGACATACTCTGCTTTATTTAATTTGTAAGTTGTCATGTTCTGTTATCCTGGCTCCCTTAACCACTATTCCTTTTTTTAAGTCTTCTTTAAGTTTTGTTTTATCGACTTTTAAAAGCTCCTCTATGTACGTATAGTCTACATGGTTAAAGTCATCATCTACTTCTACACGCTCACTTTTACGTACACTCAACTTGAACGTACCTGCGTCTATGCGTCCGTCGCGTGCAACGAACGGCGTTAGATATTTATAGATACTCTCCTTCCGATTCTCGGCAC
>Ga0315295_10004471_pt1 | contig 11934 bp, 10 predicted proteins | sample YL17G14_0_MG_FD_204453 | JGI IMG/M metagenome (GOLD analysis project Ga0315295, IMG submission 204453) | Sediment microbial communities from Yellowstone Lake, YNP, Wyoming, USA - YL17G14_0 | ecosystem: Environmental > Aquatic > Freshwater > Lake > Sediment | place: USA: Wyoming | collected... | reverse complement strand
CGCGTCGATGCGCCGGACGAACTCGTGGATCAGCAGGAAGCGCGCGTCGTAGCGCGCCGAGCGCAGGATCGCCAGGAAGTCCACGCTCGACGGGCCGTACCCCTGGAAGCGGATCAGCGGCTCGAAGTCCGAGACCGCCCCCTCCACCTCCCGCTGCACCTCGCGCGCCACCTCCAGCGCCACCCGCTCCACACGGGCGAGGTCGCTCCCCCGGGCGACGCTCACCGGCACGGTGAACGCCTGGTCCGGCGACGGCAGGTCGTAGTTGACGGTGATCGCGGTCGCGAGCTTGACGTTGGGCTCGATGACGAGATTGTTGGGCTGCTGGAGGATGGTCGTCTGGGCCCACGTGATGTCCTGGACGTGGCCCTCCTGGCCGGACTCGAGGCGCACGAAGTCCCCGGGCCGCAGCTTGCCGGCGGCGAGGATGCGGATGCCCGCGAAGAGGTTCGAGAGGGTGTCCTGGAGCGCCAGGGCCACGGCGAGGCCGCCCACGCCCAGCGCGGTGATGATGGGCGTGACCGAGATGCCGAGACGCTCGAGCACGACGAGCGCACCGAGGACGTAGATACCCGCCGCCACGTTGGCGATCAGACTCACGCTTGGCAGCGCGCCGTCGGAGGCGCCCGCTCGGAGTGCGCGCACGGTGAAACGCTCCGCGGCCCAGGTCACGGAGATGCGGGCCTTCGACTCCGACTCGCTGCTCGGCTACCTCGAGGCGAACCCCGACTTCGGCTTCATCTTCATGGAAAGGCTCGCGCAGACGCTGCAGCAGCGCCTCGACAACACCCGGCTGCAGGTCATCCACCTGATGCCGCCGAAGGACGGGGAGTGGCCGACGCTGGACAAGAGCTGATGGGGAATGGGTGATGGGTCCCCGCCAGGCTCTCCGCACTTCCTTTTTGGTGGCCAGTCCTTCAAGTTTAAACCATGACTCACTTCTCCCTGCGCGCCGCCCTCGCAGCGGCGCTCGCCGCGTGCGCCGTGCGGACCGCGCCGGCCCAGACCATCCCGGCGGGCGCCGACAGCGCCACAGCCCGCCTCAACGCCTCCCCGCGCCACGGGGAGTGGGTCCGGCTCGACGCGGGGAACGGCGACAGCCTCAACACCTGGGTCGTCTACCCGGAGCGGCGCGACAGGGCGCCGGTCGTGGTCGTGATCCACGAGATCTTCGGCCTCACCGACTGGATCCGGGCCGTGGCCGACCAGCTGGGCGCCGACGGGTTCATCGCCATCGCGCCGGACCTCCTGAGCGGCCACGGCCCGAACGGCGGCGGCACGGAGTCGGTGGACCAGCAGGGCGCCGTCCGCCTCATCCGCGAGGTGCGTCCCGACGAAGCGCAGCGCCGCCTGATGGCGGCCGGGCGCTACGCGATGGCGCTGCCCGCGGCGCGCGGCCGCATCGCCAGCGTCGGCTTCTGCTGGGGCGGCTCGACGAGCTTCGCGCTCGCGGCGAATTGGCCTGACCTCCGCGGCGCCGTGGTCTACTACGGCACCTCGCCCGACAGCGCCTCCCTGGGCCGCGTGCGCGGCGCCGTGCTCGGGCTCTACGCCGGCGACGACGCCCGTGTGAACACGACGGTGCCTCCGGCGCAGGCGGAGATGCGGCGGCTCGGGAAACGGTACGAGGTGGAGATGTACGAGGGGGCGGGCCACGGCTACCTGCGCCAGCAGGCGGACCGCGACGGCGCCAACCGGCGGGCGAGCGAGGCGGCCTGGCCGCGCACGGTGGCGTTCCTGCGGGAGGTGCTGGGGAGGTAGGACGGGCGCTACTGTCGCGCGCGTCCGGTGCCACGCTGCCGAGCGTGGGAACCAGGACGACGGAGGGGCCGCGATCGCAGCCCCTCTCGCGTTCCCGCGGGTACGGAGGACCTAGAACGTCACGTGCAGGAGCGGCACCGTCAGCACCGGCCGCAGGATGGGCCGCGGCCCGCGTTCGCCGACCCGCTGGAGCGCCGGCTGGGGGGCCGGCACGCCGACGCGCAGGCCGGAGCCGCCGACCTCGAGCAGCGCGGACGGAAGCGCGGCGCCACCGACCTTGCCGCCTGCATCCGAACCTGACTGCATCATGTTCGCGGCCGCGCGGGAGCCGAACATCAGCCCGAGGACGCTCGTCGCCATCGGGATCGCGAGGGCGACGTCTCCGTTGTCCGGCTGGAGGATGAGGTCGATGCCCAGCCCACTCAGCGCGCCCGCGATGCCCATCGCGCTGACGAGCCATGCGCGTCCCGCGGTTACTCCCGCGGGCGCAGCGAGCGCTGCGGCTATCATCAGCACATCGCCCCCGACCATCACCGCCGACGCGCCGCAGTCCAGATCGAAGATCGCGCAGAGCGTCCCCGTGTAGTACAGGCCCCAGTAGTAGCCCTGTGCGGCGAACGCGACGCGTCCGGCGGTCAGGTGCGCCCGACGGGCGACGACCCCGCCCAGCGCCATGCCGCCGACGCCTCCCAGCGCGATGGAGGTCCAGGTGGCCGGGACGCTCACGTCCCCGCCCGAGAGCGCGTCGAGCCACACGGGTGCCTGCGAGGAGCCCCACCGGAAGCCGAACGTCATGGCGCGCGCCTCGCCCAAGGTGACCTGCTGCGACATCGCCACCGTCTGCCCCGCCATGAAGCCGAGCGGCCCGCCGACCACGAGGCCGACGCCGTAGATCTCGGGCCTGTCCGCTTCCATCGCGATCGGCACCGCGATGCCGAGCCAGGCACCGTACAGCGTGCTCCAGGCCACGAGTTCCACGCGGCCGCCCCCTTCGCCCTCGGGGGGACGCCCGATGAGCGTCCTGCGGGCCTCGGCGCCCGCCGGCGTGTCCCCGTAGTGGCGCACGATGTAGCGCAGCACGGCGTCAGCCGCGTCGCGCTGGCGCTCGCCGGCCATACGGAGCGCGGCCTGGTAGAGAACGCCCGCCGAATCGCTGCGTGTCATCTGCTGTGCGGCCACTACTGCGGGCACGGCGATCGCCGCCAGGACCAAGGCGACGACGAGGGCGATGGTCCGGCGCATGGGGACACGCTCCAGGAGGCTGACCACCCAACCTACGATCCGCCTGCGCGCACGGGAAGACGACGGCTCGGCGAGTCGCCCGTCCTGACCCTCCATCTAAATCCGAGTCACTTCCTCGGAATTGTGCGCCCCGTTATCTTTGGCCCATTCACGAAACCACTCAGGACGGAGACGCGAAGCGATGATCTATCCCTTTGTCTTGCCGCCGCTGCCCTACGACTTCGCGGCCCTCGAGCCGCACGTCGACGCGCAGACGATGCAGATCCACCACGGGAAGCACCACCAGGCGTACGTCAACAACGTGAACGCCGCGCTCGAGAAGGCGGCCGAGTGGCAGAAGTCGTCCCTCGATGAGCTGCTCCAGGCGCTGCCGAAGCTGCCGGACGCCATCCGCACCGCCGTGCGCAACAACGGCGGCGGGCACTGGAACCACTCGTTCTTCTGGACGCTGATGGGCCCGAACGCGGGCGGTGCGCCGGCCGGAGCGCTGGCCGATGCCATCACGAAGTCCTTCGGCGCCTTCGACAACTTCAAGGAGCAGTTCCAGGCCGCCGCGATGGGCCGCTTCGGCTCGGGATGGGCGTGGCTGGTGATGGACGGAGCGGGGCTCAAGATCGAGAGCACCCCGAACCAGGACAACCCGCTGATGGAGGGCAGAACAGCCATCCTCGGCCTGGATGTGTGGGAGCACGCGTACTACCTCAAGTACCAGAACCGGCGGGCGGACTACGTCGGCGCGTGGTGGAACGTGGTGCGCTGGGACGTCGTGGCGCAGGGGTACGAGAAGGCGAAGAGGTGACAGGCCGCTGACGGCTGACGGCTGACGGCTCCCCGAGCTCTGTTGACGGTTGCGGCGCGATGCCGGTAGCTTTCAAGGCTGTCGGGCCCTGGTGGTGAAACTGGCAGACACGCCGTCTTGAGGGGGCGGTGGCGAAAGCCGTGCCGGTTCGAATCCGGCCCAGGGCACTCCCCTCAGCCACCGTAGCTCAGTGGTAGAGCTCTCGATTCGTAATCGAGCGGTCGTCGGTTCAAGTCCGACCGGTGGCTCTGCGCAAGTCGAGGCCCCGTCACATCCGAGCGGCGGGGCCTCGTCCGTACTTGGCGCTGGGCGATCGGGGGCCGAACCAGGTGCGCTGCCCAGGCGCTCCGCGACCTCCGGCCAGTCGACGCGCGCCGCGCCTCAGGGCCGCACGACCACGGAGTCGCGCGTCGGCCGGAGCAGCACGTCGAAGCCGCCGGGGGGAGGCCCCTGAGGGAATCGCGCGAACGGCGCGAGCTTCACTTCGGTGACCGGCCGGAACCTCCAGCGGCTCGAGTATTGGTACGAGAGCGCCGCGATGCTTCCGAAGGCCCCCCCCAAGAGTGTGGAGCCCACGGCCACGCCACCACATCCATCCGATACCTGGCTGCACGCCACGGCGAGGCCGACCCCCGACGCAGCGCCCACGCTGAGCCCCCAGAGGATGCCTCCGGCCGCCGTCAACCCGTGCCGCCGTACCGTCGCCTCCAGAACGTCCCCGAGTCGGACGGCCACAATGCGCTCGGGCCCACGGGCGAGCACCCAGATACTGTCGCGCCGCACCGCCAGCAACTCGCCACGGATGTCCTGCGGCGCGCCTCGGGCCATGCGAAGCACGATCGCCCGACCGGTCACGTCGACCTGCCGATCTGTCGCCTGCGCCCGCAACCCACCCGCAACGCCGAACGCCAGGGCGAGCACCATCTCAAGCTCGCGCATCGCTCTACCTCCCCCCGAATCGGCTCGCCCAGAACAGTTCCTCGAACCTCGGTTCGAGGCGGGCGTAACCAGGTGCCATTGCCCGGAGTGCGGCCGCGGGATTCACGGCGATGAGCGCCAGCATCGCCGGATTCTCCTCCCGAAGCCACTCGGGGCGCATCCACTCGTAGTAGTAGCCGGTGCTCTCCAGGAAGAACTCAAGGTTCTCGCCGTCCGTTGGCAGGTCGAACACGATCCGATACTGGTCGCCACGATCCGTCACGAGGTAGCGGTCCGGGTCGCGCAACCGCGTCAGAGCGAGCGCATCGGCGACCCCGTTCCGCTCCACCCGCGCCGGATCGAGTGCGATCGGGCGCACGAGCGAGCCCAGAGCGACGAGCCCCAACTCGTCGAAACGCCACGCTCCGCGCGCGAACCGCAGGCGGAGGCGCACCGGTCCGGCGGCGACCGATCCCAGCCGCACCGCCTGGCGGTCTGCCGCGATCGGCCCCGGCTCGCCGAACGCGCCGACCGGGAGCCACGTGCCGTCCGTTGAGCGGAGCAACACCTCCACGCTCCCGAGTCGGTGCATCAGGGTCCACGCCCCTCCGAACGCAGAGGCTCCCTGGCGTTCCACCGCGGCGAGGATCTCTCCCGCCCGCGAGCCGGCGTAGGCCAGCGACTGGTAGAAGACGTACGTGCTCGCCAACGACTGGCGCGCGGTGACGACGAGCGCAGCCGGGTCGCCGAGCGCCGGAAAGACCAGGTCGATGCTGTCCGAGGCGCCCAGGTCGGTCGAGTCGGCGCGGCTGAACCACGCGTGGCCGTCGCGCCGTGACACGAGCGCGCCGCAGTCACCGTCCCGGGACTCGCAGCGCGCGGGCGCCGTCGGCTCGGATGCGGCGTACATCCGGCCGTCGCTCGCGGCCACGACGCTGCCGCCATCCGGCCGCGCCGCCACCAGCAGCCTGACGGAGCGGACGGCGTGGGTCTCGAGCGCCTCATTGCGCATCGTGATCGCGAAGGTGCGGCCCCTCGCGCGAGCCGCAGCCAGATAGTCGACGTCCGTGGCCTCGAGCGCTCGCGCCACGCTGCCGCTGAACCCTTCCGCGACCGGCCGATCCTGCGCCTCATCTAGGTAGAACGTGGGACACGATCCGAAGCACGACTTGGGGTCGGCGAGACAGGCGATCGTGGTAGCTCCGGCGAGCACCGTGTACACGCCCAGCACGACCGAGCCAACCGGGTACGCCACCTGGCCACGAGTCATCTCGAGCAGCGCGATCGAGTCTCGCGCGATGCGGCCGCTGAACAGCCCGATCGGGCGCCGGCGCACGTCGTAGCGCGACCCGCGGCCGACCAGCCCCGAGTCTCCCGGCAGATCGGACCAGCCGCTCAAGACCAGCAGGTCTCCCGATCGCAGGTGCACCTTCAGCGGGTAGTTGCCCGGGTTCGCAGCTGTCGTTCGGCTCGCATCCATCAACTCCGGCATGCGAACCGTGGGACAGCCCGCGAGCGTGAGCGCGGCGGCACACAGGGCCACCAGAGTTACTCGTTTCGCAGTGCGCACTGAATCCTCCGCGACGAGACTTCCTTTGCCAGCATATGAGTGCACCGTCAAGGAATCGTCAAGAGACGCCCCACCGGCTTGGCAGATAGGAGCTTCCTTCGTACCGGTCCGAGTACCTGGGCGTGGCGCTGGCGCGTCAATGACGTAGCGGGTCGGTGAGCGGCGGGCACGACGGCTGGGGCGCGGTCGTCGGTTCAAGTCCGACCGGTGGCTCTGCGCAAGTCGAGGCCCCGTCACATCCGAGCGGCGGGGCCTCGTCCGCTCCAGCCTCCCGCCTCTCCTACCTCCCGAACCAGCGCGGCAGCGTCGTGGTCAGCGCCGGGATGTAGGTGATCAGGAGCACGCCGAAGAGGAGCACCAGGAGCATCGGAATGACGGCGCGAATCACCTCGGACATCGGCTTCCCGAATCGCATCGAGGCGAGGAACAGGTTTACGCCGACCGGCGGCGTGAGGAACCCCAGCTCGAGGTTGGCCAGGAACACGATGCCCAGGTGGACCGGCGCGATGTTGAATGCGACGCCCAGTGGGACGAGCAGCGGCGCGACGATCACGATGGCCGAGTAGACGTCCATCAGCGCGCCGACGACGAGCAGGAACAGATTGAGCAGGAGGAGGAAGACCCACTTCGAGTGGACAGTCGCCGTCACCCAGTCCACGGCGCGGGCCGGGATTTCGGCAAACGCGAGGTAGTTGGTGAAGCCCAACGCCACACCCAGGATCAGCAGCACGCCGCCGACCAGCACACCGGACTCCGCCATGACGCGAGGGGAATCCCGGAACGGCCGGAGGTCTTTGTACACAATGGTCTCGATCACGAAGACGTAGAAGGCCGTGAGCGCGGCGGCCTCCACCGGAGTCGCGAGTCCGCTGAAGAGCGCCCCGAGGGCCACCACCGGCACGAGCAACTCCCACTTCGCGTCCCAGGCGGCGAGCCGCGCCTCCCGCCCGTCGAACGGCTGGCTCGCCGCCGCGGTGCGGGGCGCCTGGCTGATCCCCCAGAGGGCCGTCAACAAGATCAGCAGCGTCCCGGGAACGATCCCCCCGAGGAACATCGCCTTGATGTCCACCCCCGCGATGACGCCATAGAAGATGAGGGGAAGGCAGGGCGGAAGGAGCAGGCCGAGCGAGCCGGAGCCGGTGAGCAGCCCGAGCGAGGTCTTCTCCGAGTAGCCCGCGGCCAGGAGCACGGGCAGCAGCAGGCCGCCCAGCGCCAGGATTGTGACGCCGGATGCGCCGGTGAACGAGGTGAAGAAGGCGCAGACCAGGGCGACGAGGATCGCCGGGCCGCCGCGCAGCTGGCCGACCACCGCGCGGAACAGACGGATCAGGCGCCGCGACGCGCCGCCTTCAGCGAGGAAGTAGCCGGCCAGGGTGAACAGCGGGACGGTGGGGAGCGTGGGGTTGGTCACCAGGCCGTAGTGGTCCACGGTGAGCGACGCGATAGGCGACCCGTCGCCCCAGAACAGGATCAGTCCGGCGCCGCCCAGGGTGGTGAAGATCGGCGCGCCCAGGAAGGTGGCGAGGAGGAGCAGCGCGAACGCCGGGACGATGAGCTGCGCCGGCGGCAGCGGCGGGCTCACCGCGCACAGCGTCAGGAGCCCCGCCAGCGCGACGGTCGCGCCGCGCCATCCCCACCGGTCCGACGCTCTCCAGAGGATGCGGAGCGTGATCAGCGCGAAGCCGACCGGCAGCGCCAGCTGCACGACCCAGGTCGGGACGCCGTAGGCCAGCGTGGCGCTGCCCGCCCGCTCGCTCAGGACGAACCGCAGGCTGGCCAGGCAGAGCATCGCGGTCACCGTGGCGGCCACGGCGCCGGCGAAGCTCCGCGCCACCGTTCGCCACGCCCCCCGGACCAGCAGATCCACGGAGGAGAGGGACAGCAGCCGCCCCTCGCGGGCCGCGATGGCCCCTCCGATCATGCCCGCGATGAGGGTCAGGTGCTGCACGATGGATCCCTGACCCTTGATCTGCACGTGGATCGCCCGGAGCGGGACCACGATCAGCGGCAGGACCATCATCCCGGCCAGAACCACGGCGAGGGCCACGCTCTCGCCCCGAACGGAGAGGCCGCGCCATCCTCCCTGGGGAGGGCCGCCCTGCACCGATGGAGAAAGGGCCGTCACCGTGCCCGCGCAGCCCGGTACTCGGCCAGCAGCCGCAGCACCTCGTCGAACATGTCCGCCGGCACCATCCGGCCCCGGATCTGGGGATAGAGTCTCTCGCTCAGCGTTCGCCACTCCGCCTCGGCGGCCGGCGGGAGGGGGACGACGGTCAGGCCGCGCCGTCGCATCGCCGCCACCGCCTCGTCACCCTCGGCCCGGCCCCGTGCCTGGAACCGGCTGCCGGTCTCGACCGCCGCGGCCCGCAGCGCCGTCTGGGTCTCCGCCGGCAGTCCGTCCCAGGTCCTCTTGCTGATGATCATGGCGGCCAACAGCGGCATCCAGTTCACTTCCAGCATGTTGGCGGCCACCGTGTGGAACTGCATCGACAGCGCGAAGTACGGGATGGTGGGGACCACATCCACCATCCCCGTCTGCAGCGCGGTGAGAGCGTCGGACCAGTCCAGGAACACGGGCGAGAACCCGGACGACCTCATCAGGTCGAACTGCTCGTTGTCGCCGGCCGTGACGAAGATCTTGAGGCTCCTGAAGTCGTCGGGGCGCACCGCGGGGCGGCGGGTGAAGAAGCGCACCCAGCCCGCGTCGCCCCAGAAGAGCGCCACGAAGCCCCGCTCGGCCAGACGGGCAGCCAGCACGGGCTCGAGCCGCGCCCGCACGTACTCGTACTCCTCGAGCGTGCGGAACACCATCGGCATCTCCTGCAGCGCACTCACCGCGGGATCGATCTCCGTCATGCCCACGCCCGACAGGGCCGCGGCCTGCAGCTGCCCGAGCCGCATCCGCCGGACCAGCTCCATCTCGCTCCCCATCGTCCCGGCATAGACGGTCAGCTGGACCTGGCCGTTGGTGGCGACGCGCCAGCGTTCGCCCATCTCCTGGAGGATGCGGTGATACGAGGTCCCCTGCGGCGCCAGGGTTCCCAGCCGAATGCGCGCGGGAGCGCCCTGCTGCGCGGCGCCTCGTGAGGTCCATGCCAGCACGCCTATGCAGGCGGCGGCCGAGATCAGGACCTTCCGCTGAAGACTCATGGCTGCCGCTCGTCGAGAAACAGCTGGTCCGCCCGGGACAGCAACCACCGCGCGCGCCGCTGCACGATGAGGTTGGCGAGTCGCCACTCGGGCCTCGCGTCCGGATCGATGGCGAGCGCCCGCCGCAGCAGGGACTCGAACTCACGCCGGTCCTGCCGGCCCAGGCTCACTCCCTCCGCCAGGGAGACGTAGGGTGAGGCCAGCTGCCCTCCGGTGAGGCTCACCACCCGGTCGAAGTGCGCCCGGGCGCGCTCTGTCGGGTCCCCGTGGGCGCCTTGGCGCACCATCTCGTAGCTGATCAGGAAGCCGTGGATCGCGCCGTCGTCGAACCGCTCGTCCAGCTCGAGGGCGCGGTCCATCAAGGCCTCGACGAGCACCTGATCGGCGACGATCTCGGGGTCGTCCTTCGAGAGTGAGATCGCGGCCCCCCACGAGGCGGCCGTCCAATAGAGGAGCGGCACGTCCGTCACCGTGGCCGCGCGAGCCGCGCCGAGAGGGTCGGCCCGGAGCCTCTCCCCGAAGCGGGTGTGGCGGGTCGCCAGGCCGCGCAGGCCGTAGTCCCTCGCCCGCAGGTACAGCTGTCGCGCTCGCGCACGCTGCGCCGCGGCGCGCGCAAGGTCCTGATCCTCCAGCCGCTCGGCCTCCTGCTGCACGAACGCGTAGGAGTACTGCGTGAAGCCGCTAGCGGCGGCGAGCAGCAGCCCCCGATGATTCGGCGCCGAGGCCAGCAGGCTCTCCATGAGCTTGAGGCTGAACGGGATCGCGCCTGCGACCAGCTCCGGATCGTCGTCGGAGGCGAAGGTGGTGCCGGACTCGGCCAGGGCGTTCCCCAGCTTGTTGACCGCGAACTGGTTTAGCGAGCATCCCGCGGTGAGCAGCGAACTCATCACGGCCAGCAGTTGGGCTGTCCTCCCCATCGTCCGCATCATAGGCGCCCTCCACTATCGCTGAGCGAGCCGCCACGCCCCGAGCAGCGAAGTTAGCCGCGTACTTGTACGCGGTCTACGCCTCGGCTCCCCCTTACTTGACGTCTGCTTGACGCCCTCCCATGATCTTCGCGGCCAGGGAAGCGATCGAGTTCTTCGTTGCCGTCGTCGACCTGCACACCACGGAGGAAGCCATGAGCACTTTCAGCCGCCTGCTACCGCTCCTCGCATTTGCGGCTCTCGCCGCCTGCGGCGAGAAGAGCCCCCTCGCCCCGCAACCCGACATCTCCTTCAACAACTCCGCCGGCCACGGCCAGCGCTCGGTCAGCGTGATGACGCGGAACATGTACATCGGCGCGGACGTGGACGCGGTCATGCAGGCGCTCGCCGCCGGGGGGGACCCGACCCCCGCGCTGATGACGGCGCTGCAGACGCTGCAGCACACCGACTTCGCCACCCGCGTCAGGGCGATCGCCCACGAGATCGCCGAGAACCGGCCCGATGTGGTGGGGCTCCAGGAAGTGTATGACCTGACGGTGATCCCCAGGGCACTCGGCATCGACGCCGACGAGATCGAAATCCACTTCCTCGCGGCACTCCAGGCGGCGCTGGCCGCGAAGCACGTGCACTACGTGGTCGCCGCGAAGAACACCAGCACCGATGCCAACCTCTTCGGAGGCGCGGTGCAAATCGCGGATCACGACGTGCTGCTGGTGAATGCCCGCCGCGTCACGCTGTTGGGGGATTCGGTCGGGGCCCTCTTCGTCGCCAACGTCGGTGGTCCCCTTCCAGGGGGGTTCACCCTTCTGCGCGGCTACGTCGCCAGGAAGGCCACGATCGACGGTATCCCGACCCTGCTCGTGAACACCCACCTCGAGTCGGGCGACCCGTGGGCTGGACTCCGCGCCATGCAGGCGGGCGAACTCGCGACGTTCATCGGCACGGAGCCCCGCGTGGTCCTGACCGGGGACTTCAACGATGAGCGGGGCTCGGAGATGTATGGGGTCCTGGCGTCCTCGCTGGTGGACACGTGGGCCGTTCTGCGGCCGCGTGCCCCCGGCCTGACGTGCTGTCAGGCTCCCGACTTGTCCAACCGGCGGTCCCTCCTGTCCCAGCGAATCGATTTCATCTGGACGCGCGGCTTCACGCGTCCCTCAGGCAAGCTGGATGGTGAGATACAACTGATCTCGGCGCACCCCGATGCGCGCGTGCGCGGGGCCTTCGGCCCGATCTGGCCGTCCGACCACGCGGGCGTCGTGGCCGAGCTGAAGCTGCGGTCGATACGGCACTAGACGCGAACCCGAAGCTGCCGTGGAGTCACGCAAGGAGGCCGGGGCGATCGCCCCGGCCTCCTTGACGTCCGCTTGACGGGGTGCGATGAACATACGCGTGGCCCTCACGGAGGCTTCCGCCATGAACGCCCGCCCGGCCCTGTGCGCCTTGGCCTTCGTCCTCGCGGCGGTTTCGGGCTGCGCGACGAGCGGGTACGCGCCGCTCCAGCCGACACCGGAGGCCTTCGCTCGCGAACACCCGAACGAGGTGCTGGTGACCCGCAACGACGGTTCGAC
>Ga0315295_10004469_pt1 | contig 11941 bp, 5 predicted proteins | sample YL17G14_0_MG_FD_204453 | JGI IMG/M metagenome (GOLD analysis project Ga0315295, IMG submission 204453) | Sediment microbial communities from Yellowstone Lake, YNP, Wyoming, USA - YL17G14_0 | ecosystem: Environmental > Aquatic > Freshwater > Lake > Sediment | place: USA: Wyoming | collected... | reverse complement strand
ATTGGTATGCCCGTTTTCAGAAATGATGATTCTCAATTTTCAATCAAACCTGAATTTTTCCTGGAATGGTCTGTTTGTGTTAAAACACCAAGTACAGGTTATCCGAAAGCCTCACTTGGATCAGGTTGGTATCCTGATGCCTTGATCCCTTTCAGGTATATCCAGGATGATTCTTCAGCAATCAAATGGCGTTGGACCTATCCTTTCTGGTTACCTGATTTCAATAACCGCATTGATAAGCAAAAATCAATGATCGTATGGATAGATCAGTATGTTCCCTTTAATCAGTCAGAGGCAAAACCTGGAATTTATTCCACAAAAATTTCAGTTTTAATTGATGGACTTACTCAGGAAATCCCTGTCGATCTTACTATTTGGGATTTTGCCATACCTAATGGGAACAAGTTAAAGGCTGGCCTGCAGCATGAAGGCTTCATGAAGACAATGACTGAGGAGCAGGAGTTAGAAGTATATCAACTCCTTAAGCGTAACCGGATCGCTATGTTGGATCCTACTTATGACCCTGAATTAGTGGTCTCGGGAAGCGGAAAGGTCAATCTGAACTGGAAATCCTTCGATGAACGTCTGAATAAATACTTTTCAGGAAAGGCGTTTACATCCGAATATGGTTATGAATATGGCCCTGGTTATGGGGAACCCATTGAGACATTCGTTCTGCCTTTTGATGTATATGGCAAACACGGTACCAGGGGTTGGCCTGATATTGGGAAACCCAATACTGAGCGTAATCCTGAAAACAGAGCCATTTATATTGAGAGCATTAAGAAAGTCCGTAACCACTTTAAGTCTTTGATCGATCCGGAGAAAACCGATATTACAGTATATCTGAACGGACTGGACGAATCCTACTTCCCTGAGGCATGGGAACGCATGGTATACTACGGAGACATGTTCCGTGAATACTACCCGGAAGCTCATTTTAGAATTGACGGAGGGTATAGTGAAGAAGCTATGCAGGTAGTTAAGAATTCTATCGACTCATGGGCATCACATACGATTAATTATGACTTTAAACTTCTTAAGAAGTACCAGGAGATGGGTATTAAAGTCTGGCTCTACGGACCAATGATATATGAGAGCAAAGTTAACAGCTGGGTCGGAAGCTCAACATTTATAGATTTACCCCTGGTAAATGACAGAGCAATCAGTTGGAGTTGCTGGAAATACCGCACCTGCTCCTGGCTTAGCTGGGGAGCAGGATCCGGATGGATTAACGGCTGGTATGATCCTGAATCATGGAAAGATGCATCCAAGACCAGATCTGAGGAAGATGCCGAATTTACTTACAAAAAATTAAACGGCAATGCTTTATTAATTTATAGCCCCGATGTAGTGCCCAATATTAGCGGACCCTGTCCGTCAATTCGATTAAAAACCTTACGGAATGGAGTGCAGGAGTATGAATATATGAGGTTATTATCAGAGATTGATAAAAACAGCGATCGTGTTGATTCTGTTGTGAACAATATAATTAAAAAACCCTTCGGACCTGAATCCATCGGCAACCTGGATATCTGGAGTTATGATGCAAAACTATGGGACCAAAACAGGATCAAACTTGGAGAATTGATTGACAAGGCTAAGAAAAGGCCATGATAATTATTTCCCGCTCAGGGGCGGGTAAAGAATATTGATAATTAGTATATTTAGTAAATTATTAAAAATTAAAAGGAGGTATCGAATATGAGACAAAAATCAAATGGTGCAATAAGCTTGCTTATTATTTGCCTTTTTTTAAACGTAAGCCTTTACGGTCAGAATATCGGACTGGTGAATGTGAAGGCTGGTGAACAGGTTATCACTGTCGGAGGTCCTGATGCCGATGTTTCCGGTTTTACATCGGATGCTGTCCAGATAGCCCTCGATGCAATCAGGACAAGAGGTGGCGGTATTGTAAGGCTCAATCCTGGCGTTTTTAAGATTACAGGTCCTCTCCGTCTCTCAGACAATACCACATTAACAGGGTCGGGGAAAACAACCATATTGCAGAAATGTGATGGATTTAGAACCAGCTTCATTGTTGATGCAGATTGGGGAATGCTAAAAGCAGTGGTGAAAGATGCTAGTGGTTTTAAAAAAGGAATGGGTATCCAGCTATATGATGATGCGCATAATCAGGGATGGGATGTTACCACAGCCGTGATAACGGATATTAAGGACACTGTTATTTATTTTGACAACCGTACCAATTATGATTACCTGTCTTCATTGAATGGCACAATTACAAACGGTTGTTCAATTGTTGAAGCAGTTGGTGTTGAAAATGTCAGGATTGCCGATCTTGTTGTTGAGGGTAACAAGAATACAAATGACTATATCAATGGTTGCCGTGGAGGTGGAATTTATATTCACAAATCCAGGAAATGCCTTGTAGAGAATGTTACAGTGAATGAGTTCAATGGAGATTCTTTTAGCTGGCAGATTACCGAGGATATTACCGTTAAAGGCTGCGAAGCCTCTTATGGGAATGGCCTTGGATTTCATCCCGGAACAGGATCCGACCATTCAATCGTTGAAAACTGCATTAGTCATAATAACAAGCAGGATGGAATCTTTTTATGCTGGCGGGTGCAAAACGGAATTTTCAGAAATAATACAGTTTATGCAAACAGTGATAATGGAATTTCAATTGGTCATCAGGATACCGATAACGTTTTTGAAAATAATCATGTTTATGAAAATGGTTACCAGGGCGTTCTTTTCCGTGGTGAAACTGAACAAAATAGCGGTCACCGCAATACTTTTACCAATAACATAATTGAAAACAACGGGGTTACACAGGAATCAAGCGGTTTCTACATTGGTGGCGAAACACATGATATTAACATTACCAATAATATTATCCGCTCAGCCGGCAAAGGGAATCAATCAACAGCAATTTTTATTGGTAAAAAATCCTCAAAAATAACTGCCACAGACAATAAGATATCTGGATCCAAAGAAATTGTATATGAAAAATAAACAGGGGCACCGGATAACAGATTTAGTTTCAACAAGGATTTTAAGTAAATTTTAAATGTTAGAGGAGAGAGCATATATTGGTAATGCTTGATCCAATATTATGAAATTCACATTATTTAATGTAATCATTTCCATCGTTTTATCAGTAACTGCTTGTTCTGAAAAGAATGAGTCAATTATGGTAAAATTTGAAGGAGCCAGGTATGAAAAGAAGTGGGCAATAAAGAAGTTGAATCCCGAAATGCCTTCGGATTGGTCCTCATTCCGTTTTTTAACTTTCGAAATTAACTCATCTACCACCCAGCGTTTCGAGCTCAACCTTTATGATGCTGATAGAATCCGCAGACTGGAAATACTTCCTTTTCAGGGTGTTTGGGTCCGGGCGTCAATCCCTCTAATCCATTTTCAGAAGATGAATACTGAAGGAATGGACCAGGCTGCAATATGGAAGACACCACGGCCCGGTTACTGGATTGGTTTCACTGGCTCTGTTGGATCAATCAGCCATATTGATTCATTGGGAATAGCAATGAGCCTGCCGATTGGCTCTCCAACAATAAAGATTCGCAATATCAGACTGACCATGAGTGCCGAGGATACAATTTTTGCTGCTAATCCCTTGGTTGATGAGTTTGGGCAATGGATACCAGCTGACTGGCCATGTAAAGCAAAAACACTCGATGATCTTAAAACTGAATGGAGTGAGGAGGAAAAGATGCTGCAATCTGATAATTTAAATGTTTCAAAGTATGGCGGATTCAAAGGTACCAAATCCAGAGCAACAGGATTTTTCCATGTTGAAAAGATAAATAACATATGGTGGTTTATTGATCCCGAAGGTCAATTGTTCTTTTCAAACGGTATCTGTTGTATTGAATCCCGGTCTGATTTATCACGTGTAAAGGGCCGGGAATACTTATTTACCGCGATGCCTCCGTCTATTGAATTAACTATATCCAATCATCCTGACAGGAGAGCTGATAACTCCTCTTTTTATACATGGAATCTTAAGCGTCGGTTTGGCCCGGACTGGTATCAGAAATGGATGGACCTTACTGTTCGCCGTATGGACAACTGGGGAATAAATACTATCGGAAACTGGTCGGACAAAACTCTGGGAGGCAGTAATCGGAAAACTTATGTGGCAACACTTAGCGGTTGGGGGATTGAGAGCGGTATTATGGGGATGCCTGATGTTTATGCACCTGATTATGCTTCAAATATTGACGCTGAAGCTAAACGACAATGTGCTGTACATAAAGACGATTCATACCTGCTTGGTTATTTCATTGGTAACGAACCGCCGTGGCCTGGCAGGGAGACAGAGTTAATTGGTGTTATTCTTGAAGAGGGGGAGACTCCAATGCAAAACGCATTGAAAAAATACCTTTCAGGGAGTGACACTCCAGAACGCCGTAAGGCTTTTATATATGAAACCTATTCAAAATTCATAAGTATCGTCTGTGAGGCCATTAAGAAATACGATCCAAATCACCTGAACCTTGGATTACGATTTGGAGATCCTCCTCCCTCCGAAATCATCATGGAATCAAAGAATTATTTCGATGTATTCAGCATCAATCACTATGGTTATGCAGTAAGTCCGAACGAGATACAAAACATATACGATCAGACCGGATTACCGATCATCATAGGAGAATTTCATTTCGGAACAACAGGTCGGGGACTTGCTCCTGGTTTGGCTCAAACCAGTAATCTGGATGAGCGAGGCATTGCTTATCGATATTATGTTGAAAATGCAGCAGCGCAACCTGCTGTGATTGGTACTCATTGGTTTCAGTGGATAGACCAGCCTTCAACCGGACGTTTTGATGGGGAGAACTATAATATAGGATTCCTGGATGTCACTGACCGTCCATATCCCGAGATGGTTGCTGCTGCAAAGGAAATGTATAAAAGGATTCTGGATATCCATTCCGGTAAAGAAGCGCCAGTTAATAGACAAGCAATCGTGCAATAATAAGTTTACTATAAGGTGAAAATGCATTTATGGGCACTTCCAAAACCAGATTGAAGTATAAATGTATGTCTGAATATACCTTATGGTGAAAATATTATAACTAATCTGCAAAAAATCTGAACCTATGAAAAAAAACATTTCACCAATATTTTATATGATGAAATATCTTTATGCCGTGGGCATTATTATTTCATTTATGTCGTGCAATGCACCTTCAGGCATTAGACGTGTTTGGGCCATTGACGACAGTGAAAAGATCAGACACGATGATATAAACAATCCCCTGGCCGTCGACAAGAAAAATTCTGTGTGGATGAATAACACAATCAATATTTTTGGCGGCAGGAATGAAATAATAGCTTTTCAGCTGATCATTCAGGCCGATGCACAAGGAGCAAACCATGTGAATGTTGCTATAAGCAATCTGACCAATGGCAATTCGACAATTCCAGGTTCTGGAACAGGTCCCAGTGACCCTTTTGATTACAGGGACAGAAATATTGAACTTTTCACCGAACATTATCTCAATATGATCAAACGATCACCTCCGCTGTGGTTTTTTTCCGATAGCGCAGCTCCGTCTGCCTATTATACCGGCTGGGTTCCTGATTGTCTGATACCATTCTCTGCACCTTCAGGTAAAGGGGGAGCTCCATTCTCGATTGAAGGCAATAAAAATCAGGGTGTCTGGATTGATATACTGATACCGGAAAACGCTGCGCCCGGAACTTATACCGGAAATGCAACCATTACTATTGCAGACAAAGGATTTAAAACAGTTCCAGTTTTTCTGACAGTGTATAATTTTGTCCTTCCCGATTCAACACATATTAAAAACATGTTCGGGTATTACCCTGGTGCACTAGCTCAGCGGCACGGTGTACCTAAAGGAAGCGACAAATATTATGACCTTGAAGTAAAATATCAGCAGATGGCCCATCGTCACAGGTTCGACCTTGTAACAGAGGTGGCAAATCTCGACGATATGACAAGGTATTACAAGAGATATTATACAGGAGAAATTTATACGGCTGCAAACGGTTATGCCGGACCCGGGAAGAATACCGGCAATACTACTTTCTCAATCGGCTATGGAGGTGATTTGCCTGCCGAATATGGCAAAAGTATTAATAGTATGACCAGGTCGGGATGGTGGGCCGGTTCCGACGCTTGGGAAAACTGGTTCATTAAAAATGCACCAGGTGTTGACAGGCACAAATATCTGTTTCCAGATGAACCAGATTGGAAAGGACCCACCGGGGCTTTGGGAACCGGTTCTATGGATACAATCAGGATGCAGGCTGAATGGACTCACAGTAATCGGGGAATCGGCAGAAACATACCCTGTTTAGTTACCAATAACATAAAACCGGGATTAAAAGGATATGTGGATTTCTGGTCAATTTCGAGCGAGGAGTTTACGATGAACATTGCTCCTCAGGAGATCGCAAGTGAAAGAGCGCATGGACATAAGTTTGGGATCTATAACGGCTATCGTCCGGGAATGGGTGCTGTTGTCTCTGATGCAGATGCCGTTGAATTCAGAGTAATGCCATGGATTGTATGGAAGTATAATATTGACCAGTATTTTTACTGGTCAACGACTTTCTGGAGAGACCTTAATGTTTTTGTCAATCCGCTGACCTATGAAGACAGAATTAACGGAGACGGAACATTTTTATATCCGGGGCAGGATTTTGTTTTTCCCGAAGAGAGCAGGAATCTGGCCGGTCCTTTATCTTCAATAAGGGCAAAAAACTGGCGGAGAGGTGTGCAGGATTACGAATATTTATGGCTGGCGAAAAAAATGGGCCTCGGAAATGAACTTAATACAATTGTAAATAACTGTGTACCAACAGGACTCTGGGAAGCAAAGTCACAAAAAGACGTAAGCTGGTCGAGCCGGGGATACAAGTTCGAAGAGTGCCGCAAACAACTGGCTGAACTTCTTTCCTCCTACTCAGCCAAAAATAAATAAAATAAAAACTTTGGAAACAATGAACCAGTATAAAAAAAAATTGAATTTAATGTTTGTCATATTTCTATTTGTGATTTCCTCATGCACTAATTCCAATCACTACCAGTTTACTATAATTGACGACCTATCCGGGGAGCAATTAGCAGCCAGGGTGTCTGTTTCAGACCCCTGTGGAAAACCCATCCACATTGATGGTAATCCAACTCACGTAGAATACCTTGGGAAACACTGGTGTTACACAGAGGGTTCGTTTTCATTTACTTCCTCTGTTCAGGGTGTCTCTCTGGAAATACAGCGTGGACCGGAAACCCTTCCGGTAAAAATATTACTTGAAAAGAGGCCCGGGAAACAGGTTATCAAGCTGCATCGGTGGATTGATATGCGGAAACAAGGATATATGAATGGTGATATACATATCCATACACCGTTTTCAGCGGAAGCTAATCTTCAGATGAAAGCAGAAGATTTAAATGTGCTCAACATTCTGGTAGGAGAGGATACGGCTCGGAACAAAGAGTTTACCGGCCGGAGAGATCCGGCATCCAGCCCTGGTCATACCATTTATGTTGCCCAGGAAGTTCGTGACTGGCAAATGGGCCATTTGACCCTGCTGGGGCTCTCCTCAATGGTTCCGGGTTACGCATTTTGCGGTGGTACGCTGGAAAGTTATAGCCGTTCACACTGGCTTATGTCGCATGCCATGGACGAGACACACCGGCAGGGAGGCCTGGTTGCCTGGTCTCATTTCAGCAACTTACCGGGAGCTGAATCACCTATAGCAATAGCACTAGGGAAAATCGATGCATTAGAACTCATGACATATGATGATCCAACACAACTGCCGAGTCACTGGGGGCCCTGGAAAAACACGGGAATACCTTTTGCCGAATTCCCTGTCATGCGCGGTATGGATCTGTATTATCAATACCTCAATACAGGTTTCCGTTTACCAATTGTTGCAGGAACCGATAAAATGGCTGACGATATCCCTATGGGAAGTAACCGTTACTATGCCTTTACAAAAGGTGATACAACATACCAGGCCTGGCTTGCTGCAATTAAATCGGGGAATGGATTTATTACAAACGGCCCTGTGCTCACATTCTATGTGGATGGTCATAACCCGGGCGAAATAATCGATTTCCATGGAATACAAAAAGTACATGCTTCGGTGACTGCCAGGTCCGTTTTACCTTTCGCCACACTGGAGATCATTGAAAACGGATGGGTAGTGGGGCATAAAACAATTTTTGCAGCTGATAATCCTCCGGTAAACGGAATATACTCAATGAATACCGAGACTGACCTGATTTTAAATAAGAGCAGCTGGATTGCTGCACGGGTGGCAGATGACCCCGACAATAAACAACGTATCCTTCCACGCGGCCTTTCTGTTTTTGCCCACACTAATCCTGTTTATTTTCTGAAGGATGGAGCCAGGGTAAAGGAGGAAGCTTCTATCCTTTACCTGCAGAAGTATGTAAGAGGGACAATTCATTGGCTGGAGACCAATCCATCATTCAACCATCCTGAAGACCGGTTGGAGGCTTTGAAGCTTGCTGAAGATGCTTACGGGATTTATGAATCCCTGAGAAAATAATCACCCGAAATGTATCGGATGGTTGCTTTTCACTGAATGATTGGCATCATTTTTTTATTATCATATCTGTTAATGGCCAAAAAGCGCCAACGGGAAATCCTAAAAATTTTTATCCCCTATTGAATTTTTATTATTAATTTCCCCAATTACACAGTTGAATTTGTGAATTGAATTCAGGTTTGGTTCAGGTATGCATCAGGAACAGTGGCTTATGTCCAGGTTGCGGCACATTAATCCAATGGACATTAACCGTATAAAAAGTTATCTGTTAATTGAGGTGCCCGTAAATATTTAAGGGATGAAACTGACAAGAATTTCTATCGGAGTATTGGTTTTAATTACGGAGATGTTCTTCCTGGGAGGTTGTAAAACAGATAATTATGATAATATTCTGGTATTGGGTCGCGAGCCGGTAATAGAGCCGGATTATTCCGGAGTGACAATACCCCCAAATATTGCCCCAATGAATTTTATCATTTTAGAGGATGGAAGGTCCTTTAAAATCAGAGCCAAGTCTTCAAATGGCACCCGGCTATTTGCTAAATCATCGAATGGAATTGTCCGGTTTCCTGTTAAAGCCTGGAAAAGGTTACTTGGAGGCAACCAGGGAGGAAAAATTGAAATTGAGATCATTTCAAAAGACAAAGGGAAGATTGTTAAAAAATATGATCCCATCTTCCTGAATGTCGCCAACGAACCTATTGATCCTTATCTATGCTATCGTTTGCTTTATCCCGGATACAAATTCTGGGGCGAAATGAAAATTGTACAAAGGTCCACAGAGGACTTCAAAGAGACATCTTTGTTTGAAAACCAATTACTTAAAGATAACTGCGTAAATTGCCACTCCTTTAAGCAAAACAATCCCGGAAGATTTTTGCTGCATGTCCGTGGTTCTCTGGGTGGAACCTATTTTGTTAATGGTGAAAAAGTGACAAGAACAACATTAAAAACACAAAATATGCCTGCTAATGCTGTGTATCCATCATGGCATCCTTCCGGAAGGTATGTGGCATTTTCATCTAACAGGACAGTCCAGTCTTTTCATATGCGACCTGAAAAAAATATTGAAGTGTCTGATCGGTTCTCTTCGCTTATTATCTATGATGTTGAAAAGAATGAGATGTTTGCCTGCGCAGATAATGATACGGTAAAATACATGGAAACATTCCCCTGTTGGTCTCCGGATGGCAACTATCTTTACTATTGCAGAACACATCAGGTCAGAGAGGGGTATGACTACAGAGAGGTCAGATATGACCTGGTTAGGAAACCTTTTAACCAGGCTTCCGGGATAATTGGCAAAGCTGAGGTTGTCTTTGATGCCCTTGTAATAGATAAATCAGTCTCTTTCCCAAGTATTTCACCGGACGGTCAATATCTTGTCTTTACTCTTCATGACTATGGTACATTTTCTATCTGGCACAAAGAAGCAGACCTGTATATTCTCAACCTGCAAAATAGAAAGGTCGACAAAATGAGCCTGAATAGCAGTGAAACGGAAAGCTACCATTCATGGTCGTCAAATGGCAAATGGCTGGTTTTCAGTAGTAAAAGGGGAGATGGTTTAACAGCCAGGCCATATTTCGCATATTTTGGCTCCCCGGATAATGTAGGAAAACCCTTTATTTTACCACAGAAAAACCCTACCCTTTACAAAAGATTGGCGAAAACATTTAACAGACCTGAATTTGTTACTGGCAGGATCAAAATAGAACCGCGCGATTTTGCCCGAGCTTCAAGAAAAGAATCATTAAAAGCCAAATGGGTAGAAAAAAGGTAATAATCAGGTACAATGAATTCCAGAAATCCAAATGGAAAAAAAGAGTAATTTTTTAAAAATGGTTGATAAAACCCTTCCGGAAGGAAAAATAACAGAAAGGTTTGTTGTTTATTTGTCACTTATCTTACTTTTTATCATTTCTGCCACCTATTTTTATTGGTTTGGGAATCGTATCTTTTTTTATCAGGAAAACAGGGCGTTGTTTATTTTTTCAGGTGATTACCTTCAGAAATTTACAGTAAAACCAGGAGGATTACTTGTATATGCCGGTAACTTTTTAACCCAGGGTTATTTTAATGCTTTATATGGATCTTTATTGGTATCGGTGTTGTTTATCCTGATAAGTGTTGTTTTTATAAAGATAATCAGACGATTGTCAGCTGACAGATCATATTCATTATTCCTTATATTATTGCCGTCATGCTTTTTACTATTATTACAGACGCGCTATGATCTTTTTATTCAGCATATCCTTGGCTTTTTATTGGTGAACATCTGGTTTTTAGTTTCACTTGTTTTGGCAGATAAGAAACTTCGATTTATTATCCTGGTTTTATTCCCGGTATTTTTCTATCTGGTTGGAACCTTTGCTCTTATTTATCTGGGAATGTACATTATATTCAGCATCATTTATGAAGAAGGAATTTTCAGGTACTATTTCCCTTCCTTTCTGATTGTAATTGCTTTTTTAACTTTCATAGTTTTTAAAGAAGTCTTATTTCTGCAACCAGTTAATCAATTGTTAGGCTATCCATTGTTTTTTAATGTCTCCTCAAGGCTTACTAAGTTGTTAGCACTGTTCGGTGGGTTTATTATTATGTTTCCTTTGTTTATAAAGAACATCGGGTTATTTAATATAAATAAGAAACTTGCACGAGTTATTCCTTTAGCAACGATAGTAACAGCTTTCCCATTAATCGTTTTCTTGTTATTTAAGCTTTATAATCCTGATCTTGAAAATTTAATGCAACTTGAAAAATCTGTATTTAAACAAGATTGGGATGCAGTTATTAGGCATCACGAAAAGTTCCCCTCAGCAAATATTATCGGGCAATATTATTATAACCTGGCTTTGGCAGAAAAAGGTCAGTTATGTGACAGAATGTTTTTTGGTCAGCAGAGTTTTGGTCCAATGTCACTAACATTACCGCGCGATGACGAACATCTTATGCGGGCTATTTACTTTTACTATGCTATAGGTCTGATAAGCGAAGCTCATCACCTTGCATATGAAATAATGGTACAACATGGATATACTCCTGAAAATATTAAATTGCTCATCAAAACTGAACTCATCGACGGAAATTATAAAGTAGCTGAGCGATATATAAATGTCCTGAAAAGGACATTACACTACAAAGGCTGGGCAGAAAAGTACGAAAAGATGCTGTTTAATCCCGGATTGATTAATTCTGACCCTGAATTAGGAGAGAAGATCAGGTTGCTTCCGAAAAAAGACTTCTTCATTGCAACAAATGATGCGCAAAATATCGACTTATTATTGAAGGATTATCCTGATAATAAAATAGCATTCGAATATAAAATGGCACGATTATTACTTGAAAAAGATCTTTTGGAAGTTACTTCTGAGGTCAAAAAAATGAAAGCAATTGGCTA
>Ga0315295_10004468_pt1 | contig 11941 bp, 11 predicted proteins | sample YL17G14_0_MG_FD_204453 | JGI IMG/M metagenome (GOLD analysis project Ga0315295, IMG submission 204453) | Sediment microbial communities from Yellowstone Lake, YNP, Wyoming, USA - YL17G14_0 | ecosystem: Environmental > Aquatic > Freshwater > Lake > Sediment | place: USA: Wyoming | collected... | reverse complement strand
CATATCAGCCGCTGAGAAAACTCTATCCACATGCGGGAGCTCGAGTAGATCTGAAGTAATCACATTGCCAATAACCTCTTTGATAAAGCCGCCCCCACTTCCGAGTTCAACGAGAACCTTCTTTTTCGGATTAGATACCACTTTTTCAAGCTGCTGATAAAAATCAATGTATAATTTCTTAAGGAACGTCTTTTTCTGTATGATCTCCGCGTGCAATAAGGTAGTAGCAGGATCGTCAAGATTTTCGATCTTCATTGTTTCAGGTATTTTGAGCCATTCGACGATCTTCATAATTCTCTGAACCAGTTAATCGTATGGAACGCTACAGCTATCGCTTAGAGTGGCCCTTAACAAAATGCCCGACTTCATAAACCGATCCGAAAATAGCGGGGATACTCTGCATCCGAACAACTCGGACCTTGTCCAAAACACTGCCGGCGGCATTGAACACATCCGTCTCAGTGGAAAAATGGTGTTCACGGATGTTGTAGCCCAGTAGCCGGAACATAAATACCATAAAGCTTCGCTCGATGGGCACACCATATACTGCTTGACCCTGTGGTTTCAAAACTCGGCGGATTTCCCGAAACGCCTGGATTTGCTCGATAGGCTTCAGATGTTCAAGAACACTTATCAGCAAGACAGTATCAAAGAAATCATCTTCATACGGCATAAACAGCACGCTGCCATTCTGCAAATGTGTCTCGATCTGCTTTGCTTCAAATATGGTCCTGACAGCTTCGGCCGATACGTTGAGGTCGAGTCCATGAATTTCTTCGTAACGATCATTAAGAGTCAAGAATGTTACGCCGGATCCAAAACCAACTTCGAGAACACGCTGGCCACCCGAGCACTCAGCCAGGCACAGCTCGACACGTCGCCGAAACATCCTGCCTATGATTGGCCAGAAGTAGAATCGAAGCGGGTCGTTGCGATCTATGCCTGCGTAGTCACGGTAGGCCAATAGCTTTAGCTTAGGTAAAACGGTCATGTTCGTCGTCTTCATTAGTCTCGCGCTCTCTTGAGCCACTTGATCTTCGTGAAGGCTATCCAACTCATCTTAAGCAACAGCCAGCCATGTTTAAAACGAGTTATATTCGTCGCACCGTATGTCCTCGCACGATAGGCTACTGGTACTTCGACCACCTTGAGGTTCTGCCTGACCGCGCCAAAAATGAGGTCAAAATCACCAAACGGGTCGAAGTCGCCAAAATAAGAACGGTTGGCAACTATCAATTCGTAGTCCTTCTTACTGATCATCTTTGTGCCGCAAAGCGTATCCCTGAATCTCTGTCCCAACAGCCAGGTGAACAACATACCGAAAAACTTGTTTCCAAGAAGATTCAGGAATCGCATGGCCTCTTTCTCCATCGGATAAACAAGTCGCGAACCGTTGATGAATTCACCTTTGCCGCTTCTGATCGCTTTGTAGAATTTCGGTAGATCTTCAGGCGGAGCCGTCAGGTCTGCATCCTGGATAACCAGCACGTCTCCGTTCGCGGCAGCAAAACCCTTCCTGACCGCATCCCCTTTGCCTATCCCGTTTCCCTGGCGGATCAGACGAATCCTCCGTTCCGGATGCTCCTTAATTTGGTGCTCTATTTCCTCGGGCGTTCCATCGGTACTGTTACCGTCAACAAAGATTATCTCTGTATCGCGGCCCATCAATGGTATGCGTCTGACAGCATCTGGTATGTTACCTCGCTCGTTTCTGCAGGGCACTATGACTGAAACAGACAGATCCTCATCGCACCGGGCAACTGGGATTGGACGGGCAATTACTACATTGACAAGGTTGAGGCATCTCAAGCCCGGGAGTAATGAGAGGAAGTAATTGGCTATACTCGTGAAAGGAGGGATACGCTTTGGCATCATTAGATAGGAGGTCGTTCGAATAATATCGCAGTCGGCCAACCTGAGCAGGTTTGCAATGTCTTCCGAGGGAAGCCAATTTTGGTGTAAGTAGGGCCGACGAATCCCAATAAGTGAACCGAAAGTCAAAATGCCTTCCCAAAGATAATTATAATAGGTTATTACAATTCTGGTGCTTTCTTGAGTTAATGGATGGATACGTTCCAACACCTGCTGAATGTCGCGCCAACGGCCAAGAGAATTGCAGATCAAGACATAGTCAAATTTTTCATCAAGCTCGATTTCATGTGGATCTGCAGTGTAGAAGGTAAGGTGTGGGAACCGCCGTTTGGCAATCTCGATAGCTTTCGAGTCGGCGTCAACGCCCACCCCGTAGGCAGGCTCCACAGCCGCCAGCAGATCGCCACACTCGCATCCTACATGCAAGACTCTGCTGTTTGATCGGACTATATCTCGATAGATTCTCTTAAGCCATCCGTAATAGTAGGCATTGCGCTTCTGCCACCGTAACAGGAGTTTCTCGTCAAGCTCCTGGTTTTCAACTGCAATTGTCCTGTTCTCTTTCATGGGATTTGCGCGTGCATGGACAGGATGGAGGCTCTACTTAGTCGCCCCATGCAAATTCGGAGTCTCCGATGTTGTCGCCGGAGTTGATTCTGCATTTTTTTTCGCCTCGCGCAGCACACTCAGATTGTGAATCGCTTCATCTTCGGGCAATATCTGTCTGAATAGCGACAATGATTCTTCTTCACGGCCCATCAGGCCCAGCGCGACGGCCATATTCGCCCGATACTTTCTGTTTTCGGGCATGATCCCCGCCGCCTTGTCGAACATCTCCAGAGCCTTCTGGTACTCACGCTCGACGAGCCGGCACATGCCCAGATTATTCAACAGCACGGGATCTTCGGGTTGAATGCGAAGAGCGTTCTGAAGTGTTTCTATGGCGGCATTTGTGCGTCCATGGCGCATCTGCAATTCCGCCAGACTGTTATGGGCCGGAAGGAATTTGGGGTCCTCTCGAATAATTCGGTTCAAAATATATTCACATTCCGAATCCTTGCCATGGATGGCCAGAATCTGCGCCGTGGCCCACAATGTCTTGGTCGTGGGCGGTCGGTCGGCTTGCGTTTGAAACTCCTGTTCGGTGACGTCTGTGCCCCAGTCCGTCTTGGGCGCGGGGCCGGCGGATTCCGAGCAGCCGCCAAGACCGAGGGCGATGAGACCTCCTATGCAAAGCCCCAGAAACAATCCCTGGTTCTTTGAGTGGGTCTGTTTCATCGCCTTCCCCCAGAGGTCGAAGTGGTAGCCGTTCCCATAGAGACTCCTTGTGTGGCCCCCTGAGCCTTATCCTCCAGGATAACCAGAACTCTTTCGGATGCCATGCCTGAGCCCCCCGGCATCCCGTCGGAGATGTTCATGCGTTCCACGTTGATGCCCGCCTGCTGAAGTCTTTCGCGAACGAGGTTAACGCGAGCTTCATAAAGCTCGGCGGGAATGTCGTGCCGCCGAATGTTCAGGCGACCGGGGTGTTTCATGAAATGGCCCGTTAACACGGCAAGATCCCGCTGGCCCAGCTCATTAAGCTCCGCCCCGTTTTGGACAAAGTGATAGGGAAATAGAGTGTGTTGAGCGATGACCGCATTCTCGATGGCAGTGTCATTGTAGGAATTGATGAGCCGGCTGTTGATGAGGTGCTTATCTGGACCTTGTTCCACGCTCTGCCCACAACCAGTTACTATAATGCAGAACAAAACCGCCGCTGTAATAATGCTCGTGTTCAGTTTCATAGGACATTCTCCTTGCTTACAGTCACGTACTCAATATGTTTTCATCATGTTGAATATAGCTAACACAGCCGGCCCGGCTACAATAATCAACACAGCGGGGAAAATAAACAACACCATCGGCACAATCAGCTTCACAGCCATCTTTTCGGCTTTTTCCTCGGCGGTGAAATAGCGCTGTTCTCGCATAGATTGGGCAAACTCTTTCAGTGCCGTCGCGATGCTCGTACCGAACCGCTCCGTTTGAACCAGCGTGGCCGCCAGGGAAGACAATTGATCGACATTCGTACGAGTGGCCATGTGTCGCATTGCATCGATACGGCTGACGCCCAGATGGATTTCGAAGTTGGTCAAAGCCATTGCTCCGGCCAACGTTGGACTGACATGTTGAATCTCATCGGCCACTACGTTCCATGCCGCACCCAATCCAATTCCCGAAGATACGCATATTTCAAGCAGGTCGATGGCATCAGGCAGATGCAGACAGATCTCGTCGTGGCGATTCTTCAATCGTACTCTCAATAGAACATTGGGCACAAAGAACAGAGAAACACCACTAAAAAAAATAAAGTTGATTTTTGTTACAATGTGCAAATTCGCAGGCACGAGGAATATCGCTGCTGCCACAAATCCGATGACAAACAGAATGAGCTTAACTCCCGTGTAAACCGCCGGAGCATTTCTGCTGTAGTACCCCGCCCGGACAAGCTCCTCCCATAGTGTGGTGCTGGCCCGCCCGTGAGAAGCAACATTGCCAATTTTCTCAAGCAACTGGACGAGACCTGACTTCTTCTTGTCCATGGCGCTCGTGCCTTTTTCTAACGAAATACCCTCGTGCATTCTCGTTTCGAGGTTTTTTCTCTTTTGTGCCTTTGATAGAAGGATTGAAGCGCCCACAGCCATTATGGACAAGAACGTCAGTCCGGGAATTATTATCTTATCCGCTATACCATCCATTGTTGGTGACGCCATCAGGTCTTGTCTCGCAATTCTTAGAAACGCAGCACGGCCATCCGGTTCATAACCCACGCGCCGAACAGAACGATTGAAACGGCCACGCCTAACATAATTCTGCCCGCCGTCGTTGTATAGAACGTTTGCATATACTCGGGACCGAGGATGTTCAACAGAGTAAACAGGATGACGGGCATCGCTATCAGTATCCTCTTGCTGAACTGCGTCTGCGCGGTCAAAACGCGGACGCGCCGATTCAATCTCATTCTGGCTCTGATGACGGACGCCAGAGAGTCCATCAGGTCGGCCAGATTTCCGCCGCTCTGCAGTTGTATGGCGACGGACGTCGCAAAGAGCTTCAACTCCGTACTGGGGACGGTTTTAGCCACCTTGCGAATCGAGTCTTTCATGTCCAGGCCCAATAACTGCTCATGGCAGATTTGAAAGAAAATGCTTCCTATCGGGTCGTTAATTTCTTCTGAAATCAATTGGAATGACCCCAGTAAGGGCAATCCAGCGCGCAGAGCGCGTGCGGAGATGCCCAATGCATCCACCAGTTGCAGCTCAAACAGCGCCGCGTATTTCGAGATGCATTTCTTGGTGTAGGCCCAAAATATGATCGCAATCCCACCCGAGACGCCGAAAGCAAGCACGGGCCCGAAACCGAGCAGATAGGTTATGACAAAACCCATAACGCTTGCCCCCGCTATACCCAGAATGACCGTCTGAGCCGGCGTTCGCCACCCGGCCGCCTGTCTGAGATGCTCCATGCGTTCGGTCCAGGTCATCTTGGCCGGTAAACCCACGCCGCCGGCTTCTTGTCTTGTTTGGCGCCAAAGCCGAAGGGTCTGAGATTCGTCGGTTTCCTTTTTGGAAAGACCTAATCGCTTCTGCACCGACTGCAGGCGGGATATGTATTGACCCAGCCAGAGAAAGATGCAGATGCACCAGACTGAAAAGACAAGGCCGAAGACGGCCGCCATGACAATAATGTTTATGAGATTCTCTGGCTTCATAAGCTTCTCAGGCTATTGCCTGAAAGGATTACACTGAATCAGTCTCTTTAGTTTTCCTGTACATTGCTGTTTGTACCGGGTCACACGAGTACCCTGCGTTTGAACATATCGAGCGGCATTTCCACGCCTTTGGCTTTCAATCGGCTCAGCAGCAGGGGACGGACCCCGCATGCCTCGAACTGTCCACAAGCGTGCCCCGCCTCATCGACGCCGGTCTGGTTGAAACGAAAAATGTCATGGAGGCAGATCGTATCGCCTTCCATCGTGGTTATTTCCACAATTTGTACGACTCTTCGTCTTCCCCCCGTCATACGTTCCAAATGTACCAGGACGTTCAGCGCGGAGCTCAGTTGCTCTCGAATCGCGCGTATCGGGTAGTTGATGCCGGACATGCTGACCATATTTTCGAGCCGTCGCAGTGCATCCCGTGGGTTGTTGGCGTGCACCGTGGTCATGGAGCCTTCATGTCCCGTGTTCATGGCCTGAAGCATGTCCAATGTCTCGGCGCCGCGAACTTCGCCGATGACGATCCGGTCCGGACGCATACGCAGACTGTTGCGAACCAGGTCTCGCTGCGTGATGCACCCCTCGCCCTCGATATTCGGCGGCCGGGTTTCCAAACGGACCACGTGTTCACGTTGCAACTGCAATTCTGCCGCGTCTTCGATGGTGATGACGCGCTCATCGGCGGGAATCCATCGCGATAACACATTGAGAAAAGTAGTCTTGCCCGTTCCGGTTCCACCCGATATCAGAATGTTCATCCTGCATTTCACGCACGCGTCCATGAACTGAGCCATTTCTTTCGTGACTGCGTTCAATTCGATCAGCCGGTGAATGTCAATCGGGGTCGTGCCGAAACGCCGAATGCTCACCGTCGGACCGTCAAGGGCAAGTGGTGGGATAATGGCATTGACGCGGGAGCCGTCCGGCAGGCGCGCGTCGAGCATCGGCATGCTCTCGTCGATGCGGCGGCCTACGTTGCCGCCGATCCGATGGATGATTCGCATCAGGTGCTTTTCGTCCATAAAAGTCACGTTCGTCGGTTCGAGCCGGCCGTTCTTCTCTATGTAAATCTTGAACGGGCCGTTGACCAAAATGTCACTGATGTTCGGGTCGCGCAGAAACACTTCCAGAGGGCCAAAGCCGAACACCTCGTCCATGACCTCGCGAAGCAGCCGTTGCTTGTCGGGACCCGACAGCGGATACTGTCTGGCGCTTAGCAAAGCGTCCACTCGTCTGGAACATTCCTCGTGCAGCTTTTCCAGGGGCACGTGACGTGCCTCGTTCAGGTCCAGTATCTCGATGAGCTGCCGGTGGATGTCCGCCTTTATTTTCTGGAGGACTACGTTGTCGCTGCGGCTCTCGTATTCCGTCGCGTATGGTTGTTTTTGTTCCTGGCTCATTCTTGATCACCCTCAAATTTTTGTCCGGTCACTGATTCCATAGGCCGTCACTTTGGCTGCGAGTTTTCGATAATCGCTTCGCAAGCTCGACCTGGCGGCCACTTGCGACAGGAGATGGCCGCGGTTGACGGACTTCATGGCTTTGCGCCAGTCGTTGCGAATCGCGTGGCAGCTCGTCAGGCCGACCGCCTTCTTGCTGTCTTCCAGTCTGACCAGCGGACCTCGCTTCTTGACGCGGTTGGCCAGCGGCAGTATTCTGTCGCTGGCAATCCCGGCTTTGATCAGGGAAGACACTATCCCCCGGGCGAAGTGCACGTCCTTGACGGTCAGTTGGAACACCACCAGAATCACGTCGCTCTGGCTGGCCAGGTACGTGGCTGTAGATTCCGGCAATCTCGGGGCATCCACCACGGTATAGGCGTAAGCCTGTCTGCACGCCTCAAGAACCCGAGCCAGGTTCTCGAACTGGAGCGACCTGGCTTGCGGGGCGTCTATGCCCACAGGGCTCACCAACACGTGAAAATCGTTCATGTAGGCGAAGGCGCTGGATTTGATCAAATGCTCATCGATCTGGTCCTTTCGGGCCAAAACGTCGGCGATGCCGTACTGGCTCTTGATCCCCAGATAAGTGGACATCGTTCCATAGAAGCCGTCCAAATCGATCGCCAGAACCGGTCTGGACGATAACAGTCTAAGTTCGTTGGCCAGGTTCACCGTCACCGTCGTGGCGCCGCAGCCGCCCCCGGCCGAAAACACCGATATCATGAGGGAGCGCAAACCCTCGCCTTTTTTCTTACCCTCATGGACGAGCAACTGAAGCTCTTTGGCCATCTCGGATGCGAGGGTCTTTTTCTCCAGGAAGTGTCTCGCCCCCGCCTGCATGGCCAGCAGAACCATCTCTTTGGTGAAGTGGCTGCATACCACCGCAAAATACGTTTCCGGGTACGCGGCCAAAACCGTGCCCAGCTCGCGCAGGATTCGCGGCGGATCCGGATCGATATCGACCACGACGGCCTGGACTTTCTCTTTCAGCAGATAACTCCTCATCTCCGAAACGTCTCGACAGACGCCGGCCAGCTTGACGTGTCCGCTATTATCCAATACGGATTTGACCGTGTCTTTTGTAGCCTCTTCTGCGGTTACCAGCAATATCTCAGAACCTGATTTCATCTATGACGTCACTTCTCTCATTACTACCCGAACAGAATACGGGCGTTCTGCCGCCTCGGTTTTCTTGCCTGCCTGCTACAACCTTCCCCGCGGCAGGCTGGGCGTTTGGATCTGTTGTTCATCTTTCTTCGAACTGTCGGCGTCCGTGCTGTTCGCGGGCGCGGGCGATTTTACAGCGGCCTTGCCCGATGGAGTTGGCTTGTTATAGGAGTCCCATGCGCCCGGCCCCACGAGCTGGTCAAGGCCCATCTGCTTGAGCTGCCTGGCGTCCTCCGGGCTGACTTCGGCCGGCTTCTTGCCGTCGATTCGCCCTTCAAAATAAAACTCCCAGTCGTTCGGGTCCGTGTGCAGGAATCCCGGAACGGGCGGCGGCGATGCGACGGACATAGGCTCCACTAATGAAGCGGTGACCAGCACAACCAGCTCGGTTTCATTTTTCTGGTAGCGCACCGAGCGAAACAGCGGGCCCAGCACGGGTAAATCGCCGAGTCCCGGGATCCGCGAGCTGGTGGCCTCGGTTTTATGCTGGAGCAGCCCAGCCATGGCAAAGGTCTGGCCGCTCTTGAGCTCCAACGTGGTCTCAGCCTTGCGCGTGACTAAGGCCGGGACGCGAAAGCCCTGAATGGTGACCGCGCCGGCGTCCGAGAGGTCGCTGACCTCCGGCGCCGTGGTCAGGCGAATCGCACCGTCGCCCAACACGACCGGCCGAAACGATACGCGAACGCCGTATTCCTTGTATTGGATGGTAACGGCGTTTGTTGCACCTCCCCCGCCTCCGCCGCCGCTCTGGACGACCGGGATGGGAAATTCGCCGCCGGCTAAGAAGCTGGCCTGCTCGCCGCTCAGGGCGACCAGCGTCGGGTTCGCTAAAATTCTCAGGGCCTGGTTCTCGATAAGGGCCTGGAGAAAGAATTCAAGATCGGCGTTTGGAAAGCCTGCGAATATCGAGACACCCGAGCCCGCCGTGACATCCTGCTGAAAAGTAAAGGGTATATTATTGCCAGCGGTCGTGCCGGATGGAACACCGATGTCAATTGAGCTGTTCGTAGGCCCGGTGGAGGAGACGCCGCGCATCGCGCCGAACCAGTCATCGTCCGTATGAAAATAGCTTATACCCATGGTTCGCAGGGCGACCCGGCTGACCTCCGCAATCCGGATCTGAAGCAGGACCTGCTGCACGCCCGCCACGCTGGTCATATCCACGTAGGTGGCCTTGCTCTTCTCCAACAAGTCGCGGAGCTGCGTGGCCTGCTCGGTGCTTCGCAGCAGCCCGGAGATAATCATGCTCTCGCCGGACTGGCTGACGGTCAGCGAGGCATCGGGGAACAGCTCATCCAGCTTGGCCTTGAAGCTGTCGGTATCCAGGCGCACCTGCACGTTCCACTTCTGGACCTGCCGTTCATCCTCGCTCCAGACAATCAGGTCCGTTGAGCCGACCTTCAAACCCTGGAGCAGCACCTGCTCGGGCGTGAGCACCTGAACGTTGGCAATGGTGGGGTCCGTCACGGCCACGCGAACCGTCGGCCACGGACTTCTGACAATCGTGGACTGGCCTAACAGAAACGTGATCGCTTCCGGCCGGACGGTCACACCGTCCGAGCTTGCCCCCAACGCAGATAATGCGCAGGCGGTGATAAGAAGGATAACAGTAAAAATGCGCCCGATCTTATGGGGCCAAATTCCTTTTCTTTCGATGAGAAATTCCATGCCTTGTCCTTTCACATGCAGACCGCACTAACGATATACCATACCGGCATTAATGTATCCGCTAATAGTATATATCGTCCGTATGCGAAAGGAACTTATTTTTTATTTTTCCCCGTTCGCTCCGGCGGCTTCGCTTCCGGAAAGGCTGAACTCTTCGTTTTTCGTCTCGCGTCCGCGAATCACGGTGACCCCCCAACGGGGATTCCGCGGACTCGGGTATTGCTCCTCGAACTGGGACTGCGCTGCAGACATGGGCGTGCTGGAAGTATCGTTTGCGTCAGCCTGTCCGTTGGGGTCCTTCGGACCAAGGAGCTGTGCGGCCAGCCAATCACGCATCGCCCGATCTTTCTGAGGGGCCGCCACACCCTCGGCCGTCAGCAGCGAGCTTAAACGCGCCAACTGGCCCTGGCTCAGCACCGTCGCCTGCATGTCGCCCACACTCTTGTCCAACGGATTGCGTATGGTTAAAGAGATGTTCCCGTTATCGGCGAGCACTTGCAGGGCCTCGGCCTGCTTTTGATCGACCAGCACGGTGACCTGCAAGCCGCCGCTCCGGTTGGGCGTCTTGGCTCCGTTGCTTTCCTTCTCCGGCTGTGAGACGACGGATTCGCCGTCAACGGCTAAGACCTGAATCCCGCTCAAGATGGTCAAAGACCCTGCTTCGCCCACGCTCTTTGACGTCAATTTGAAGCTGAATAGGACGTCCACCACAGAACCGGGGTACAAGAACAACGCATCCGGAACCGCCCTGTAATTGAGATTGAGCGTAACGGCTCGCATCCCTTCAGGAATCGCCGCCACCACCTGGGCGCCCGTTCCCTCCGAGATAAAGCACGATTCAGTCAGGACCTGACCCTCGACGATGGGCATAGCCAGCACACGCCCGATAATCCGCGTCGGGCTGGTCACCTGCTGGCCCTGCGGCAATTCATTCTTCGAGACCATCTGTTTGACGAAGTCGTCGACCCTAACGACACTCATGGCCGGCAGAGATCTCCTGGCCACTACGACTTCGAGGCCCTGCGAACTCTCCGCGGTCGCAGAGCTATTTGTCCCCATCACGCTGACTAACAGCGTAACGCACGCCGCCGCCACGACACCCAATATCAAAAGTATGACAATGCCCCATTTCATGATTGTTTCTCCTTCGTCCCATTATCAGTATTACTATTTGTCATCCTGAGTCCTTCGGCTTCGCTCAGGATAAACTCTGCGAAGGATCTGGGCCGCGAATGAAATTACTGCTCGTAAGCCAGATTCTTCAGTTCGCTGCGCTCCGTTCAGAATGACAACTTACTTTGCTATACGCCCCTTTAGAAACCTTCCTTGGCCATGGTGACCTCGCCTATCAGGTTCGCGGGAGCCGGCAGCAGTGCTGTACCGATTATGTTGATTTTCGCACAGGGAACCGTTACCCGGACCGTCAGAAAATCGCCCACGTTTAAGGACGTAATATCCGTCGGTGTAAAGGTCACTGAATATCCGCTGGCGCCCATGCCGCCCGCCGTCATCAAAGCGAGGATATTAGCCCTCACGCCCGTATCGGTCGCATCGGGCAGGACCGCGGTCCTTGCCCCCATACGGGCCGCATTGGTGATTTGCTGGGCCTTGAGGAACAGCCAGCCGAACTGGATTGCCCCCATCGTCAGCATCAGAAGCAGCGGAAGCACTAAGGCCATCTCGACGGTTGCTAAACCCCGCCTGTTCTTTTTCAGTCTCCTTACCATAGCCAATCAACTCCCCACATCCATACAACAGCCGCCGCGGCGAAGACGCCTAAACAGATCGCCACGCCGTACGGCACTTCTAATCCGCCGGATTGGGCGGCCTCGTCGGTCCGCTCACTGGCGGCTTTCGGCCTTCTGCCGCCCGCGACGCAGACCAAAAACATATAGAACGATATTAGAACGTTCGTCAAAACAAACTTCAGCCGCCTCTGCGAAACGGCCTTAACGACCGCTAAGACAATCCCTGCTGCGGCCACGCACAACAACACAACGACGCTCTGTCGCAATCCGAGCCACGCCCCGAT
>Ga0315295_10004466_pt1 | contig 11944 bp, 12 predicted proteins | sample YL17G14_0_MG_FD_204453 | JGI IMG/M metagenome (GOLD analysis project Ga0315295, IMG submission 204453) | Sediment microbial communities from Yellowstone Lake, YNP, Wyoming, USA - YL17G14_0 | ecosystem: Environmental > Aquatic > Freshwater > Lake > Sediment | place: USA: Wyoming | collected... | reverse complement strand
AACTCAATAAATAAATTGTAAGTGGTCTCATAATCCCAGCCCTGCCAGCCATTATAAGATAAAGCATCAAAACGCAAGCACTCTAAGAATCTCGCCCCGATTTCTGAGGAAAGTTTTAAACCAGTAGCCATCTGAATAATACCTGCCGCCAGTGATTGCGGTTCAAGCTCTGATTTTATGAAATTGAACAGCATTTGCCGATCAGACGCTTCCATTCGACTATCAGCCAGTACAAACAATGCGCCCACAAAAGAACTCTGGCTAAGCGGAGTGACCTCCACTGCTTGTTTAAATTCTTCCCAGATTTCCAAATTTTGCTCATCTATAAAGGCTGACTCAAACAAAGCCAGCGCCCGGCTGATAAAAGCCGCACGGTTTTGTTCACTCGGATCGTCTAGTAAATTTTGAATTATTTCAGTGGTAGTTAAACTGGAGGTGGCAGGCGGTGCTATTATAAGTGAGTGGACGGCAGCAGGTGCTAAGGCTGAAGTGGCTGTTTCAGCTGAAGTGGAAGAACTTGCCGTTACCGGCAAAGTAAGCTGTTGATCTCTACCTAAAGCGGAAACTCCTGGCATTTATCCCTCCTATAAAAAATAAGCGTGTCTATTTGACACGCTGTTATAGATACTCTCTTCATCTATTACAGGCCAATAGACGATGGGTCTTCTATATAATATATCGGGTTGGGAAGGGGAAAACTTGTGGTTTTACCTTATAAATGCTATACTCCGCTCATGAAAAAGGTCATAATAGGCCTCGACCTGGGCGGCACTAAAATAGCTGCAGCGGCAGCTAACGAAAAGGGCCAAATCCTCTCCGAGATCATCGTCCCCACTGAAGCCCAAAAGGGAAAAGATCGGGTCATCCATAACATGGCAAGGGCTATTGAAACTCTGGCCCGCTCCCTGAAGGCCAAAATATCCTGTATCGGCGTGGGGGTGCCCGGGCCGATAAGCTACCAAACCGGCGTGGTCATTAATCCCCCCAACCTCCCCGGTTGGAAAAAGGTAAATTTAAAAGCCATCCTTACCAGGAGATTCAGGGTACCGATCCACATTGATAACGACGCCAATTGCGCCGCCCTGGGTGAAGCCCTTTTTGGCGCCGGCAAAAGGGCTAGCGATTTCCTCTATATCACGGTCTCGACCGGCATCGGCGGGGGAATAATCATCAACCGGCAGATATATCGCGGCAAGGACGGTTCAGCCGGTGAGTTTGGGCACATGATAATAGACCCCCGGGGGTATAAGTGCGGTTGCGGCAACCGTGGCTGTTTTGAGGCCATGGCTTCGGGCACCTCGGTAAGGACCCGCTCAGGGGAAGACGCCATGGCTATTCACATTAAGGCCCAGCAGGGTGATAAAAAGGCCTTAAAGGTGATAAAAGAAACCGCCCATTATCTGGGGCTGGGGATCGCCAACCTGGTCAATATATTCAATCCGGAGCTGGTAGTGGTAGGCGGGGGGCTTTCCAACCTTGGGGAGATGCTCTTGAAGCCAACCAGGAAGGAATTCAAGAAATATGCCCTACCCCTTCCGGCCAGGTCGGTTAAGATCGTCCGCGCGAAGTTGAGGGATAGATCGGGTTTGATGGGGGCCATCGCCTTATGTCTATAGCCATAATTGATTACGGGGCAGGAAATCTAAGGAGCGTCCAGAAGGCCTTCCAGAAGGTCGGTTTCCAGGCCTCCCTGACCAGGGATAAGGCCGAGATCCGGTCCTCCCAGGGGGTGGTCCTGCCCGGGGTGGGCTCCCACGATGCAGCAGTGGAGGAGCTCCGCCAGACCAACCTGGAAACGGTCATAGAAGAGGTCATCGCCCGGGGTATCCCCTTCCTGGGCATATGCCTAGGCTACCAGATGCTATTTGAATCCTCCGAGGAGGGTAAATTGCACGGTCTGGGATTGCTCGAAGGAGCAACCAAAAAGTTCAATTTCGCCGGAACCCCCTGGGAGGAGGAATTGACCGTTCCTCACATGGGCTGGAACCGACTGCTCTTTAAGCATCATTCCCCTCTATTCGCTGGCATCCCCGAGGGCTCTATGGTATACTTTGCTCATTCGTATTATCCGGACCCGAAGGACCCCCTGGTTGTCTCTTCGGAAACTGACTACGGCGGCAATTTCGCCTCCTCCATAACCAAGGGGAACCTTTTTGCCGTGCAGTTCCACCCGGAGAAATCGGGAGATATCGGGCTTAAAATATTGGAGAATTTTGGAAAACTATGTTTGAAGTAATACCTGCAGTAGATATCTTGGACGGCAAGTGCGTGCGCCTGCGGCAGGGTCGCTTTGACGCCCGCACCGTGTATTTTGAGAATCCCCTGGAAGCCGCACAATTATGGGAATCCAAGGGGGCTCAGCGTCTGCACCTGGTGGACCTTAACGGGGCCCGCTCCGGCACCCCCGAAAATATCGAAGTTATCAAGAAGATACTCAAGGCCTTAAAGATCCCGGTCCAGGTGGGAGGCGGTTTCCGGCGAATGGACCTGATAGAGGAGATCCTGAAAGCCGGGGCGGATCGTGTGGTTTTGGGCACTTCCGCGATCGTTAATCTTAACCTGCTCTCCACGGTTTGCGACCAATTCGGAAAACATATAGCGGTCGCAGTGGATGCCAAAGATGACAAGGTGGTGGCTAACGGCTGGACCAATGTTTCCCAGAAGGATGTAGTTACCCTGGCCCAGGAAGCCACCTCGGTGGGGGTTAAGCGCTTCATCTACACCGACATTAAAACGGACGGGATGCTGGCTGGCCCCAATTTTGCTGCTCTTTCCAAGTTCGCCTGCTCGGTCTCCGTCCCGGTGATCGCCTCGGGAGGCATACGCAGCAAGGAAGATATTGACAAGCTGGCGGAAGCCGGGCTGGAAGGCTGCATCGTGGGATCGGCCCTTTATACCGGCGCCGTCAAACTGGAAGAAATCCTGGCTAAATGACCACCCGCCTTTTCCTTCTCCGCCACGGCGAGACCCAGGCCAATATCAGCATGATCTATCAGGGACAGGGCGACTCCCCGCTTTCCGAGCTGGGCCTTCTAGAATCCAAACAGTTGGCAGATGCCCTAAAAGGAGAAAAGTTCGCCGCCGTTTACTCCTCCAACCTCAACCGTTCATATGAGACCGCCCGTATCATCGCTGAAAACCATAAGCTTGAAGTGGTTAAAATACCTGAACTGGCGGAAAGGTATTATGGGGTCTTTGAGGGCTTGACCTTTGAAGTTATCAAACAAAAATACCCGGAATTATATTCAACCTGGCTTATCCACCCGGATAAGGCCCGGATCGAAAAGGCGGAAACCATTGAAGAGCTGCAGGAACGGGGCGTCTCAGCCATTCAGAAGCTCATAGCTAAGCATCTGGGCCAGACGATCTGCGTGGTGGGGCACGGGGGGATAAACCGCTGTATCCTGTTCCATTACATGAACCTGGGATTGGATAATTTCTGGAGGATCAGGCAGGATAATTGCTGCGTCAACATTGTTGAATTTGATAGGCACCCCATGGTCGCGCTTCTGAATAGTACCTGGTTCTTGGGGGAAAAGCGGATCTCAAAGGTGGGGATTTATTAGCCTAATCGCTTCTCCAGCGCTCGATACTCATCCCAGATCTCTTTGGGCAGCCGCTTACCGAAGATCTTAAGGAATTCCTTGTGCCCCTTAAGCTCTTCTTTCCATTCTTCGTTATTGATCGCTAAAAGTTCCTCTAAAATGTCGGGAGGCAAATGCAAGCCGGTCAGGTCAACGTCCTCGTTTTTAGGAACATAACCGATAGGGGTTTCTGCCGCCCCCACCCTGGACCGGCAGCGATCTATTATCCATTCCAGTACCCGCAGGTTTTCCCCAAAACCCGGCCATAAGAAATCACCGTTATCGTCCTGGCGGAACCAGTTGACATGGAAGATCTTGGGCGGCCGGGCCATGCGCCGTCCCATATTAAGCCAGTGCTTGAAGTAATCGGCCATGTTGTAGCCGCAAAAAGGGAGCATGGCCATGGGATCGCGCCGAACCTCTCCCTGCTTGCCGTACTGGGCGGCGGTCCTCTCAGAAGCCATGGTGGCACCGACATAGACCCCATGCTGCCAGGTAAAGGCCTCATAGACCAGCGGAGCCAATCGTGCCCGCCGGCCCCCAAAAATTATCGCCGAAATGGGCACTCCATGATGTTGCTCCAGCCGGTTGGTGATGGAAGGACATTGCAGGGCAGGAACCGTGAATCGGCTGTTGGGATGCGCCCCCAATTCGCTAGTATTAGGCCGCCACGGCCGCCCCTGCCAATCGATCCCTTCTTCGGGAACCGGAGGATCCCCGCCCTCCCACCACACTGTCCCATCCATCTTGAGCAAAACATTGGTGTAAATAGTATTGGATTGGATGGCCTTCATCATATTGGGATTGGTCTTGGAATTGGTTCCTGGAGCCACGCCGAAAAAGCCATATTCCGGATTCACCGCCCAGAGCGTTCCATCGGTATCGATGCGCATCCAGGCGATATCGTCACCTACTGTCCAGATGCGATAACCTTTCTTCTTAAGTCCTTCCGGCGGTACCAGCATGGCCAGGTTGGTCTTGCCACAGGCGCTGGGGAAGGCCGCGGCAATATAACCGATATAACCGCTGGGATCCTCGATGCCCATAATAAGCATATGCTCCGCCAGCCAGCCTTCTTTTTTCCCGAGATATGAACCCAATCTCAAGGAAAGGCACTTTTTGCCCAGCAGAACATTCCCGCCATAACCCGAACCCACTGACCAGATGGCGTTATCCTCCGGAAAATGAAGGATCAACCGTTTATTGATGTCCAGGTCGGCTTTGCTGTGCAGGCCTTTGGTGAATTCCCCATCCTTGCCAAGCTTGTCCAGGACCGGCTTGCCGATGCGGGTCATGATCCGCATATTGAGGACCACATAGATGCTGTCGGTCAGCTCTACCCCGATCTTGGAGAAGGGAGAGCCGACCGGCCCCATGGAAAAGGGGATGGCATACAGGGTGCGCCCCACCATGGAATTGCGGAAGATCTCTCTGGCTTTGGCATAAGCTTCCTTGGGGGACATCCAGTTGTTGTTCGGTCCGGCGTCGGATTTTTTCCTGGTGCAGATATATGTTAAGTGTTCCGTGCGCGCCACATCGGAGGGATGGGTGCGATGATAGACACAGCCCGGCAGTTTTCCCTGATTGAGCTGGATCAGCTCACCAGTAGAAAAGGCCTCCGCCTCCAACCGTTTTTTCTCCTCTTCCGAGCCGTCGATCCAGACGATCCTGTCTGGATGGCACAGCTTGGCCATCTCCTTGACCCAGCGGTTGAGCTTGGGATGTTTGGATGTCATTTCGATGCCCTTTCTAGTACTTTCTGTAATCTATTCTTATATGTATGCTCTTGGTAAGCTCTCTTCTGGGAGGCCTCCGCAACAGCAATGCGCTCATCATTATGATTTAAATAATATTCTATTTTCTTTTTAAGATCCTCAATATCGTTAAAAGCCACAATTTCTTTGTTCTCCTCAAAATGTATCTTGTAATCGGAGCGTTCCATATCAATGAGCTGAAAACCCGCACAGCCGGCGATCTCAAAGGTCCGTCCCGAAACGCCCTGCGGGAGGATCCCCTGCATGTTCCCTTTTGCGAACCTTTCATCCACCGCTGCCCGATGGATGTTTAGATTTATCTTCGCTCCATTATAATACTTGGCGGCCTCTTCCGGCTGGATCACTTCATCCAAAATGAATTTTTCTAACACATCCAATCGTTTCAGCTTTCTTTTCCACATCCAGGGGTCTTCCAGGGAACCGATGCGGGGGCCGCCGCCGATGATCTTCACATTATAGTCCTTCAGGAAATCTGCCGCTGAATCGAAGAAATCAACCCTCCGGGGAAAAGGCACCCCAATAAAGCAAATATCGCTTTTGTATTTGTCCTCCACTTCAATTTTGTTTTGTATCTTGGGGAAACAGGCCAGGGGTAAAAACTCTGCGCTTTTTGAGCCCGCCTGCTTATGGACTTTAACGCAGGCTGATTCAACTGTATACACAAAATCATATAAGGCTCCCATTTGGGAAGTTTTATCGATCTCCTGGGGATCATCCAGGAACCAGATAGCGGTTTTTACCTTTAGTTTTTTTAAAGCCCCTAGAATTCTCTCGGTTAACCTTCCGACAATATGCAGTACTAGATCCGGTTCAAAATCTAAAACTTCCAATGGCAGGTCAGCAGTTGCCCGCTCGTCCATCAGGGCGTTCAATTGCCCGGCGCTCCAATTATGCTTCTTGGCGTAAGCATTAACGAAATCAACCACGAAGTTCGCCCGGAGAAAGACATCGAAGATCTTGACTTCATGCCCCATTTCTCTTAAGGTTTCAATTATATAGCGGTCGATGAAAGCATAAGGCCAGGTGGAATTCCAATAATGGCCATGGGCGCAATAGAGGATCTTCACAATGAGGTTATTTTAACAGACTATCTAAGCCGCTTCAAACTGATTCTGGAGGTCTTGACAAGCGGAAGTTATACCCATTAAAGTCCCATTCAACTTATTTAGGGAATCCATTAGAGCGTCATAGCTTTCCTGCATTTCAGGGGTGAATTGCGAGGTGTCCAGCTGCGCTAAGGCCAAAGCCGCATCTTCCAGCTCTCCCAATAATCCGCCGATCACTCCGGAGATCCTTTGTAATTCACCCAAAACCATTGCTGCCCGAGCGGCTGGACCGGCATTGGGATCAGTGGGCAGGCTCAGACAGGCAAGAAGCGCCTGCATATCCTCGATAGCCCTTTCGGTCTGCTGGGCAACGTAGTAAGTTGCTTCTTCCTGTTTCTTAAGCTCTTGTTTCTCCTGAAATTCCTCCTCCGCCACCTCCTCTTCCTCCTTGCTCTCCGACTTACTAGGCTTAAAACGATCTAAAATTGTTTGAATGAAATCCCATTTCTGCTGCAACATATCCAATATAAATTGGGCGTCAAATAATCCGCTCTGATAATTGATGGGCGATACCGGTTGTTCAGATAATACTCGCTCTTCTGCTCCGGCCGATCCCTCTTCTTTTTTGGGTTTTTTATTGTCAGTGACTGCTTCTTCCGGGGCGGGCGCACCGGGAGTCCATCCCACCGCCATCGGCTTTTGAGTTGCGCCACTAATTATCATAATATTTTATCCTTTTAAACCGCGGAGGCGGTCTGCGCGAACCTTTTCTCCGGATCATAATCCGTCTCAATGTTCGACTCTTCCCTCAAGCGCTTCATCAGCTTAATGGTAAGCTTGATCTTCTTTTCCAAGCCCGGATTGGGATTCCCCTCATATAATATAATCGTATTCTCCAGCTCCGATCTGGCAGTATCGAACAGGGCGAAATTGGCCTGGTCGCGAATGGAATCCAGTTCGGTCCTACTGAGATCCATTCCCAATCTTTCCAAATTCTTAAGTAAGCCTTTCTTCTTCTTCTCAATAAGCGTGAAAGCTGGTCCCGCCAGCTCATAAAGCGTAGCGCCCTCATAATACGCTTCCTTCAACATTTGAAGCAGCTTGGCCCTGCCCACCGCCACCCCTTCCGTCTCGATTTTTTCAAAATCGGCGAATGTGATCCCCAGTTTTACCAGGCCGTTCTTCAGCTTCCGGACCCTGAAAGCGGTCTCGATCTGGGTGCGCAGGTCCCCCCGCACGGCCCTTTGCATGTACAGGGCCCGCAGTTGATTGACCAGCAATTCCTTTTCATCTTCCTGGTTGAATTCATAACCGGTGCGTTCTTTTTTATCCTGCATACCGAATTCGATCAAGCTCTGGCCCAAGGCCTCCGGGGGCGGCGGGGTGATCCCAACATCATGATTATTGCGCGTGCAATGGGCCATAAATCGATCAAAATCAATGCCCGCCTTAAGTCCCAGATGGACCAATTCCTTCATCTCAGAGTCGGCTTGGGGATCGCCCAGGTGCTTTTTGACCAAAACCGTTTTGAGCTCATCTTTCACAAAATCCCTCAGTTGCGATCTTATTTCTTCGATCTCTTCATTTACGGCTTCCTGAAGACCGGTTTTATAGCTGCCAAAATCCTGATTGCCCAGTTTATCCGAATTAAGCGCGAACTCAATGGTCTTATAGGCTTCCTTATCGTTCAACACCCATTCGACGGTTTTTTGTCTGCTCAAGAACCTTTTTAAAAGCGATTCCTTGATCTGGTTCATTAGCTGGGCGCGAACGCTTTGCCTGACATTTTGCTGAAGGCCCAAAAGCTCCTTTTCCGTGAATCCTTCCGATCTCAACTGCTGTTCGAACCTTTCCACTTTTTTCTTTAACTCTGTTCCGCCTGAGATCAAAAGCTGGACCAGCGCCCCGCTATATTCCTCCAGCGTGCCCGCCATTTTTTGCATCTCACCTGAGTTGTTCTGCTCCTGCCCGCCCTTGCCATCTTTCAAATTTTGGTTCAATTTCTTAGCGGCCGAGATCTTTTGGTGCACCGATCTGATATCCACCGAATCAGAGGTTTCTTCCTGGCTCTGGAACATAAGGTCCTGCTCATCTTTTACCTGTCTTTGGGCCTTGGAAACGAACGTCTCAGCATTCAGCTTGATCCCCGAACCGGCCAGCTTGGATACCAGATCGGACAAAACCTCGCGACCCAGTTTGTTAGAAGACTTGGCCTCTAAAAGCTTCTGGGCATAACTGCGGTCATCCAGGCGCTTCTCTCCGTCCCTTTTATCGATCTCGCGCATCTCAGAAGCTGCCGCCTGGTTGCTACCGGCAGCCGTTTCCTGAACGGAGAAGTTATCTACGATCGCATTTACTGACATTGGGCTTTCTCCAGGACTCGCTTGACCTCATCAGTGGCATCGTATTTATAGGCCCGGGATGCGGCCGCAAAAGCTTCTTCTTTTTTGCCCAATCTAAGATAGGTTCGGGAAAGCAATAAATTGGCTACATACTCTTTCTGCACTAACTTTACTCTTGAGGTGATGTCCTTGGGATCAGAGTCTATGGATCTTTGGAAGTACCCCACCGCCTTTTCATTCTCGCCCAATGCCATATGGGTTATTCCTACCACGTTCCAGGCGGTGGAATTTTCGGGATCAAGCTTTAATATCTCCACGGCCTCCTGATAGGCCTCCTTCAGTCTCTTCAAGAGATAAAGCAGCCAGGCTTTCTCGGTCCGGGCTTCCTTGACAAACTCTCCGTTCGGCCATTGTTCAATTACCTTATCAAATTCGGCCAGGGCCTGCTCGTTCATCCCCAGGTCCCGATAGTTCGTACCCAGGAGAAAATGATAGGCCGCGTCCCCTCCCCCTCCCTCTACTACTCCTTTGAGCAGGGTCAGATTGCGCTCCTTCTTCTTTGTGAGCTTATCTTCTGATAAAAAGTTACCCCAATGATAGATATTTACCTCCAGCTTCTTGGCCAGATTAACCACGAATTTCTCTTCGGCGGTCATCACCTGTTCGTTGATCGGGCGTTTAAAATGAATGCCCAGCCCGTTCCTGAAGATCTTGGGCCTGAGATTATAGGAGACCGGGTTGAACTCTCCCTCATGACACTCCGCCACTTTCAGCAGATAGGCGATCTCCTTGGAACCGGCCAGTTCGGCCTTGATCTTTTCCATATCTTCCGCTTTTATGAACTCGTCCGCATCCGCCCAAAGGATCCATTCGCCCCGGGCGTGCTTCAAGGATTCATTGCGAGCCGCCGAAAAGTCATTTATCCAGGAAAAGTGGAATACCCTGGCTCCCAGCTTCTCCGCGATCTCAACCGTCCGGTCCGTTGAGCCGGTGTCCAGCAATACCACCTCATCCACCAACTGGACCAGGTTGGGGAGGGTTCTCTCCAGCATCTTCTCCTCATTTTTAACTATCATGCATACTGATATCAACATCTTAGTTCTCACTTATTAATACCGAGACAAAGGAGCGGGGCTCCAGCATTGAGGTGGCCCTTCTGATCTTTGCCCGGTCCCCGATCTTGGCCTCGATTATCCTGCCGATGCTTTTTTCATGCTTCTTGACCACCTGCGTCGCCTTTTTAAGGTACACATTTAAGCGCTCGATCTTGATCAACACCTCGTGCTTATCGGTCTCCAGCATGTGCAATTCGTATTCCAAATTGGCTTTCTCCGACAAAAGCTCCCCGGCTATCCGCTGGCACTGCTCCCTTTCCATCTCTTCCAGCTTAATGGGGGTATAATAATCGGTGCGGCCCCACCTCTCCGCCTGGAGGATAAGCTGGGTTTTTACCTCGTTCAATATCCTTATTTGTCCCTTTTTTTTCTTTTTAGACATGTTCTTTTATCCCATGATCTCGATCAGGGCTTTGGCGTAAGCCCAATCCTGCGACAATTTCAGTTCGATCTCTTTCAGCGCCCCTTCCCGCACTTCGGCCTTGATGTCTTCCAGCTTTTCCGCGGAAAAACTGGTCAAGGACATGAGCAGGTTGAGCCCGCCCAGTTTGACATTGGCCATGAATCTTTCCAGCAGCAGGTTATGGGACTTGGACTTCTTATATATTTCCCTGTAACTTTCTTCCAGGGCTGCGGGGTTGATCCCCAAACGCATATAACTGAGCAGGGAGCGCTGGTTGGTGGGGGCCAAAACCGCTTCCTCTTTCACGGATACGGCAGAAGAAAGCACGGCCAGGTCCTCGATCTCGGGAGTGGCCACCTCCGCGGTCATGGGTTTTGACTGAACGGTCTGCCCCTCTGCCTTCTGGACCGAGGCCTGGGCCTGCACCGCCTGAGGGGCCTGGCTGTAAGCCCATTGGATCCCGGTGGTCATACTGGGGTCCTGTTTTACCAGAAGCTCCTGGGCTTTCTCGCTTTGCTTTTGTTTGAGCTGGGAAGCCCCGTGTAATTTTTCCTTGGCCAGTTCGGCGCTTAGCCCCAGGTTCATTGTTCCGCCTCCCGACCCTTCTTGCTTCTTTCCCTTCTCTGGTTATTCCGCTCCTGTAGGCGCTTGAACATCTGGAAGCTTAATATCTTCATGGCTTTTTTCAGCTCTGCTTTCTTGTCAACCTTATGGTTGTCCGTATTTTTATGGTTGGCGGCCTGATTGTTTTGATTGCGGTTTTCATTTTTGGCTTTCTCTGCTTCCCGTCTTTCGGCAACCTTTTTCTCGCCCCTGGCCACATCTATCTTCTCCTCGATCTTCCGCTCTTTATCTTCCACTTTCCATTTGCGATAGTTTCTATATTCTCTCCTGTACCTCGCCTTTTCCCAGTTATCAAGTGTGAAAGTGCCGGAGATCTTTGCGGTCACTTGCTTCTCCCACTTCAACGAATTGGCGTAAAAATAATCCACCCAGTTTATATTATATAGATTTATCCCTTCCACATCGTCTAAACCCAAAGCCTGCTCCCTGGAAAGGCCTCCCAGCTGAGAAATGGCATAATTCTTATGCCATCCTCCTGCCACCACTCCGTCATCCAAAAGCGGGCTGGCCCCGAAAGGAGTCGCATCCCCATCGCCCCAGAATGAAGAGAATCTATCCCAGCCCAGATATTTCTTTTCCGTGCCTTCCAACTCGGGGGCCCCGTAAGGTTGGTCGTCAACGAACCTGTACTCATCCCATAAGTCCTGCATAGCGGTCTGTTCTGTCAAGCTAGGCGCTGCTGCTATGGCCCTTTCTACATTGAGCGCCATCCAATGGCGTATTCTCTGATAAGCTACCTGGTCTCTGGCGGAATATACAAATCCGGCAAATCCGTTATCTTTGTGATCAAAGCGATTAAGATCGTCTCCCCCGCGGAGCTCCAGGGAATCGGTATTGCCCATGTCCCCAGACCTGCCCGCCCCTCCAGAATATGCCGGTAAGACCGCCCGGAAAGCGTGCTGGATGCCCAAAAAATTCATGAAGATCCTGCGGTTAAAGGAAGATAATCCTCCTAATTTGCCGGGATCATTGAATGTATCTTCAATATATGCACGCGCCGCCAGAGAATCATCCAGCAAATAAGCCGGACAGACCACGTTGCACATGGCATAATT
>Ga0315295_10004465_pt1 | contig 11945 bp, 9 predicted proteins | sample YL17G14_0_MG_FD_204453 | JGI IMG/M metagenome (GOLD analysis project Ga0315295, IMG submission 204453) | Sediment microbial communities from Yellowstone Lake, YNP, Wyoming, USA - YL17G14_0 | ecosystem: Environmental > Aquatic > Freshwater > Lake > Sediment | place: USA: Wyoming | collected... | reverse complement strand
GCTGAATGCAGAAATCCCCCCTGGCCCCCCTTTGAAAAAGGGGGGAATTAAAGGAAAAAACCTCTAAGTTAGCGCTTATGCCCTCAATGGGGGAGGGAAGGGTGGGGGTGAAAAGTCTTCAGAATTCCATTCCCTTGTTGAATTTACCAGGCCATACTGGGGCACCTCAAAGAATTACTTTCTTTCGCCAAATCCTTTTGAACGGAGGGATTATTCATGGGAGCCAATCAGGCCTTTGACATCAACGAGCCCAAAATCAAAAAAGAAGAGATTTTGATCACCAAAGACAAGTATTTCAAGCCCCAGAATGTGGCCATCGTGACCGGGGCGGCCAGCGGAGTGGGGAGGGCCACTGCCGTCGCCCTCTCGGTGAACGACCTGACGGTCCTGGGAACCGACGTGGATGAGGCCCGCGGGCGGGAGACCGTGGAGATCGCGCGGGAGTTGGGGGGAGGGGTTATCTTTTTCCCCGCCGATTTGAGCAAAGACGAAGACATCGAAAAAATCGTCCAGAGAGCCGTGCAGATTGGAACCATAAAGTATTTAGCCAACATCGCCGGAATCCAGCACATCAACTCCATCGAAGATTTTCCCATGGAAAAATACGATCTCATGCAGAGGATCATGGTGCGGGCTCCTTTCTTTCTATCCAAGCTCTCCATTCCCCACATAAAAAAGAGCGAAGACGGGATCGGGGCCGTCGGTAACATGTCTTCCATCCACGGTCACATGGTGACCAAGAACAAGCCCGTTTACAACATCACCAAGTTCGCCCTCCGGGGTTTGACCCAGTCCATCGCCGCCGAGGGGGAGGGAAAAATCCGTTCTTTCAGCGTGAGCACCGGGTTCGTGAAAACCCCGCTGGCCCTGAAGCAGATCCCGGAACAGGCCCGGCAGCGGGGGATCACCCCGGAGGCCGTGGTCCGCGAGGTGATGATGGGCCGTTCCCAGATCAAGGAGATGATGTCCCCCATCGAAGTGGGTAACCTTTTCACCCTGGGCTTTTCCTGGCTGGGAAGATACCTGATCGGCGGAGATCTCTTGTTCGATGGGGGCATGCTCAAGACCTACTGACCCAAAAAAATAAAGCCGTTGACTTTTCTCCAATTTTTATGCAGTATTCGCGATGAATCCAGCCAAAACCATTATAATCAGGGGCGCAAATGAAGGGGGGTGATTTGGCTTAAGCGGAAGGGATTGATGGTCTCGTAAAAAGCAAAATTTCCCCTCCCCTGGCGGGAGGGGATGAAGGGGAGGGGGATAGATGACATGCCGGAATTTCTCAATTCATCACCCTCACCCCGCCCTCTCCCGTCGAGGGAGAGGGGGTATTTTTGACTTTTTACGAGCTCATCAGAGATTCATTCGGCAAGAAAATCATAATGCCACGAAAGGAGGACGTTAGAATGAAGAAGTTAGTATCCATATCGGTTGTTCTCATCGCCCTGTGCGCCTTTACGGCCGGCACGGCCATGGCCCAGGCCAAGCCCGTTGAATGGAAGATGATTTCCACCTGGACTCCGGCGATCAACCTCATTGACGCCGATAAATATTTTGCCAAAGTAGTCAACGAATTGAGCGGCGGACGCTTCAAGATTACGGTTCACCCGGCTCCGGAACTGGTTCCTCCCCAGCAGGTCTTCGACGCCATTTCCAAGGGTAGCTTCCCGATCGGCGGGGAATGGCCCAATTACTGGGCGGGTAAGAACTCCGCTTTTGACCTTCTGGGCTCCTACCCCATGGGTCTCTGTCAATACGACTACATCAACTGGTACTATCATGCCGGCGGCAGGGATATCTTCAACTGGCTGTACGGCAAGTACAACACGCTCTATTTCACCCATTGCGTAACGCCCATGGAGTCGGGAATCCGGACCAACGTCCCGATCAAAAGCCTGGCGGATTACAAGGGGAAGAAATTAAGAATGTCCGGCAAAGCCCAGGGGCATATTTTGAAAAAGTTGGGAGCTTCCCAGGTCATGCTGGCGGGAGCGGAAATCTATCAAGCCCTTCAGCTGAAGACCATCGATGGCGCCGAATTCTGTAGCGATTCCATCGACTGGGGAATGGGGTTCGGCGAGGTCACGAAGTTCAATATCGGCCCTGGCTGGCATCAACCGTCATCCCTTCTGGGAGCTATGATCAACAAGGATGCATGGAACAAGCTGCCCGAGGAATTCAAAAAGTACATCGATATTGCCGCTCAGGCCGGCTGCTCCTATATGAGCAGTTGGTATGAAAATGATAATGCCTCGGCTATAGAAAAATTCAGGAAGGCCGGAACGCAAGTGTTCAAGCTCAATAATGAAGAATTGAAGGTCCTGGAAGGATATTCGTGGGAGTATCTTTTGGAAGAAGGGCAAAGAAACCCCGACTTTCTCAAAGTTGCCCTATCCCAGTTCCAGTACCTGAAAGATTTCCGAGTGACCCGCGCCAAGCAGGAGCCCTTTGGACAGGGACGAAATCCCTTCACCATTCCGAATCTTCCGGGGTTGAAGTAAAAGCCGTCCTTCCCCATTAACCCCTGCTCTCTCCCCTAGTCCGGGGGAGAGGGCGGGTTCACGTCCGGCGAATAAAATTTCCCCATCTTTCATTCTCAAATGGGGGGCATGTAAGATATTCCTAACGAGTGAGGAATTCAACGATGGCCAAAGACAAATGGATTGCTTTCGCTAAAAAAATCGACGGCATAAGCGACTGGACGGGAAGGCTTTTTGCATGGCTGGTGATTCCCCTGACAATTTTGATCTGCTACGAGGTCTTTACCCGTTACGTTTTAGGCTCTCCCACGATCTGGACCTTCGAGATGAGCAACTTTTTATTCGGGGGCCACTTCATGCTGGTGGCGGCCTACGGGCTTCTGCACAAGTCCCATGTCTGCATCGACATTTTCGTAATGCGTGGTTCAAAAAGGACTGCGGTAACCCTAGACCTTATTAGCTACTTCCTCTTGTTCTTCCCCTTTATCTTCGTGATTCTTTATCACGGGATCGCCTACGCCATAGATTCCTGGGCCACGTGGGAGACATCCTGGAGCGCCTGGGGTCCCCCCATGTATCCTGCCAAAACCGTCATTCCGGTTACGGCTTTTCTTCTTCTTATCCAGGGAATCTCCGCGGTGATTAAGAAGGTTATATATTTGAAAACAGGGGAGGAAATATGAGCCCGGAATTCATCGCCATATCCATGTTCGTCGTTCTGGTGATCTTTCTCTTCATGGGCCACCCCTTGGCCTTCGTCCTGGGGGGCGTCGGGGTTCTCTTCGGGCTTATGACCCAGGGGTGGAATTTCTTCGGCATGGTCATGACCCGGATTTACGGGACCATGGACAACTTTGTCCTGGTCGCCATTACTCTTTTCATTCTCATGGGCAACTTTCTCACCATGTCCGGGGTGGCCGATGAGTTGTTCAAGGCCTTGCGCGTGTTATTCGGACCCGTCCGTGGAGGGGTGGGGCTGGCGGTGATCGCGGTCTGCATCGTCTTTGCGGCCTGCACCGGAATTATCGGCGCTTCGGTGGTGACCATGGGGCTTCTGGCCGGGCCTTTCTTGCTCCGGTACGGATACTCCAAAGAGCTGACCATGGGGATGGTGGCCGCCGGGGGAAGCCTGGGGATTCTCATTCCGCCGAGCATCATGCTGGTCATGATGGCCGACCAGACGGGGCAATCGGCAGGCAAACTCCTAATGGCCGGTGTCTTTCCGGGGGTCCTTCTGGGAGTCCTCTACATGATCTACATCGCCGTGGTCTGCTGGATGTACCCTGAAATGGGCCCGGCCATTCCCAGGGAAGAGCTGGATAAGATCCCGGTCAGCAAAAGAATCATAGATTCCCTAAAATTCGCCCTTCCCCCCCTGGCCCTTATTTTTGCGGTCTTAGGGGCGATTTTCTTCGGCGTCGCCACTCCTACGGAAGCGGCCGGGGTCGGTTCCGCCGCCTCCTTCTTGATGATTATCGTTTACCGCAGATTCGAATGGAGGAATTTTAAAGACACCATCTTCTCAACCGGCAGAACCGTGACCATGGTGATGATTATCCTGATTGGAGCAACCACCTTCACCGGAGTCTTCCTGACCCAGGGAGGAGGAAAGGCAATCGTAGACGCCATCCTGGGTTTAGGCCTGGGAAAATGGGGAACCTATTGGATGATGCAGATCATCTACATCATCCTGGGCTGCTTCATCGACTGGATCGGGATCATCATGATCACCTTTCCCATCTTCTTGCCCATTTGCAAGGCCCTCGGTTTTGATACCCTCTGGTTTACGGCCATGCTGGCCATCAACCTCCAGATGTCCTTCTTGACTCCCCCCTTCGGGTATGCCCTCTTCTATCTATCGGGGATGGGCCTTGAAGGGATCAAGATTAACCACATCTACCGGGGGGTCCTTCCCTTCTTGATCCTCCAGTTCATCGGCGTAATGCTCTGCACCTATTGGCCCGAGGTCGTTGTCTGGCTGCCCAATGCGATGCTGGGGAAATAACCCATAAATATTTCCCCTCCCCTTGCGGGAGGGGATGAAGGGGAGGGGGAATCAAAATGTTCACCCCCATCCCAACCCTCCCCCGTCGAGGGGGAGGGAGATCCACACCGAGGTGAAAACTCATGATTCCGAGAATTAAAAACATCCTGTATGCCACGGACCTGAGCAAGAACTCGGCCTACGCATTCCGCTATGCCGTGAATTCGGCCCAGAAGCACGACGCCAAAATCCATATCCTCCATGTAATGGAAGCCTTGCCGTCCGCTGCCGAGGGACTGATCACCCAGTTTATCGGCGAGGAAAAACTCCGCAAGATGCGGAAAGAGACGGAGGGGGAGCTGCTCGGGCGGATCCGGGAACGGCTCCGCCAATTCGCCGAAAAGGAGTTGAAGAGAGACCCGAAGACCCTCAAAAAGGTGGTCTCCATCGACGTGGTCAGCGGAAACCCGGCGGCGGAGATTCTCCGTAAGGCGGAGGAACTGGACGCCGACGTGGTCATCTTGGGGACTCATGGCAAAGGCGTGATCAGCCACGCCTTCCTGGGAAGCGTGTCCGAACAGGTTCTGCACCGGATCCGGAAACCCGTATTTATCATCCCCCTTCCCGAGGAAGAGACCGATATTACCCTGGGAGAGATATAACGCCCTAACGAAAAGCGTTGACCCTCGGGGACTGGAATAAAAGAAGGGGGCGGGATTTACTCCCGCCCCCTTCTTTTATGGACAGGTCTTTGCAGCCAAGAAAATTAAGATAATCGTCATCGGGAGGCGTAGGGGCGGTTTGTGAACCGCCCCCACATCTGCCGAAGAAAAACACCTGTAGGGGCAATTCATGAATTGCCCCTACTTTTTGATTAACCCTTCATCCGTGTTTATCCGCGTTCATCCGCATCCCATTAAATCTTTTCTCTTCAGGTCTTTTCTCAATGTCAACTCTGTGTTCATCTGTACTACTTACGTTCAAACTCTTTAAATTTTGTTAACCAAAATGATGTAGGGGCGGCCCCCTGTGGCCGCCCGCAAGATGGGCAACCACTGGGGGTTGCCCCTACAATTTCCGTAAATAACGTAGGTTTTCCTCCTGTTTGGTTGCGGCGCAGCCGCGCTAAGTTTATCTGTGTCCCATTAGGTTTTTTATTTTTTCCCTCTTTCCTCCGCATCCCGCCGGATAGACCGGTGGAGACGGTCGAACTTGAAGATTGTTTCCATGTCCTGCAGGTTGTTGATCCCGGCGGCCCCGGTACGGATCAGGTTGACCAGGGAATCGCCGTTGGTCCAGCCCACGAGGTGGGCCGGATCTTCCACCACCAGGACCAGGTCCGGCCGTGGGACCTTTTCTTTCACCACCTTGATTTTCTGCTTGTCCAGGAGCAGGCCGAATTTCCCGCCCCCGGTCTTGACCAGGATCTTCCGGGTCCAGTTGGCGACGTCGCGCTGGGCGCGGGGGCTCTTCGGGATTGCGCCGACAAATTTGGTGACTGCCTGGAGCGCCTTGGGGAACTGCTTCTTGAAGGCGTCGGTCACCTGGGGTTCTCCGATTTCCATGCTCTTCCACTTGAGGGCCGTCTCTTCCAGTCCGTTCTTGTCCCGCAGCTTCTCCGGCACTTCGTCCAGGGGGACGGCGAAGTAATCGGTGGAGAACCCCATGCGGAACTTCCGGAAGACGATCTTCACCTTCGTCCCCGCCTTGAAGATTCCCGGTTTCAGGAATCCCGTGGTGGTAAAGACCTGGATCGGCAGCGCCGACTGGGACTCTCCCAGGATCACCCGGCCCCGTCCGAAGGGGGCATAGCGGGCAAACCTGGCATTGGCAAAGACGGTAATCGGGGGCGTCCCCAGCATGTACCCGACCTGGGGCATCTCGATCCCCGTCTCCAGGTTCACCAGGCTGTAATCATCGTTCTGGCAGACCGGGCAGCGCGTCATGTAGGGCGGGCAGATGATCATCTTGCATTTGGGGCAGCGGGCGCCGAGGATCTTCTTCTCCTTCATAACCGCCAGGAAGAAGGGGGATACTTCGCCCGCAGTGGCCCAGTAGGTGGTGAACATGGCCTCGGTCCGCTCGACACAGACAAATTTATCCTCCGGAGAAACGCTGATCCGGCTCATCACCTCAGGAATCGCCTCGTGAGGGATTACATACTCGCCTGGCCTTCTCAATATTTTTTCCATCAGATCACCCCCCTTTTCAGAACAGCTGCACCCCCATACTGGGCCGAAGACGCTCCGGTTCCATGAATCAGGGCATAATCCAGCCCTCTCCGGATCAACTCCCGTCTGGCAGACCAGGCGGAGAACATGTTGCTGCCGCCGACGAAATGCCCGCCGTAGATAAGTCCTCCGGAGGGGTTGACCAGAACCTTCCCGTGGGGGGCCATGATCTTCTTCTCGATGAGGTCATCGGCATGTCCCATGGGCACAAAACCCATCTCGGCCATGGTGATCTCCATCTGGGGCAGGAAAGCATCGTGCAGTTCGACCACCTTGATGTCTTTCGGGCTCACCCCGGCCATCTCATAGGCGGCCTTGGCCGCCAGATGGTCCGACTCGATCCTTCCCGGCAGCTTGTGGGGATGTTTGATCCCCCACCAGTAGGGCTCATTGGCAAAGCCCACCCCCTCGATCCAGATCGGCGGCTGCCCGGCATCTTTGCAGATTTCCTCCGCCACTCCCTCGGCGGCAAAGATGAGGCAACAGGCGCCTTCGGTATAGACGCAGGTTTCCAGCTTCTTGAAGGCCGGCTCGATGATCCAGGGTGAATTTGCCACCCGTTCCGGGGTTACGATTTCATCCCGGCGCTGGGCGTTGGGGTTGTTCTTGGCCTGCTCGCACATGATCCGCAGGATCTCGCCGCGGATGGCCATCTTGAGGTCATTGGGATACTGATCCATGTAAGCAAGGATGACCTCGGCATAGGAGTCGGATGCCGTGGCTCCCTGATCCCGCTCGAAGAGCGGATCCCAGGACCAGGCAATGGTCTGGACCACTTCCGGAGTCTGGGTCTCGCTCATGAAGTCGTAACAGTCCGTGGCCTTTTCCGCGCCCACGCAGAAGACAATGTCATATCGTCCGCCGGCCACCATGTCAAAGGCGGTGCCGAAGGAGTAAATCCCGGTGGCCCCGCCGTTGGTGACCCGCACCAGAGGCTTGAAAGCCAGCCCCATGTGCCCCTGGAAGGAGCTTTCGGGAATGGCCTGGCGGGCGAAGATGTCGTTGTAAAGCCCGATGACCCCCGCCTCCACCCGGTCCATTTTCAACTTGGCATCCTGGAGGGCGCCGGAAACCGCCCATTGGGCCAGTTCCCAGATGGTTTTGGATAGCCAGCGCCCCCGGCAGGGAGTGGTGAAAGCCCCCACGATGGCTACCTTTCTTTTCGGAACTCTTCTCATAAAACCCCCTTTTCTATGGTTTTCATTGCCGATTCAAATCCTCTCAACCAGTCAATAGACCTTTTCATCCCTCCTTCCGAATGAATAAATATTCGCACGGCGCATAGAGCCTGGCGCATAGCGTAAATACAAAAAAACATCCCACTTTGCAAAACGCATACAGACTAGGTGAACTTGTAGGGGCACGAGGCATCGTGCCCCTACGGCTCCCTTGGAAAACATAGGCCCCTTACCAACATGGCAGAGGAGTCTTTGATTTGGATTTTGGAATTTCTTTTTTTATCCTCCGGCGAGGGATAGGAAAAATTGAACTTCGTCTCCATCCTTCAGCTCGGCATTCAGTTCGCTTAATCGATCCTTCCCCCTCATGGCCCACAGGGCGCGATTGAATGTCTCCTGGTCCTTGTTCCGGAGCTGGGGAGGCATGGTGGAGCTGAAGCCTTTCTTGATCTCCATAAGAAGCTCGCCGAAGGTGCCATCCTCGGACAGTTGAATCTCAGCTCGAGGGCCTCCCATCCAGTCGGACAAGATGCCATGAAATTGGACTTTTATTTTCATCCCTCAATAAAATTTGCCCTTTAGTAACACTCTAGCCGATTGAAAAAGGTAGCTTTTTACCCGCTGAAAAATCCTCTCAGAAATCCCCCCTGCCCCCCTTTGCAAAGGGGGGTTGGGGGGGATTTCAGCGATAGGTATCTAAATCGATATGGCTTTGATACGATTTTCAGACGGCTAAATTGACACCCCCTTTATAATTCCGCCCTCCCCATTCCGCATTCCGCATTCGGTTAGGGGTACATCTCCGCCACCACCTGGTCGAGTCCCAGCTCCAGCAGCTTCTCCTTGGTGGGCCTGCCCGTCGTCCAATCCCATCCCCGGAACTGATAGTAGCCTTTCAACATTTTCTCCAAATCCGGCTCGACCCCGGCTGTGGTTCCTTCATCCAGGGCAGCGGTTAAGATCCGGGGCATCCGGTCCTGTTCCCGGGTCAGGCCGAGCTTGTTGCTCACCGCCCGCTTGATGTTGACGGAACGGTCCCCCGCGGCCAACAGTTCTTGGGGGCCGAACTGCCAGCCGGTGATGGCATTCAGCATTTCACAGAGCTGAGTTGGCGGTAGGGGGGCGAACTTGCAGAGGGTGAGGGAGTCAAAGAGGTCTTTCAGGCTCTGGTACTTGGCCGCGCCTTCACTCTTTCCCTCAGATGAGAGCCTCTCCCCCGGCAGGATCATGTACTCCAGGACCATGTTTCCCAGATCCACATTGTAGTAGTCCCCTTTGAGATGGCACGCCCCGCGGGGGCCGGTGGCATAGGAAAGGGCCATGCCATGGAAGGCCCGGGCGTCATGCATGGGCATTTCCAGACCCTTTACCTGAGCGGCCTCATCGACGCTGCGGTTGAACTCCTTGGCCATGGCCAGGGTCCCCTGGGAAAGGACCTTGCCGATGCCCTTCTGGGCGATGATCTTCTCCACCAGTTTGACCACTGCTTTCCCGTCGCCCCACTTCAGTTCGAAACCCACCCGCTTTTTCTTCAATACCCCTTTTTCGTAAAGGTAGAAAGCGTAGGCCACGCTCACCCCTGCGGAGATCGTATCGATCCCATGGACATTGCAGAGATGGTTGGCCCGCACGATGGAATCCAGGTCGGTGTTCATGCACAGGGGCCCGAAGGCCACTGCGGTCTCGTATTCCGGCCCATCCACGTTGAGCCCCGGCTTGAATTCCACCAGTTCCCGCCCGCAGCCGATGGGACAGCCCAGGCAGGCGTAATTATGGACGGTGTAGGCCTGGCGCAGGGCCTGTCCGGTGATTTTGGATACGGGGAAGATGGCCTTGGTGAAGTATTTGGCCGGCGCATCGCCCAGGGTCATGGCCATATCCATGTACATCATGGTTCCGTACTCCCGGAAGGCGACGGAGACCAGATTTCCGTTAATGGTGGCCACCGCCTGCCTGGCCAGCTCCCTCACTTTCTCCGCATTGGCCAGTTCCGGCCGCAGGTTGCCCGAAGCCGCCACCGCCTTCAGGTTCTTCGAGCCCATGAGGGCGCCCAGGCCGCACCGTCCGGCGGCGCGTCCGCTGTCGTTCATGATGCTCGCGAATTTGATCAGCTTCTCTCCCGTGGAAGCGATGCAGGCGACGCTCGCCGAATCATCTTTCAGTTCCTCTTTGACGGCCTTTTGGGTCTGATAACTGTCTTTTCCCCAGAGATGGGAGGCATCCCGCAGCTCGGCTTTTCCCTCTTTCAAATACAGATAAACCGGCCGATCGGCCTTCCCTTTCACCAGCAGGCCGTCCCATCCGGACCCTTTTAGGCGGAAGGGAAATCTTCCCCCGCTGGTCGCCTCTCCCCAGAATCCGGTCAGGGGTGAAACGCCTCCCACCGCATAGCGGCTGACCATGGGAAGGGGAGTCCCGGTGAAAGGCCCGGTGGCAAAGACCAGGGGTTTCTCCGGGGCAAGAGGACTGCCGTTCTTGCCCATCCGTTCATAAACCAGAGCGGCAGCCAGCGTCGCACCGCCGATGTATTTCTTTAAAAAATCCTCCGACAGAGGCAAATCGGTCATCTTGCGGGCGGATAAATCCACTTCCAACATCCGGCCATGGTATCCTTTCATGCCTTTATCCTCCCTATCAAAGGCTTTTTAGCCACAGAGGCCACAGAGATCACAGCGCTATTAAAATATCAATAAGAGAATTTCCAGCTTAGGACTCGAAAAAGCTGCACCGCCGCTTTGTCACCTATGGCGGATTTTATCATTTTTGCTAAATCTTTTTATCTCCCTGTTCGTCCGTGTCCCGATAAATCTTCTTTCTCTGAGTTCTCTGTGCCCTCTGTGGCTAAATTTGTTTTTTTAAAAATCGATATCCCGGCCGTCGTAGGCATACCGGAAGACCTGGGCGCACTGGGCGGCGGTTATGGGCCGGGGACTGAGGTAGCAGTCCACATCTTCAAAGGCGAATTTCACCAATTTATCGAATTGGCGGTCGAAATCCGCCCGGGAAATTCCCAACTCTTTCAAGGTAAGGGGAACTCCGAGTTCGGTCAGCAAGGAGCGGACCCGGGTCACCAATTTGACCAGCCCTTTTTTCGCGTCTTTGGCCTCGATCCCCAGAGTCTGGCAGATGAGCAGGTGTTTGTCCGTGACCGCGCTGCAGAACTGTAGGGTGTGGGGGATGAAATAGGCTACACACAGACCGTGGTGCATATTAAACACGGAGCCAAGGGAATGGCCAAAGCTGTGAGTCAAGTGAGGACCCCCATTATTACCAAAAGCCATCCCTGCAATGCTGGCGGCAATAAGCATTCTGTGGCGAGCTTCCTTATCCTGGCCGTTCTGATAGGCCCTGGGCAGCCATTGAAAGACCATTTCGATTGCTTTGAGGGCCAGGGGTTCGGTGAACTCATTGGCTGCAGGAGTCGTGACCGAATCCATGGCATGGGCCAGGACATCCAGGCCTGTTCCGGCGGTAAGCTTGGGCGGCATGGAAATAGTGAATTGTGGGTCCAATATTGCGTAATCCGGAAAGAGTTCGTCATGGGAAATGGGGATCTTGCGAGAGGCGGCATTATCATGAATTACGGAAACTCCCGTACATTCTGAACCGGTTCCCGCGGTCGTGGGCACAGCGACGAGGATGGCTTTCTGCCGCAAGTTCAGCTTGTCTAAGGGAGAAATCATTCCAAGGTCGATGATGTCCGGCCTCTCGTAAAGGATCCAGGCCGCCTTGGCCGAGTCCATGACCGACCCGCCGCCCACGGCCATGATCAGGTCAGGTTCGTATGCTTTCATGGCCTTGGCGCATTCGGCCACCACTTCCATGGGGGCCTCGGGCAGGCATCGGGGCCATATTTCCACATTGAAGCCGCCCGATTGGAGGAAACGGCCGGCTTTGGCCGCAAACTTGTTGCCGAATTCATCGGTTACGATAAATGCCCTCTTTTTGGCGCACCGATTGGCAAGGGTGTCCATGGTGGAAGGTCCCACCACAGGCCCTTCCGGGAAGACATTCGCCCCGATGAACATTTTGGGGGTGTTGAAAATGGTAGTAAGGCCTTTGATGGAAGTCG
>Ga0315295_10004464_pt1 | contig 11947 bp, 17 predicted proteins | sample YL17G14_0_MG_FD_204453 | JGI IMG/M metagenome (GOLD analysis project Ga0315295, IMG submission 204453) | Sediment microbial communities from Yellowstone Lake, YNP, Wyoming, USA - YL17G14_0 | ecosystem: Environmental > Aquatic > Freshwater > Lake > Sediment | place: USA: Wyoming | collected... | reverse complement strand
ATGATTGATTCCAACTTTTCCCTAAAGATTGTGCAGGAAGCGCGTGGAATAATATTAGATTCAACGGATAATTTTAAGGTTGTGTGCTTTTCTTTTATGAAATTTTTTAATGCCCAAGAGCAATTAGCCGCAAAAATAGATTGGGCATCTGCGGAGGTTCAGGAGAAGCGGGATGGATCCCTCATAAAATGTTGGTATTCCGAAAGAACTATTAAACCGCATCGTGAATCAGGTTGGATGGTTTCAACAAGTGGAATGATTGATGCGAGGGACGCAGAAGCGTCGAAGGATTTTAACAAGACTTTTTATGACTTGTTTGTAATAGCTGCGAGTAAGGTAGGGCTATCTCTAAGTGATCTTAATAAAGATTATACTTATATGTTTGAGTTAACATCGCCCTACAATAGAGTGGTTGTGCCATACAGTGAAACAGAAATATACCATATAGGAACACGCAACAATCTTACACACCAAGAACTTGATATTGATATAGGGATAAAGAAACCTAAAAAATATACGTTTTATTCTCTCGAAGATTGTATTGAAAACGCCAAAAATCTGCCGTTCAAGGAAGAAGGTTTTGTGGTTGTGGACAAGTTTTGGTCCAGAGTAAAGGTAAAATCCGTAAACTATCTTGCGGCACACCATATGAAAAACAACGGAGTTGTTACATATTCGAGGGTTTTGGATATGATACGTGCAGAGCAGCACGATGACTTTTTAGCTATCTTTCCAGAATATAAAGAACATTTTGAGGTTGTGTTGCCAAAATATGTTGATTTGCTAAAGCAGTGTGTTTGTGACATAGAATGGGCTTCACAAAATCCATTCCCAACACGTAAAGAATACGCGGTTTGGGCAACTCGCCACAAATACCCTGCGTTGTTGTTTGCGTGGTTGGATAAGAAGATTAAAACATCTGAGGAATTTATTAAAAATGTGCCAAGTGAAAAACTGTTAAAGATTATGGGATTGAATGCTTAACAAAGGTTTTCTATCAACCTTGTTCCCCAAGGAATCGATGGTTGTGCAAAACGGCACCGAAGGTTGGGTTTTAAATGGGCACTTCTTCTCTAAAGCTGTTATTGAAGAAACCATTCTTAATGGGCAATTTGAGAGATTGAAGATGGATAACTTTTCTGAGAACCTTATAAAATGAATGTATATTTATTGTGTGGTTTGCCTGGATCAGGCAAGACAACGTGGGCGAAAATGTTTATAGGAGAGCACCCGCAGACGTTTAGGGTATGCAAAGATGACATAAGGCAGATGCTTTATGGGGAATATAAATTTGTCAAGGAAGACGAAGGTTTAGTTCAGTCCATTGCTCAAAATGCTATTTCTGACTTATTATCTAATAAAAGTGATGTAATTATTGATGAAACATGCATAAAAAAATCTGTGCGGTTTAATTATCTAAATATGTTACAATCAGACTATGATGATTGTTGTATGACACTCGTTGAATTTCCATTGCTTTCAAAAGATACGCTGCTCTCCCGTAGATCAACCGACTTACGGGGATATTCCAAAGAGTATTGGGGTGATGTTTTGGAAGGTATGATTAAAAGTTTTGAGCCTTCTGATTGTGAGGAATGGAAGCAATATAAGAAGGTGATTAAGGTAAACAGAAACGATTAACGTGGAGGTTTTATGTCATACGAAGGTTACGAAGTAAAATACTGTTCTAATGGACATAAGAAAGATGTTGTGGATGCATTATCCACTATGTATGACGATGAGGACGTAAAACCGTGCTTCTGTGGCTCTGATGAAGAATATTGGGATAGTGTAGATGAAACGAATGGTTGTGAGTGCGCTCATCTTTCCACAGAAGAACTGTCGGACGGCATACAATGTTGTGCCCACGAAAAGGTTACGAAAATTATTGGCTACACAATGGTTCCATGTAAAACGTGCAACGGTGAAACGATGGTTTTGGACAAACAACAAGAAGGTTGTTGTGGAAAACCAGATTGCCCCGAATGTTTCGGCACAAAAATAAAATATGTTGACAGCACAGTAAACATAAAAAGGATGTGTCCAAAATGTTTTGGCAGAGGAACGGAGCCAATCCCTGTTTATGATATCTCGATATTAAAAAGGAGGGCTAAATGAAAGTTATTTTGGAGTTCAACTTACCAGAGGATGAGGATGTCTATCAGCACGCTCTGAAAGGCGGGAGAGCATTAGGTGCTTTGTCGAGCATTGCCGACGATTTGAGAGCACGGTTGAAACACCGTGATCCCGATGTAGAACACAAAACACCAACAGATGCAGTAGAAAACATATGTGAAAAGTTCTATCAGATTTTAGAAGAGCACGACATTAATTTGGATCGGGATTATTCCTAATTTTCTTGCTTTTTGTTGTGTAATATAGTATATTATATCTATGGAAATTTATTGGAATTATACAATTCAATATCACGATAAAACACATACTGTTAGCGCCAACTCCGTAAAAAACGCCATTAGGAGACTGGTTTTCAGACTGTATCCAGCAAAAGATTCCTATGCGCGTTCTCAAAACACCGTGCGTGCCGCTGAAATATTTGAAGCACAGTCTTTTAAGGTTTTGGGGCAATCATTAGACTTATATCACTATATATCTCCGCTTCAGGAGTTTTTGTCCAAATGCTAGACTTTGTGCGAACTAAAGAAGCTAAGACGGAGCTATCTCCACATCTTTTGGAACGTTCAAAAGGATGGCTTTTAAGTGTTATGCACAATGGGATATCCTATTATATTCCAGTATCCACAGAAATGAAGAAGGTTTTTGGGATACATATTGAAAACGGAAAGCCAACTTTTGACAGCCATGCAAGAGGGTTTAGATTGGATGATGTTCTTGGTGACATCATAGGTTCAGTTTACCTGCAAATCCGTGATACGGTTGGATCAGAGATAGCATCGGGTCTTCATAGGCAACTGGAAGATTCATTTTCAAAGATGTTTGAAAAGGTTATATCTGATAAGGTTGAAAAGGAATTTAACAAAAAACTACCTCCACCAGAAGTTAAATGAATAGATGTCCTTAAATCTTCCGTTTCTTGCTGTTATATCTTCTTTTACGATGTTCTTCACTCAGATAAAATCATTCTTTTCAAAAATATCTTCAATTTTTATCGAATCCTATACCTTGGATACTTTTTTGTATTCGGTTTTGGTCCGCTACAGTATGAAACATTGTAAGCGAGTGTCCATTGGTTTTAAAAGATATGATACATTTAAAACGTATCTTAACAAACTTAACAAACATGGGCTTGTAGGCGTTGAAAAAGCAGGGTCGTTTCTAATATTTAGAAGAGGTTTTAGTGTTTTGTTTTTCACATTGGGAGAGCGTAGTCCAGAGAGAAGTTCTTCCGAGGGCACGTATAGATTGGCTTTTATAAGGGGTTCTATCAACATTGAAGCGTTCATTATAAAAGCTGTGATGGAACAAAACGAAAGTTTATGGAAAACCTCAAACAGGTTTTTTGTCCGAAAGTATTTTGGAAATAAGCATAGAAATAGGGATGATAAGGCACCTGTACGCGGAGAGAAGACGGCGCAAGAAGCTCCGTCTGATACAGACTTATTGAGATATTTGGGATATGCCGAAAGTGATTTAGGTGAACGAAACCTTGAAAAACCTTTTAATCCATTCTATTTTTCCGAAGATATTAAACGTGTAGGCGATTTGATTGACTACTGGTATAACTCTAAAGCCTGGTATATAGAACGTCAGATTCCGTGGAGATTTGGATGTTTGCTACATGGTAAAGCTGGTACAGGCAAAACAAGCTTTGCCAAAGCCAAGGCTATGGAGTTGGGGATCCCAATATTTGTGTTTGACTTAACATCTATGGATAATGAGGAGTTTTGTGACTTTTGGGGTAGGGCGTTGGAATCTGCCCCCTGTATGATATTGTTTGAAGATTTTGATAGACTGTTCGATGTGAAAGAAGTGTTGGTAACGGTTAATTGCCTTCTAAACACTATTTCAGGTGTGGAAAATTCGGATGGCATTCTATTGTGTGTTACGGCAAACAATGTATCGAAATTGGATCCGGCGTTTGGAATACCTCAAAATGGTAAAACCACACGTCCTGGTCGTATAGATATTGCGGTGGAATTTAAGGAATTAACTGAAGACGGTAGAAGATACGTGGCTAAAAGAATATTGACTAACGGTAATATTGAAAAGCTTGTTACTGATGGTGTGGGGGATACAGGGGCACAGTTTGTTAGGCGGTGTTGTGATACGGCATTAACGGATTTTTGGAAAGGCAAAAGTGGTAACGATCCTAAATAAAGACGCATTAACTGCATTAAAAGACATACCAGACAATTCTGTTGATTGTTGCGTGACGAGTCCGCCATATTTTGGGCTTAGAATATATGGGTGTCCTATGGTTTGGGGCGGAGATAAAAACTGTAAACATGACTTTGATTTTACCGAAGGGAAAGTTGAGCTTCAAGCGGGTTCAGAAGAATTTAAACGCCCGTGGCGAGAAAATGCATCCGACTCCTATAAAAGTGGTTTTTGTAAATGTGGCGCATGGTATGGTGAGTTGGGTCAGGAACCAACACCCGAATTTTATATAGACCATCTGGTAGAGATATTTGGTGAAGTCAAGAGGGTTTTAAAACCTTCTGGTACGATCTGGGTGAATATTGGTGATAGTTATTGGGGTTCAGGCAAAGGGTTTGGATACACAGATTTTAATGATAAACAGGGTTCTAATAAAGGAGCATTGTGTTATAGGGAAAACAAACCTTCTACACTTTCGGAACATCCAAACCTTAAACCTAAAGATTTGATAGGCATCCCGTGGATGCTTGCGTTTGCCTTGCGAGATAGATTGGGTTTATGGTTGCGTAATGATATTTGTTGGTCCAAGGACAACCCGTTACCGGAAGCAGTCAGAGATCGTTTGACTAGGAGCCATGAATATATTTTCTTTTTAGCCAAAGCATCAAAATACTATTTTGATATTGAAGCTATAAAAGAGCCTATTAAGGATAGTTCGTTAAAGCGCATCTCTCAAAAGTCGTTCAATACCCAGACAGGCGGTGCTAAAGATTTTATGAATAATGATATTAATACTAATAGGAGTGCGCGAAAGACGGTTGAGAACTTTGCAGAAAGCTGTAATGGTTTAAGGCAGAAGCGCGATGTTTGGTCTCTCCCCAATGCTCCGAATCGTGAAGATCATTATGCCTCCTATAGTCAGGCACTTATTGAACCTTGCGTAAAGGCAGGATGCCCAAAAGAATGTTGTGCCAAATGCGGTGCACCCTATGTGAGGGTTGTGGAGCGGCAAGCAGGGCAATCTACAGAATGCCCAAAGACGCTTGGAGCACATTTGGCTCGTGGTGGAACAGGCACTCCAACTGGAACGGTAGGAAAGTCTGGAAGCGGTAGAATAAACGGAACAACAAAAACCATTGGTTTCGAACCTTCGTGTGCTTGCAAATACACTTATAAGTCCATAGGGATACCTGGAGAGGGTGAGAATAGAGGTAGGCGGGAAGGTGCAATGGGTTACGGACAACAGAAGGTTGATAGAGGGTTTAATCCATCCTGTATCTGTAATACAGATACCCCTACGGGTACGATCAAAGGAGTTGTTATTGATCCCTTTGGCGGAAGCGGAACAACCTCAATTGTAGCTGAAAAGCAATATAAGGATTCTATTTTGATTGAGCCTAATAAAAAATATGTTGAAATAGCTAAAAGAAGACTTAAGCGTGAAATTGGAATGTTTTTGGAAATAAAGGAGTTATGAAAATCTTAAATTTATATGCCGGAATAGGCGGCAACCGTAAGTTATGGACGGACTGTGTTGTTACTGCTGTTGAAAACGATCAGGATATTGTAAAAGAATATCAACGGTTTTTCCCTAACGATGTCATTGTTATAGGGGATGCACACCAATATTTACTTGACCATTTTAATGAATTTGACTTTATTTGGTCTTCTCCGCCATGTCAGAGTCATGGGCAATATAGGTATAATGTTGGGGTGATTGCAAAAGGATTTAAGCCATTATATCCTGACATGAAGTTATATGAAGAAATAATTTTGCTTAAACACCATTTTAAAGGTATGTGGGTTGTGGAAAACACTTGCCCATATTATAGCCCTCTTATAGCACCCACAACCATTTTGGGCAGGCATTTGCTATGGAGTAATTTTGGGATAGCACAGAAAAAATTTGGAGCAAAGGATATTAGGAGTAAGTGTAAAATTAGTGATTATGACAATTTAGGGTTTGATATTTCTAATAGTTCGATATCAAATAAGCGGCAGGTTTTGAGAAATTGTGTTGACTCAGACCTTGGTTTATATGTGCTTGACGAAGCAAAACGAACAATGTCACATAAGGTTGGGACATTAGAAGGGGTGTTTGAGGCGAAAAGTTGAAACGGGAGATTGGAATGTTTTTAGAAATTAAGGAGGTTTGATGTCAGTAAAAATTATTAGTGCAAGCTATGAGATTCTTTCTGAAATTGACGGTGAAAAAATCTTAAAGAATATTGAAAGGGCTGGGCGTACTTGCTATAAGTCTGAAGATTTAATAACAACGGATTCTGCCAAAACCTTCGTGGAAATGATTTTGAAACGCAACCATTTAGCGGTTATAGAGCATGAGAGTGTTTCAGTGAAATTTGTATTTGATAGAGGGGTTAGTCATGAGATAGTTCGCCAAAGACTTTGTTCGTTTGCGCAGGAAAGCACACGATTCTGTAATTATTCAAAGGACAAATTTGACAACTCTATTACCGTTATAGACATTTCATCCCATCTGAAAAACAAGAAGTCGTTTGATGTATGGTTAAATGCTATGGAGAAAGCACAAGAAGCTTATTTAAAACTGATAGAACTTGGGGAAGCACCACAAATAGCTAGAAGTGTTTTACCGAATTCTCTTAAGACGGAGATTGTTGTGACGGCCAATTTGAGGGAATGGAGGCTGATTTTTAGTCAGCGTGCGGCTCCTGCAGCACATCCCCAGATGCGAGAAGTTATGATCCCGTTATTGGACGAGTTTAGGAAACGGATTCCTATAATATTCGATAATATTTAAAATGACTTCTACCGTATTAACTTGGCATTGCTCCCAACGTGGCGAAGTAAACAATAAGGTTTGTTCCGAATGTTGGTTGAAAATGACGGAAAACTTTCGCAAGGTTAATGATATAATGGCGCGTAGCCGTCCGGAGTGTAAGGACGAACATTTTATTCCAAAGCAAATTGCCCCAAAAGGTTTGAGTGCGTAAAATAGACTTAAATAATTGTGTTGTTCGCTCCACCAAGCTGGCACCTATTGACAAAGACAGTTCTAATAAACTATATTATGACTCGAAGCTAGAATGCTCTAACCTTCTGATTGGTTCCAGAGGTTCGATGGACTCTACGAAGGTTCTTGTTGATGGTAAGGACATAAATGTAAAGGCGGTGACAATGGAAGTTACGGAAGAAAACATGTTTGTGCTTCTGCATGTTCTTGAGGGTGATGATATTGTGGTTAAAAGTTTGGAGTTTAAATGAGACTACGTAGGGAAAAGTTTAGACTATCCGATTTAAAGAAGGTGCCGGAACCTCTAAATCCCGTTGTGCTTAGGAGGGTTTATGGAACGCTTTGTTGAGACTTATTTTAAAACAACCATCGAATACCCTAGAAACATTCTTGCCGATCCTTTGCCGATGAACACTTTGAGGGAATATATCTCCTCCACGTTTCTAGATGGTTTTATCAACTATGTAGAGATTAAGAAGGCGTTTGTTATTGGACGATATACAAAATGGGATGAAGAACCTGATAATGATATACATATAATGGAACCTGCCGGTTCAAGAGAGTGGAAAACTTTTAAACCCAAAACTAAGCTTGAAGCATTCAATTTATTAACGGAAAAAGATAGGGTATTTCATTCAAATCTTGATACTGCGTTTTCTGACGATGTGTTGCTTCTCGCCAAAGACTCAGATGTTTGGGTATTCTTTTGGTATGATCGGGATTGTTCAGATTCCTGTATTGGGCGGTTTCAAACACCCGATTCAGACGTTGTTGTAATAGACAGCTTTGTTAAATATGTCAAACAATTAAAAATTGACGAATACTATGAAGAAGAAAAGGAAATACCCTTGCACTATTTTTCAGGATGGTTGTCTTCATGATAGATTTAAAGAAGCTTTCCAAGCATTTAAAGCAACTTGCTATTTGTGGTATTTCCGACAACACTCTTCAAATCCGCACGGGTAGCTATGTTTTAAACCTTAAAAACATTCACGCTAAAACAGGTTTGTTAGATGTTAAACTACTCAAACAAGGTATTTTAACTACTACAGGTAAGTTTGAGCTAAATACGCCTGTTGTGGAGATTGTTAAATCTCTGCCGCTACAACGCATAATGGGCTTGGACTTTAAAGGTGTTGCGGAGTCGCCATACGATTTTATTATGTTTAACGAAGGTTTAGCTGTAGGGACAAGTGGTAGTAAGGCGGTTTGGATTGAAACCAACATTGAAGATAAGTTTGGGTTTCCAATGGATGCTTATAACGTGTTAAAAGAATTTGGAGCCAAAGCAACCTTCAAATTGGCTAAACATCTTGACGATTTATATGTTGTGATTGAATCAGGTTCTTGCCAAATGTTTGTTAAGGTTTACCATAATATGCCAGAATTAAAGTCAAAGCTTCCTATTAGGGAAAACTTTGTTTATATTAAACGTAATGATGTAATGGAGTTTTTCAGGAGTCTTTTAGTATATATTAGTGAGGATAAACCCAATGTTACTGTCAGTATAGCAGATAAAATTCTTCATGTTAACGATGATTGTGAGGAAATAGAAACACCCAAAGGTTTTGAGCACAAAAATTTAAGGTTTAATGTTTTGAACACTGTAAAGGTTATGATGGCAATGGCGGAACCGCTTTGTGTGTCTATGCCGTCTGATTCTAGCGGACCAATTGTTTTTAGGACTAAAACAATGTTTGATGAATATTTTGGGCTTGTGATGCCTATTGTACTTAAACCACAAGTAGATATTATATGAGTAATGATACCGACTATTTGGCTTATCGGGGGAAGTGTAAAGAGTTTGTGGAGGGGGCTATTTTGAAAGACCCTTCACTCATTGCTGTTCGAGGTTATTACTACGATCCACAATGGGGTAGGCAAGCGCATTGGTGGTGTAAGCGTAAAGATGAAACCATCTACGATCCGTCTGCAAAACAGTTCCCTTCAAATGGTAACGGCGTTTATGAAGAATTTGATGGTAAGGTTGAGTGTGCAGAATGTGGTAAAGAGATAATAGAGACAGACGCAATAATTGATGGCAATGGACACTATGCTTTTTGTTCAACCGCTTGTAATATGCGGTTTGTTGGATTATAAGGAGGGATATGGGAACAATCTATAAACTATTTGAGAAGCAACGTGGCACTACGTTGAAACATGTTATTGACACTTTTGCAACACCACAAAAAATTCTAATAGTGTTTTGGCATGGGCTTGGGGACACGCTTATGTTTCTACAATTGTATGAGCATTTCAAAACACTTTATCCGCAACACCACTTTGATTTGTCGTTGTTACCAGGAGTAGGGCAAGACACCTTTTTTGGAACGTTGGCGTTGCCTGAAGATAAATTTGTAGAAAACCATGATAGTTGTTTTGTCATTTCCTTTCCGATGGTTGAGGGTGCTAATAAAATGACGAAATCCGAATATTGTTGTATTGCGGAATTAGGTATTGAACCTCTCTATTTAGGGCTTCCAAAAGTTAAAATAGCGCCAAACAAGCTTGTGGCAGTGCATTTACAAGGGACTTGTCTACCTGGTTCAACCAATCCTGATTACGTGCTGGCAAAACGTATTTGGGACGACATAATTGCTGCGGGTTATGTTCCATTTGATGTGCATTTTAAACACGTTTTTCATAATCCTGCAAATGAACCTTTTACATGGGTCAACAGATCGTGTAGAGACCTTAAACCAGACATCAATACTTTACAAATGATTTTAGAAAATTCTATGGCGTTTGTCGGTGTTGCATCAGGACCATTCGTTTTGGCTATGGCGTTAAATCCACAAAAAGTCATATATCTTCAAAAACACCATACTTTGAATTGTTATGTAAAGGAACCAATTAAAACGATTAACCTTTTAAAATATGAATCTGTGGAACTTGTCGAAGGTTTAAAAGATATTGCTGCAAAAACTGTTCGCTTGGACGGGAAATGTTGTTGTGGTTAGAAGGCACTCAATGCAGTTAACGTTAAGCTAATCATTTAAACCTTAAATCAGGATTAATATGGATTATTCTATTGACAATATTTTACATGATCGTTATTTGCTGCCTGAAGAAAATAACTGGTCTGATTTGGCAAAGCGTGTTTCAGGGCTTTATCCGGACATTTTACCATATATTGAGAGTAAGATGTTTGTTCCAGGTTCTCCTACTCTAATGAACGCCTGCACTGATGGCAAGAGGGTTGGGACGTTATCCTCTTGTTTTCCGATGGGTATTACCGATTCTATGGATGGGATAATGGACGCCATGAAGGAAGCGGCAATGGTTACGAAAATGTGCGGTGGTGTGGGATATGATTTTTCCGTTCTTCGTGGTTCTAATGAGATGGTGAAGACTGTTGGCAAACCTTCGGGAGGGGTATTGTGCTTTATTGGTATTTACAATGCTATTATTGATGGGGTGCGCCAGGGATCTGCCAGACGTGGCGCAGGCATGAGTCTCCTTTCAGTTTATCATCCGGATATATTAAAATTTATTGCTGCAAAGACAGATTTAAAGAAATACAACAGATCCAATTTTTCTGTTAAGCTAGACCACGACTTTTATAGATTTCTTGAAAAGAACCCAAAGAAGGTTTTTAAAACACGAAATGTTGTGGATGGAAAAGAAAATGAGTTGCTTGATAAAGATGGTTTAGTCTACACATATGAGATGGTTTGGAATGAAATAATTGATATGGCGTGGAAATGTGCAGAGCCTGGATTATTCAATGATTCTTATGTAAGTGAAAGGTCTACATTGACACACATCCAAAACATTCCAATGTGTAACCCCTGCAGCGAATTTATAACTACTGTTTTTTACCTTTCATGCTGTCTTGCGTCAATCAATCTCTCCAAATTGGTGAAGGACAAACAGTTTGATTGGGTTGAGTTTGGTAAAATCATTGGATTAGCCACAAGATTTTTGAATGCTGTTATAGACAAGAATGTTTATCCGATAAAGAAGATTGAAGAAGCAACCTTAAAGGCGCGTGCCCTTGGTCTTGGGATTATGGGACTCTCTCATATGTTTTTTAAGCTCGGCATTCCATACGATTCAGATGAAGCCAAAGAGCTAACTAAAGACATTATGCTGTATGAAACTTTGCGGTCTATGAAAGAATCAGTGGAAATGGCAAAAGAGAATAAGCCATTTGAGTGGTTCAATTACGATGTTTTTATGAAAGCTAACCATCGTCTTTTTAGACGAAAACAAATATATGATATAAACATTGAACAGCTTCAAGAAGACATTAAAAAGTATGGTTGTTACAATTCTTCTCAAACTTCCGTGGCACCTACCGGAAGCATAAGCACATTGGCTGAGTGTTCCAGTGGCATTGAGCCTGTTTTTGGGTTAGTTCATATACGTAAGGTTGAAACAGGCGACAAAGAGTATTCTCATATGCTTGTGATTGATCCAGTGTTTAAAGAGCGCATAGAAGAAAAATATTCTGAGGATAAGGACAAAATATACGAATATGTGTCAAAGCACAGCGGATCATGCCAAGGTTGCGACTATCTTTCAAAGGCAGATCAAAAAATCTTCAAGGTTGCTGCGGACATTGAGCCAATGTGCCATTTAGATATTCTCGAAGCCACTTCTATGAAAACAAGTCTTAGTGTCTCCAAAACGATCAATTTGCCTTCATCAGCAACC
>Ga0315295_10004460_pt1 | contig 11950 bp, 11 predicted proteins | sample YL17G14_0_MG_FD_204453 | JGI IMG/M metagenome (GOLD analysis project Ga0315295, IMG submission 204453) | Sediment microbial communities from Yellowstone Lake, YNP, Wyoming, USA - YL17G14_0 | ecosystem: Environmental > Aquatic > Freshwater > Lake > Sediment | place: USA: Wyoming | collected... | reverse complement strand
GCCGATCCAGCGGAGCGGGGGGCATATCCTGTAGGCTTGGGCACCGGCGTGGCACCGATCGTGCTGGACTGGGAGCCGCTGCTGGCCGCCGCGCTCGAGGACCTCGGGCGTGGCGTGGGGCGCCGCGTCGTGGCGGCGCGCTTCCACAACGGGCTGGTGCGGGCGGCGGTCGAGGTGGCGCGCCTCGTGGGCGAGGAGCGCGTGGCGCTCTCCGGCGGGTGCTTCCAGAACCGCCTGCTCACCGAGCGTCTCGCCGCGGCGCTCGAGCGCGCGGGCCACACCGTCCTGCTCCACGCGCAGGTGCCGCCCAACGACGGCGGCGTGAGCCTGGGGCAGGTGCTGATCGCGGCCGCGACACTGCAGGCCGAAGGAGGACGTTGACGATGTGTCTCGGCGTGCCGGGCAAGGTGCTCGAGATCCAGGAGAACGCCCTGGGAATGACCATGGGCAAGGTGGACTTCGGCGGCATCACCAAGGACGTCTGCCTCGCCTACCTGCCCGAGACGCGGCCGGGTGACTACGTGATCGTCCACGTGGGCTTCGCCATCAGCAAGGTGAGCGAGCAGGAGGCGGCCGAGACCTTCGAGATCCTGCGGCAGATGGGCGAGCTGGCCGAGCTGGAGGAGCCGCGCCCGGACGGGCCGGAGGCCGGCGCGGCCGGCACCCCTGCGGATCCGGGGCGCGGGGGCCGGGAGCGCGCGTGAGGTTCGTGGACGAGTACCGGGGCGAGGCCGACGCGCAGGCGTACGTGCGTCTCATCCGGCGCGCGGTGACGCGGCCCTGGATCCTCATGGAGATCTGCGGCGGCCAGACCCACACCTTCATCCGCTCCGGCGTGGACCGCATGCTGCCCGAGGCCATCACGCTGGTGCACGGGCCCGGCTGCCCGGTGTGCGTGACCCCGCTCGAGCTGATCGACCGCGCCATCGCCATCGCCGGGCGGCCCGGGACCATCCTCACCTCGTTCGGCGACATGCTGCGCGTGCCGGGCAGTGCCACCGACCTGCTCGGCGTCAAGGCGCGCGGCGGCGACGTGCGCATGGTGTACTCGCCGCTCGACGCCGTGAAGCTGGCGCAGAAGCACCCGGAGCGCGAGGTGGTGTTCTTCGCCGTGGGCTTCGAGACCACGGCGCCGGCCAACGCCATGGCGGTGTGGCAGGCGGCGAAGCTCGGGCTGCCGAACTTCTCCATCCTGTGCTCGCACGTGCTGGTGCCGCCCGCGATGGAGGCCATCCTGGGCTCGCCCGCGAACCGGGTGCAGGGCTTCCTCGCCGCCGGGCACGTCTGCGCCGTGATGGGCTGGATGGAGTACGAGCCCATCGCGGAGCGCTACCGCGTGCCCATCGTGGTGACGGGCTTCGAGCCCGTGGACCTGCTGCAGGGCGTCTACCTGGCGGTGCGCGCGCTGGAGGAGGGCCGCGTGGGCGTCGAGAACCAGTACGCCCGGGCCGTGACGCGCGAGGGGAACGTCGCGGCGCAGCGGCTCATGCGCGAGGTGTTCGAGCCGTGCGACCGGGCCTGGCGCGGCATCGGCGTCATCCCGCGCAGCGGCTTCCGGCTGCGCCCGGCGTACGCGGCCTTCGACGCCGAGAAGCGCTTCGACGTGGGGGCCATCACGGCGCAGGAATCCCCGCTGTGTATCGCCGGGCAGGTGCTGCAGGGCCTGAAGAAGCCGCACGAATGCGCGGCCTTCGGCGTGCAGTGCAAGCCGGAGCATCCGCTGGGCGCGCCCATGGTCTCGTCCGAGGGCGCCTGTGCCGCCTACTACCACTACGCGAGGAGCGCATGAGCGACGAGCCGCCGCCCGGACTCGCCGGGCTCCAGTGCCCGATCCCGCTCTCCGAGTACCCGCACGTGACGCTGGCCCACGGCGGCGGCGGCCGCCTCACGCACGCGCTCATCGAGCGCATGTTCCTCGCCGCCTTCCGCAACCCCGCGCTCGAGCCGCTCCACGACGGCGCCGTGCTGGACCTGCCGAAGGGCCGCATCGCGATCACCACCGACTCCTACGTGGTGAGCCCGCTCTTCTTCCCGGGCGGCGACATCGGCTCGCTGGCCGTGCACGGCACCGTGAACGACCTCGCGATGTGCGGCGCGCGTCCGCTGGCGCTGACGGCGGGCTACGTGATCGAGGAGGGGCTCGCCATGGAGGACCTGTGGCGCATCGTCCACTCCATGGCGGGAGCCGCGCGGGAGGCCGGCGTGGACATCGTGACCGGCGACACCAAGGTCGTGGACCGGGGCAAGGGCGACGGCGTGTTCATCAACACCACCGGCATCGGGTTCGTGCCCGAGGGCATCCACATCGCCCCGTCGCGTGCGCGGCCCGGGGACCGGGTGCTGCTGAGCGGGCGCATCGCCGAGCACGGCATCGCCATCATGTCGGTGCGCGAGGGCCTCGAGTTCGGGACCACGCTCCGGAGCGACTCGGCCGCCCTGCACGGGCTGGTGGGCGGCCTGCTCCACGCCGTCGGCGCGCGCGTCCACGTGCTGCGCGACCCCACGCGCGGCGGCGTGGCGAGCGCCACCAACGAGATCGCCGCCTCCGCGAAGGTGGGCATCCGCCTCGACGAGGCCGCCATCCCGGTGGCCGAGCAGGTGCGCGGGGCCTGCGAGATCCTCGGCCTGGATCCCCTCTACGTCGCGAACGAGGGCAAGTGCCTCGCCATCGTCGCCCCGGAGGCGGCGGACCAGGCGCTCGAGGTCCTGCGCGCGCACCCGCTGGGGCGCGACGCCGCCATCGTGGGCGAGGTGGTCGAGGACCACCCCGGGCGCGTGTTCATGAAGAGCCGCGTCGGGGGCCTGCGCGTGGTGGACATGCTGAGCGGGGAGCAGTTGCCGCGCATCTGTTGAGCGCCCCGGCACCCGGAGCCCCATGGGCCTCGTCTTCGACATCCAGCGCTTCTCTCTGCACGACGGCCCGGGCATCCGCACGACCGTCTTCCTCAAGGGCTGCCCGCTCTCCTGCGCGTGGTGCCACAATCCCGAGGGGATCTCGCCGCGGCCCGAGGTCCTGTTCACGGAGGGCCGCTGCCTGCGGTGCGGCGCCTGCGCCCTCGCCTGCCCCGAGACGGATGGCGTCGGGGACGCGGCGGCCGCCGGGCGCGGCGGGGCGGCCGTGCCGGGGGCGGCCGCGCGCTGCCGGCGCTGCGGCGCCTGCGTGGAGGCCTGTCCCGGCGGCGCGCGGCGCGTGGCCGGGCGCGAGCTGACGGCGGCCGAGGTCGTCTCCGAGGTCGCGCGGGACCGCGTCTTCTACGAGGAATCGGGTGGCGGCGCCACCTTCTCGGGCGGCGAGCCGCTCCTGCAGTTCGACTTCCTCGTGGAGCTGCTCGACGGCTGCCGGGCGGAGGGGATCCACACGGCACTCGACACCTGCGGCCACGCGCCGCGCGAGCGCGTGCTCGCGGCGGCGGCGCGGGCGGACCTCGTGCTCTACGACCTCAAGAGCGCCGATCCCGAGCGCCACCGCGCGGCGACGGGCGTGGACAACGCGGCCATCCTGGAGAACCTCCGCGCGCTCGCCGGGGCCGGCGTGACGGTCTGGCTGCGCGTGCCGGTCATCCCGGGCTTCAACGACAGCGCGGAGGACGCCCGCGCCACCGCGGGACTCGCGGCCTCGCTGGGCTCCGTGCGCCGCGTGAGCCTGCTCCCGTATCATGCCCTCGGACGGCACAAGGCCGGCGCGCCCGCGCCCGGCTCCCTGCCGGCGGATCTGGCGCCCCCGCCGGCCGAGCGCCTCGAGGCGATCGTCCGCTGCTACCGGGAGCGCGGCCTCGAAGTCCGCATCGGAGGGTAGGACGGTGAACGCGAGGACCGAGGGACTCCGCGAGGAGAGCCTGGAGGCACGGCCGGCCATCTCGGCCGAGCGCGCGCTCCTGCTGACGGAGTTCCATCGCGAGCACGAGGGCCGCCACTCCGTCCCCGTGTTGCGCGCCCTCGCCTTCCGCCACCTGTGCGAGCGCAAGAGCGTCCACCTCGGGGCGGGGGAGCTGATCGTCGGCGAGCGTGGACCGGCGCCCAAGATGGTGCCCACCTATCCCGAGCTGACCTGCCACAGCGCGGAGGACCTGAGGATCCTGGATTCGCGGCCCAGGACCTCCTACGCCGTCGCGCCGGAATGCCTGCGGGCCTACGAGGAGACGGTCATCCCGTACTGGCGCGGGCGCTCGATGCGGGACCACATCTTCGCGGCGATGACCCCCGGGTGGCAGGCGGCCTACGAGGCCGGCGTCTTCACCGAGTTCATGGAGCAGCGCGCTCCCGGCCACACCGTGCTGGACGACAAGATCTACCGGAAGGGGATGCTCGACTTCAAGGCCGACATCGCCCGGGCCATGGCCGCGCTCGGGGGGGATCCCGAGTCGCCGGCGAAGCGGGAGCAGCTCCGCGCCATGGACATCGCCTGCGACGCGGTCATCCTCTTCGCCGCGCGCCACGCCGACCGCGCCGCGGAGCTGGCCGCGCGGGAGGGCGACCCGGCGCGCCGCCGGGAGCTGGGTCGCATCGCCGAGGTCTGCCGGCGCGTGCCGGCCCACGCCCCGCGCGACCTCCACGAGGCGCTGCAGTACTACTGGTTCTGCCACCTCGCGGTCATCACCGAGCTGAACGGCTGGGACGCCTTCAACCCGGGCCACCTCGACCAGCACCTGCGGCCGTTCTACGAGCGCGGCCTGGCCGACGGCTCGCTCACGCCCGAGTCGGCGCGCGAGCTGATCGAGTGCTTCTTCGTCAAGTTCAACAACCACCCGGCGCCCCCCAAGGTCGGGGTGACGGCGGCCGAGAGCGGGACCTACACCGACTTCGCGAACCTGAACCTCGGCGGGCTGCTGAGCGACGGCGCCGACGGCTCGAGCGAGGTCACGCACCTGCTGCTCGACGTCATCGACGAGATGCACCTGCTCCAGCCCGGCTCGAACCTCCAGCTCTCGCGCCGGACCCCCGACGACGTGCTGGAGCACGCCCTGCGCGTGGTGCGCAAGGGCTACGGCTTCCCCTCGGTCTTCAACGCCGACGCGGTCGTGCAGGAGCTGCTGCGCCAGGGCAAGAGCCTCGAGGACGCGCGCGCCGGCGGCTGCAGCGGCTGCGTCGAGACCGGGGCCTTCGGCAAGGAGGCCTACATCCTGACGGGCTACTTCAACCTGCCCAAGGTGCTCGAGCTGGCGCTGCACCAGGGCGTGGACCCGCGCACGGGGCTGCGGCTGGGGCCGCGCACGGGCGACCCGCGCGCCTGGACGGGCTTCGGGGCGCTGCTCGAGGCGTTCCGCGCCCAGCTGCGGCACCTGATCGACGTCAAGATCGAGGGCAACCACGTCATCGAGCGGCTCTACGCCGAGCGCATGCCCGCCCCCTTCCTCTCGGTGCTCACGGACGACTGCATCGCGAAGGGCCGCGACTACAACGCCGGGGGCGCGCGCTACAACACCAGCTACATCCAGGGCGTGGGGATCGGCACCATCACCGACAGCCTCTCGGCGCTGCGGGAGCTGGTCTTCGAGTCGCGGACCGTGGACCCGGGCCGGATGCTGGACGCCCTCGACTCGGACTTCGCGCACGACGAGACGCTGCGCCAGCGGCTGGTGAACCGCACGCGCAAGTACGGCAACGACGACGACCGCGCCGACGAGCTGATGACGCGGGTCTTCGAGGAGTTCTTCGCCGCCGTGGACGGGCGGCCGAACGGCAGGGGCGGGCACCACCGCATCCAGATGCTCCCCACCACCTGCCACGTCTACTTCGGCTCGGTGACCGGGGCGCTGCCGGACGGGCGCCGGGCCGGCCTGCCGCTCTCGGAGGGGATCTCGCCCGTGCAGGGCGCCGACCGGCGGGGCCCGACCGCGGTGTTCCGCTCGGCCGCGAAGATGGACCACCTGCGCACCGGCGGCACGCTGCTCAACATGAAGCTCACGCCGTCCCTGCTCGAGGGGGAGGAGGGCATCGCCGCGCTCGCCCACCTCGTGCGCGGCTACTTCCGCATGAACGGGCACCACGTGCAGTTCAACGTGGTCACGGCCGGCACGCTGCGCGCGGCGCGCGAGCACCCCGAGGCGCACCGCGACCTCATCGTGCGCGTGGCGGGCTACAGCGACTACTTCTGCGACCTCTCGGCGGCGCTCCAGGAGGAGATCATCGCCCGCACGGAGCACCGCGCGCTGTGAGGGCGCGGGAGCGCGGACGCCCATGAGCCGCCGGGATGCCCCGAAGGCGCGGGGACGCTGGGAGCGCGTCTACGCGGCGGTGCGCCGCATCCCGCGCGGGCGCGTGGCCACCTACGGCCAGGTGGCCGCGCTCGCCGGCCTCGGGCGGCAGGCCCGGCAGGTCGGCTACGCCCTGCACGCGCTGCCCTGGGAGGGCCTCGCGCCCTGGCATCGCGTGGTGAACGCGCGCGGCGCCATCAGCCTGCCGCCGCGCGGCGGGGCCGACGTGACGCAGCGGCTGCGGCTCGAGAGGGAGGGCGTGCGCTTCGACGGGCGCGGTCGCATCGACCTCGCGCGCCACGGCTGGAGGCCGGGGGCCCGCTCCGCGTCTACCTCCCGGCCAGCCTCTCGACCTGCCGCGCGGCGCGGGGTCAGCGGCGCCGCGTCGAGTCGGCCGCGGCCGGCCGCGGCATCGCCCAGGTCTGGAGCGGCACCGGCAGGTGGCCGCGGTCGCCCACCGCGGTGATGCGGAAGCGTCCGTCCGGGCGCACCTCGATCACGGTGAGGCTGCAGTTCGCGAGGCTCATGCCGAGCCAGAGCTTCGGATCGGCGCCGAGCGCGCGCACCACCATGTAGCGGATCACGTTGCCGTGGCAGACGAGGACCTCGGTGCTGTCGCGCTCCGGCGAGGGCCGGAAGTAGCGGGCGAAGGCGTCCTCCAGCTGCGCCGCGCAGGAGTCGGCCTCGCCCGGCGAAAGGTCCGCCATGACGTCCTCTCGGTAGGTCGCCGGGGTGCACTCGCGGATGCCGCGGTCGGGCTGCGGCTTCAGGTGCGGCAGCGCCCCGGCGATGATCTCGGCGGTCTGCCGCGCGCGGGTCATGGTGCTCGCGTGCAGGGCGTCGATGCGCCCCGGCCACGCGGCGAGCCGTGCGCCGGTCAGGCGCGCCTGCTCCCGGCCCTGGGGCAGCAGGCCGCGGCCCACCTCCTCGTCGCGCGTGTCGGTCTCGTCGTAGACGCCGTGGCGGATGAGGATGATCGTGCGCAGACCCCTGCGCGGCGCCGGCTCCGCGGCGCCCGCGGGTGGGACCTGGCTGCGCAGGGCCGGTGGAGCCACCAGCAGTGCGATGCCGATCAGCGCCGCGAGCGCGGCGGCGCGGGCGCGCAGCGGCCCGCTCACGGCGTCCCCCCGCGCTTCGCCCGCAGCCTCTCCTCGAGCAGCGCGCACCACTCGGCCACGCCCTCTCCCGTGGTGGCCGAGGTGACGAGCAGGCGTCCGCCGGGACGCAGCGCGCGCACCTGCTCGCGCACTTCGTCGAGCTTGAAGGGCACGTGAGGGAGCAGGTCGGCCTTGGTGACCACGGTGACCTCGGCCCTGGCGAAGATGGCCGGGTACTTGAAGGGCTTGTCCTCGCCCTCGGTCACCGAGAGCAGCGCCACCTTGAAGTCCTCGCCGAGGTCGTACGAGGTGGGACAGACCAGGTTGCCAACGTTCTCGATGAAGAGCACGTCGAGCGGCCCGAGGTCGTGCTCGTCGAGCGCGTCGCGCACCTGGCGCGCGTCGAGGTGGCAGGCGCCGCCGGTCAGGATCTGGTGCGCCGGGATGCCGAGGCCGCGCAGCCGGTCGGCGTCGCGCTCGGTGGCGATGTCGCCCTCGATGGCGCCGAGCCGGAGCCTGCCGGCGAGCGAGCGCACGGTGGCCTCGAGCAGCGTGGTCTTGCCCGAGCCGGGGGAGGAGATGAGGTTCGTGACCAGCGTGCGCGTCGAGGTGAAGCGCTCGCGCAGTGCGGCGGCCGCCGTCGCGTTGTCGGCGAGGATCCTCTGGCGGACGTCCACCTGGGTCACGGGCGCTCCTCCTCTCCGTCGGGTGTGTAGGACAGCTGCAGCACGTCCAGCTCGTCGCCGCCTTCCACGTGCACGGGCCGGCCGCAGGTCGGGCACAGGCGCATCCACATGCCCTCCAGCCGCTCCGCCACGTTGCCGCAGGTGGCGCACACCTGCTTCGCCGGGTGCCACTCGACCTCGAGCTTCGCGCCGGCGTCGCGCCCGCCGGAGACCACGGCCTCCCAGGCGTAGACCAGCAGCTCGGGCTCGACGGCCGCCAGCTCGCCGATGGCGACGCGCACGGAGTCGAGACGGCCCGGACCGCGCGCGTCCACGGCGGCGCGGGCGGTCCGGTAGATGTCGGTGGCGAGGCTCAGCTCGTGCATGCAGGCTCCGGTCCGTGCGCCTGCTCGGGTCGCTCTGGGCGCGTCAGGGGCATCCTACCGCCTTTGGTGCGGGATGGCCGAATGGGGAGGGCGGCTTCCCTGGGCGAGCGTCGACTCCACCCATAGAAGCACGAGCCGGTACTCGGGCTCCGTTCCTAGTCGTCGTCCTGGAACACCGGGAGCTCACGCTTCGACCTGACCATGGCCTTGATCGCCTTGACGGTCTTGCCACGGTGCTCATCCCACAGCACTTCGGCGCCGTCCCCCAGGTCGTCGTAGACGGGCAGGAGCATCGTGAGTCCTTCGAAGTGCCAGGCGCCCCGGCGGCCCGTTCTCGCGCTCCGTGCTTCGTTCCCCTCGCACAGTCGGCCGTTGGCGATCGCCTTCCGATACGCCTCTTCCCGGTCCCGGGCCTTCACGAGGATCGGATTCTCCCATGCGAGGCAGCGACGGCTCCGTCTCCTCCGGTCTTCATCGAAGTACTCGAAGCGTTCCAGGTAGGACGCGATCCACCAGCCTGCTGGGCTCTGGTTCCGATACGGGACTGCGGCTCTTGCGCTTCATGGAACGCACTTCCTTCATGCCATAGCCGGCCTTGACCAGGACGGGGCCCGCGTCCTCGCCGCGACTCGGGAGCTTCCATCCGCCCCGGGGCGGATGTCGCACAACCTATCACGACTGTCCCCGGGGCCAGTTGGCCAAAGTCCGACTCAACTCGCCCCGGGGCGAGTTGATGGCTACCGATTCCTACGTAGCCAACTTGCGCCGGCGCAAGTTGCACCCTGTCGGATCCCATGTACCTGACATGCCCAGGGGCATGTCGGCGCGCCTCCGGGCGCGGGCGTGACCTAGATCGCCGCGGTGTCGGCCGGCGCGCTGGCGGTCGAGTCGGTCGTGGTCGAGTCGGCGCCGAGCGTGTCCGCGGGCGGGTGCGCCACGCCGCACGTGCGCGTGGGCGCGGTCCCGGGCAGGAAGGGCACGCGCATGGTGGGGCAGTCGGGCCGCGCCAGCAGGCCGGTCCAGGGGTCGATCCATGCCAGCGTGAGACCGGCATCGCCGGGGAAGGACTCGGCGGGGAAGCCCTCGAGCAGAGCGCTCATGATGCCGGCCCACACCGGCAGGGCCACGCCCACCGCCGGGCCGAGCAGGCTGCGGGGCGTGTCGTAGCCGATCCACACGCCCGCCGCGAGGTCGGGCACGAACCCGACGAACCAGGCGTCGTTGTAATCGTTGGTCGTCCCGGTCTTGCCGCCGGTGGGGCGCAGGAAGCCGTAGACCGAGCGCAGCGGGTAGGACACGCCGAAGATCACCACGTCCTCGAGCAGCCCGGTCATGAGGTCCGCCGTGGCGCGCGGCAGCACCTGCTGCGCCGGAGCGGGCCGGATGAGCAGACTCCGGCCGCCGGCGTCGAGCACCACGCGCACGGGCGCGGGCTCGCGCCGCATCCCGCGCCCCGGGAACACGCTGTAGCCCTCGGTCAGCGCGAGCAGCGTGGCCTCGTTGGTGCCGAGCCCGATGCTCGCCACCGGCTTGAGCCGGCCAAGCCCGAAACGCTCGGCCCAGCGCGCCACCTGCCCCGGCCCGATGGCCTCGACCAGGTTCGCCGTGGCCACGTTGAACGACTTGGCCAGCGCCTTGGCCAGCGTCACCTGCGGGTGGTACTCGCCCTCGTCGTTGCGCGGCCTCCAGATGGTGTCGCCCACGGCGAAGTCGCGCCGCAGGTCGGACACCGTGGAGCCGGGGGTGAATCGCAGCGAGCCGCGCGTGGGATCGAGCGCCGCGGCGTAGACGATGGGCTTGATGGCCGAGCCGGTCTGGCGACGCGCCTGCGTGGCGCGGTTGAAGTCGCCGGCCCCGAGGGCGCGTCCGCCCACGACCGCGCGCACGAAGCCCGTGGCCGGCTCGAGCGCGACGAAGGCGCCCTGCAGGGGGTCGCCTTCGCGCCCGCGCCAGCGCTCGAGCGAGTCCACGCCCTGGGCCAGCCCGCGCTCGGCACGCGCCTGCCAGACCACGTCGAGCGTGGTGAGGACCGAGAGGCCCCAGCGCTCGGCCGCGCCCCGCGGCAGCTTCTCCGCCAGGTACTGGCGCACGTAGCCCGTGTAGCCGGGGAAGAGCGCGGGCGCGGGCGGTCCCTGCCGCACCGCGAGCGGCGTGGTGCGCAGGCGCGCGGCGGTGCGCGCGTCGAGCGCCCCGGTGGCCGCCATGTCGGCCAGCACGGCGTCGCGCCGCGACCTGGCGAGGCGCGGGTTGCGGAAGGGCGAGTACGCGTTCGGCGCCGGGATCAGCCCGGCGAGCATCGCGGCCTGCCCGGCGTCCAGCGATTCGACCGGCGCGTCGCAGTACCAGCGCGCCGCCTCGGCGATGCCCGCCACGCCGACCGACCCGCTCTGCCCCCAGTAGACGGAGTTCAGGTACATCTCGAGGATCTCGTCCTTGGAGAGCAGCGCCTCGAGTCCCAGCGCGATGGAGGCCTCGGCGAGTTTGCGGCCCCAGGTGCGCTCGCGTCCCAGGAAGAGGCCGCGCGCGAGCTGCTGCGTGATGGTGCTGCCGCCCTGGCGCACGCCGCCGGACTGCACGTTGGTCAGCAGCGCGCGGAAGTTCCCGCGCAGGTCCAGCCCCCAGTGGCTGCGGAAGCGCCGGTCCTCCGCGGACACGACCGCGTCCCGCACCACGCGCGGGATGCGGGCCAGCGGCACCCAGGTGCGCAGCACGCGGTTCGAGTCGGCCAGCAGCGCGACCAGCACGGGCTCCAGCCGCGGCGGGTGCGCGGAGTCGGGCGGCGCGCAGCCGGCGCAGCCGCCCAGGCGCTCGACCGCGGCGAGCCGGCCGCCGGCGAGCCGCAAGCGCACGCGCTCGGGCCCGCCCGCGCCCGCGGGGTCGTGCGCGTCGGCGAAGCCGCGCGTGAAGACCTCGAGCCCGCCGCTCACGGGCGCGAACTCGCCCGGGGCGGCCACGCCTCCGACCTCGCGGTAGCCGCGGGCCTCGAGGTGGGCGCGCAGGTAGCCCTCGGGCAGCGCGCGCCCGGGCTGGAGCGGCACGCCGTCGGCGTACACGCGCGACGGGAAGGCCCACGACGGTCCCGTGGCGTGACGCGCGCGCAGGTGCCGCACGTCGATGGCGAGGCGCGCGAAGCCCGCGGCGGTCCCCAGCACCACCACCACCAGCAGCGCGAGCACGGCCGAGCGGCGCGGGTGCGCGCGCAGGCGCGCCCACAGCGTGGCGGGGCGGTCCGGCCGAGGTGGCGACACGAAGGTCTCCGTGTGAGGTCTCCCGGGCGCCTTCGCGCCCCGAGGGTATCTCGCGAGGGGGGCACAGATTAGCCGTAACCAACCGCCAGCGCACGCGGCCTGCGCCACCTGCCGCGCCAGCCCCGGGCGTGGCTCCGCGCGGCCCCGTCCGTGCGACGGCGGGAATCGGACGGTGAGGTGGACTCATCCATAGGAATCGGAGGTCCATCGCCGCGCCCGCGCTCCGCGGTCGCGGGACGCGGCAGCAGGCGCCCCTTCAGTCGCGGACTGGACTTTCGGGCGCTCCGGGCATGATCCTTCGTGGGCGCGGGGATCATGACGGTCCGAGATGTCCGCCGTCTCCGAGGCGGCGGGGCGGAC
>Ga0315295_10004459_pt1 | contig 11950 bp, 5 predicted proteins | sample YL17G14_0_MG_FD_204453 | JGI IMG/M metagenome (GOLD analysis project Ga0315295, IMG submission 204453) | Sediment microbial communities from Yellowstone Lake, YNP, Wyoming, USA - YL17G14_0 | ecosystem: Environmental > Aquatic > Freshwater > Lake > Sediment | place: USA: Wyoming | collected... | reverse complement strand
ACGGTCTATAAGCCGTTGGGCATCTGAGGCGGAGGGCCTGGGTCATCGCGCGCCGAATAGCAGACAAGAACATGGAGAGGCTCGGCGGACGCTGGAGCCTCGCGGTAAGCCCTATTGGCGCACGGGGGCCGGTCCGCATGAAATGCTGGAGCGTCGTCCCTCTTCGGCCCACCGCAACGCGAGCGTCGGGTCAGCCGCGTCCATTGCGATGGCGAGGACGCGGCGAATCCCGTCTCTCCCCATTCGCGCTCAACTCGTTCGCTCCTCGCCAACGATGACCACGACCGAATTAACGCTCCACCGCGTCCCTTCGTTTGCCCAGTTCGGGATCGTGCCCAACTTGCCTGATCTGCCTGTTCAGAACGCCAGACTTTACCCGAGTTTATCGGGCGGGGCACCCGCGCGCCTATCGTCACGTGACGCCGCGCTTAGATCGGCGGAACTCAACGCTTCGTGACACGATATATCGTATAATTTTCATCGTCGACGATGGCACCCGAGAAACGGGCTATCGGCGAAAATACGAGATCCGGCCGCTCTTTCTGCTGCTCCAAATGCAAGTCGAGATCGGGTATTTTCGCCGGGGGAATGCTGCGGATCAGCACAGCCTCCCGTCTATTCTCAGCTTGCATGCCGCGTGCGACACGCTCGACGAGATCACCGATGCCGAGATAGCCGTGGCGCCGCGCGCCCCCAGTTCCATAGGTGCCAAAACATTCGCATTCGAGATAATAGAGTGGCTGTTGCAAATAGCCAGCGATCGGCAAAGTCGTTTCGCCGCGAGTTCCCATCAGTAATTCCTGATCGAACTGATTGTCCTCCAGCCACCTTACGACATTGCGGCTTTGTGAATATGGACGCCGCTCTGAGCTGAGGGTGGCTAAGCCGCCAACGGCATTAATAACAAGAATTGCAATCCAAAGCCCGGCAACGCGTTTGGCACCGACTACGGCACGCGACATCCAGACTGTGCCAACAAACGCCACGAATAAAATCCCCTCATGACGCGCCGCGCTGCTAGTAAAATGGAAGAGTTGTGCGAAAAGGAGCACGCCGCAATAGGTCGTTGCGAATTCTGCCGTGCGAATTCGATCCCGAACAATGGTCCACAACGCCAGGATTGGAAGCACTAGGACAACCATCACCAGGAGCATCCCCCCTTTTTGACTAAAGCTGGTGATCGTCTCTGGGAGGTTCATCAAAAGCCAAGGCCTTTGGAGCGGAAGGAAAGCGTCGATCGCGAATTTGAGCGCTGGTGTCCACGACCAGACGATAACGGTTGTGATTCCACACTGCTCGGAGCCGCATGGAGGCTGCCCCGGTTTCATGGTAACGATGGCGAGTGCGAGCAGGACCGCGTAAAGAGTTCCGCCCAAGAGCACGGCTGGTCCTTTGCGCCAGCTCTGGATAGTAAAAAAAAGCGCAAGACTGATGGACCAGATGGCACCGAAGATCGATGTATTGGCGAGAAGACCAAGCAGTAACCAAGGCAAGAAAAGCCATTCATGGCGTTTGGCTCTCAGCACAACATAGCCAAAGCCTAGTAGCACGCCAAGTCCATAGGACCGGCTCAGCACGAAATACTCCCAAAATAAGTAGTAACTGAGGAGGAGAAGTAGCTTTTCAGCAGTGGTGAACGGAGACGCGCGCCATATCAATAACCAGATGGCGATCGCAATCAAAAGCTGGCTGGCCTGCATCCAGATGGGGTCGGTCGTAAAACGCGTCACCAACCAGAGCAGCAGATACCAAAGGCCAGGGTGGCCTTCGGTGCCATATTTGAGTTTTGCGAAGAGATCGAGCGGAGTTTGGCTCGCCGCGGCAAGCATAAAGGCCTGCAACTCGTCCCGCCACATTGCATGGCGAAAAAGTCGCAGCGTGTCGACAGCTAAAAGGAGACCAAACAGCAGGTCTGGCGCGATCGATTTGAGCGACGGCGCAACGCCAATCCCCCCTGATACACCTCTGGACGCCACGCTGCTACCCCGCAGAGAATCGCTGCTGCCGGCTTCGCGTTGATTACTAATTTTTGGATTTTACCCCTACTGCTAATGATCGGCCCCCACCGAGTGGTCCGGTGGCAATGTTAGTCTAGGGACGGTCTCGGCGCCAGCGGGAGCATGGCCGGCGGAGCTGGCCGGGGGGTTGCGCAGCCGGCCACGCGGCGAAGAGTGGCACGAACACCTCCGGTGCCGGGGCCCGATAACCAAGCGAAGCATGCGGGCGAACCCCGTTGTAATGGCGCCGCCAGCTCTCGATAACGATCTGAGCCTCGCGCAGCGTGTAGAAGATCTCTCCGTCGAGCAGCTCGCCTCGGCCCGGGTGTCGACCTCAGTCCCCGGCAGCGGCGGCGCGGGGCGCCGGCGCAACCGGGGCACCACCAGGCTGAGGCCGCCGAGGATCAGCACACCGAGCAGGGCGAGTGCGACGAGGAGGTATTCCGTCATGCCGAAATCCTGTCAGATGCCCGCGACGGCGTCTTGACCACGGCACCCGGGGCCGTTCAGGAACCGGCGGTACGCTCGGTCACAGCCAGCAGTGGTGCGACCGCCGGCTGGGTAGTAAACCCGTGAAGCTCGCTCAACTCGGAGGTCCACCATGCCTGCCGCACGCCTGCTCATCGGTCCCCTGCTGCGGCGGGTAGTCGGCACCCGGGCGACCGTCTGGGTCGAGACCAGCGCACCCGCGGTGGTCTCCGTCCGCGCGGCCGGCGGCGCCTCGGGCACCGCGCCGACCTTCTCCGCGTACGACCACCACTACGCCCTCGTCGTGGTGGAGGGGCTGGCCCCGGACAGCGCGGCGAGCTACGAGGTGCTGATCGACGACGAGATGGCCTGGCCGGTGCCGGAGAACGGCTTCCCGCCCAGCGTGATCCGTACCCGGGCCGCCGACGACCGCGACCAGCCGGTGAAACTGATCTTCGGCTCGTGCCGGGAGACCACCCAGCACGCGACCACCCGGCGGCTCCCCCCGGACGCGCTCGACGCGTACGCCCGGCGGCTGATCGCCGCCCCGGAGCCGGCCGCCCGGCCCGACCTGCTGGTCCTCCTCGGCGACCAGGTCTACGCCGACATCACCTCGCCAACGGTGAAGCGGCTGCTCAAGCGGCGCCGGCGGCGGCCGAGGAACGCCCCGACCGACCAGGTGGTCAGCTTCGACGAGTACACCGAGCTCTACCTGGAGTCCTGGCGCGACCCGGAGATCCGCTGGCTGCTCTCCACCGTGCCCAGCGTGATGATCTTCGACGACCACGAGGTGATCGACGACTGGAACACCTCGGCCTCCTGGCGGGCAGACATGCGCGGCCAGGACTGGTGGGCCGAGCGGATTCGCAGCGGGCTCGCCTCCTACTGGGTCTACCAGCACCTGGGCAACCTCTCCCCGGACGAGATCGCCGAGGACCCGCTCTACGCCAAGGTGGTCGCCGCCGAGGACGCCACCGACGTGCTGCGCGAGTTCGGCGAGCGCGTCGACCGGGAGGCCGACGAGGCGCACGACACCGAACGCTGGCAGGCCGTGCAGTACCAGTGGAGCTACTCCCTCGATCTGGGCCGGACCCGCCTGGTCATGCTGGACAGCCGGTGCAGCCGGGTGCTCGAACCGGGCGCCCGGGCGATGCTGCCGCCAGGCGAGTGGTCCTGGTTCCTGGACCGGGCGCACGGCGTCTACGACCACCTGGTGGTCGGCACCTCGCTGCCCTGGCTGCTCCCGCCGGGCCTCCATCACGTCGAGTCGTGGAACGAGCGCCTCGCCGACTCGCGCCGGCCCTGGGTGGCCCGGCTCGCCGAGCAGATACGCCGGGCCTGGGACCTTGAGCACTGGGCCGCGTTCCGGCACTCCTTCGACGCCCTCGGCGCGCTCTTCGCCCGGATCGGGAGCGGCGCACCGAGCACGACCGGCGACCGGGTCGGCGCCGGGCCCGCGTACGCGCCGCCGGCCTCGATCAGCGTGCTCTCCGGGGACGTGCACCACTCGTACGTGGCTCGGGCCCGGTTCGACGACCCGGGGGTGCGCACGCCGGTGCACCAACTCACCTGCTCGCCGATGCACAACCAGGCGCCGACCGCCATGCGCCAGCTGGCGAAGCTGGGCTGGAACCCCGGGCCGGCCTCGGCCACCCGGGCCCTCGCGCGCTCCGCCGGGGTGCGCCGGCCCACCGTGCGCTGGGAGAAGCTGGCCGGGCCGTACTTCGGCAACGCGATCGCCACCCTGGAACACCGCGGGCGGGGCGCCGAGGTCGTGATCGAGGGTACCACCAGCGACGGTCACCTGCGCGAGGTGGCCCGGCAGCGACTCGCCTCAGTGGACTGAGCCGCGCGCGCCGTACGCTCTTCGCGTGGACGAGCACCTGCCGGAGGCGCTGCGCGCGGTGGAGCACGAGTTGACGGCGCTGCTGCGCCGGGGCGCGCGCTGTCCTGGGAGATCGCCCGGGAGGTGCACGCCAAACCTGGATGCTCGGTTCCGCGAAACATGCCCGTCAAAGGCTGACGCTTCTGCGGTAGACCCATCTTTAGTATCGTTGAAGGTCTTCGAGTGAAACCTGCCGTCGAGGTGATAGCTCACATGAGGGTTCCATCCCCTGATGCCGCACGGCGAGAAAACGACAGCGAGTACGGCTTGAAGATGGTCTGAAGCTCGATCTGAACGCGCTCTTGCGCGATGGATTTTGGCCGCGCGGGAATGAGCCCCTCACTGTCGGCACCCAATGGACCTCCAACCGTCGAGGCGCGATCGCGAGCGCGCTAACGACAATCTAGAAGGAGGAAGAGAATCGGGGCTCACTCAGAATTGTCGTTATAGGCAAGCTTGAGCAGCGGCTCGACTTGATCGCAGAACCCCGACATTTCGGCGGTCAGCAGTGGTACTTCGTGTGTCCGGTGACGCAGAAGAAATGTTCCGTTGTTTGGTTACCGCCCGGCGCGAGTCGCTTCTGCAGCCGCCGAGCGTGGGGTAAGCAGGTAGCCTACTCGACGCAATTCGAGTCGCGGTTCGACCGCGCCATCACCGCCAGGGAGAAAGTTAAATCGCGCTCGATCGGCGACCTCAATCCGCGTCATTGGGACTTACCGCCCAGGTCCAAGTGGATGCGCTGGAACACTTATGAGCGCTTGGCGTACAAATACCGCCTCCAGCAGGGTATAATTGATAAGTGCATCGCCGATTACTTGGGTTGGGTTGTTGGCGGGGTTAGGCAAGAGATTTCGATAAAGGATTGAGAATAGCTTAGGGGCGCAGCTGGCGTGCTATTTGGCCAGTTCTTCCGCGAAATCTGTGGTGCTGCACGTCATTCTGCCCTACTAGAAGAGCGGCTCGTGGGGGAGCCTGTGGTTCCCCCCACTAAGCTCTGAGGCGACGGGCGGGGCTCAATCACCCATGCGGGCATTGGCGCTCGAGCATCTCCATTCGAATCCCGTGGGCGTCTACGGTGATGTGCTTCTCGACCGCGGAATCGAGGTCGATCGTGTTCGTCTCGACCTCGGTGAAGCGCTTCCCGACTGGCGCGAGTACGACCTGCTCGTGGTCATGGGAGGGGAGATGAGCGTCTACGAGGAGGACGCGTACCCGTGGCTCGTGGCGGAGAAGCGGGCGATCCGCGAGGCCGTCACGACGGGATGTCCGTACTTCGGCGTTTGCTTGGGATCCCAGCTGCTGGCGTCCGCGCTCGGCTCGCGCGTGTTCCGCGGGCCGGAGCCCGAGCTGGGCGTCAATCCGATCTTCCTCTGCGAGGCCGCCCGCCGCGACCCGGTCTTTAGGGCCTTCCCGCCCGACGTCGAGGTGTTCGAGTGGCACTCCGACACATTCGACTTGCCCGAGGGCGCAGTGCGCCTCGCCCGCTCCTCCCGCTACGAAAACCAGGCGTTCCATGTCGGGCGGACCGCGTATGCGATCCAGTGCCATCTGGAGCCCTCGCTCGACGACGTCCGTGACTGGTTCGACGCGTCGTCCTCGCTCGGGGAGACGTTCGAGGCCCGTTACGGACGTGGCTCCCTCGCAGGCTTCCTGGAGGAGTACGCGCGCTCGATGCCGCTGCTCCAGCAGACCGCCCGTCAGCTGTTCCGCCGCTGGCTGGAGAATGCCCTCGCCCACGGGCGCCCGGCCTCGGCTGCGAGCGGCGCGGGAACGGCCACGGTCTCGGATGAGGGGCTCCTTGGTCGTGCCCGTGAGCAGGAGCGCATCGGCCGGTTGCTCGACGAGGCCCGGGCCGGCCGCAGCGGCGCGATTGTGATCTACGGTGAGACCGGGGTCGGGAAGACAGCGCTGCTCGACGCCGCCGCGGAGCGCGCCGACGGGATGCGCGTCCTCCGGGTTTCCGGTGTCGAGGACGTGAGCGAGCGCCCCTACGCGGGGTTCGAGGAACTGTGCCGGCCGCTCCTCGACGGGATCGGCGCCCTCCCGGACACCCTTCGCCAAGCGCTGTCGGCGACCCTCGGCCTCGCCGCTGCCGAGCGCGGCGATCGAATCGCCGCGTACGCCGGCGCGCTGTGGCTGCTTGCCGCAGCGGCGGAGGAAGACCCACTTCTTGTTTGCGTCGACGACGCGCACCTGCTCGACGACGCCTCGCTCGAGGCGTTGGCGTTCATCGCACGACGGATCGGAGCGGAAGGGATCGCGCTGCTCGTCGCGACTGGCGGCGACCCGGGAACATTCGGCGCGGCCGAGGTCGTCGAGCTTCGGCCCCTCGACCGAGCCGCGTCGCTGACCCTCCTCGAGCGGAGTTTCGGCGACGAGCTGTCGCCGAACGTGGTCGCGGAGGTCGTCAACGTCGCGCGCGGCAACCCGCTCGCGCTGCGCGAGATCCCTCTCAGCCTCACGCCGGGCCAGCGCGTTGGGAGCGTCCCGCTCGGCGACGCGCTCCTCACCTGCAGATCCGCGGAGCACGCCATCCTTGCCCGCATCAGCGCGCTCGGGGAGGACGCGCGCCGGGCCCTGCTCGTCGTGGCGCTCAGTTACGGGGAGGACCGCGCGGCCATCGCGCGGGCACTCCAATCGGCCCGCTTGAGCCTTGAGGAGCTGAGGCCGGCCCAGGAGGCTGCGCTCATCGCGATCTCGGGCGGCCACTTCTCATTCCCGCATCCGCTCGTGCGCTCGACTGTGGTGTACGGAGCGCTTCGTTCAGAGCGGCGTGCCGCCCATGCCGCCCTCGCCGGTGCCAGCAACTCCGACTCGTCTACATGGCATGCGGCACTCGCCGCTCCCGGGCCCGACGAGCGGATCGGGGCTTCGCTCGAGGACGCCGCCTGGCGAGCGCTCTCACGGCACGCACCTTCGGCGGCCGCGCGCGCGCTCGAGCTCGCGGCGCGCCTGAGCCCTGCACGAGCCGAGCGCGCGAGACGGCTGGTCGGCGCGGCTGAGGCAGCCGCGCTCGCCGGCCACATCTATGCGGCAGTCGACCATGTCGAGGCCGCCCTCCCCGAGCTCGACGAGGTGGGCTCGCGGGCCGCGGCCGAACTGCTGCTCGGCAGCCTGCTCGCGCGCAGCGGCTCGGCCTCGCGGGCACGCGACCTGCTGCTCGACGGCGCTGCGCGCTGCGAGGCGTCCGATAGGCCGGCGGCGGCCCGTCTGCTCGCTGCTGCAGTGATCCCGGCGCTCCGCGCCGGGTCGCCCGCGCGCGCCTGCGAGATCGGACAGCGGGCGCTCGAGCTCGCGGAGGGGGGACCGATCGAGGCCGCTGCGGCGCTCATGCTCGGGACGGCGCTGACGTTCAACGGCGATCCGCGCAACGGCCGCGCGCTTCTGCTCCGCGCCATCGAGCTCCGCGAGCAGCTTCACGCGGAGCCCCAGCTGCGCGCCTACCTAGGCGCAGGTCTTCGCCTCGCCGGCGAGCACGACCGTGCTCGGGACGTGCTCACACAGATGATCGCCAACGCGCGTTCTCGCGGCGCATTTGGCCTGCTTCCCTACGCGCTCGTGCGCCTAGCCGACGTCGAGCTCGACACGGGTCACTGGCCGGCGGCGCATGCTGCCCTCGCAGAGGCCGCTTCGCTCGCGCGCGAGACGGGGCAAGGCGCCGACCAGGGCCTCGCTTCGGGCGCGCTCGCCTGGCTGGACGCCGCGCAGGGGCGGGCCGTCGACTGCCGCCGGCATGTCGGCGAGGCGATCGCCCTCGCTGCGCACTTGGGAGCCGGCTCACGCCTCGACCGCGCGGTTCCGGCGCTGGGCCTTCTCGCGCTTGGCTGCGGGGAGCTGGACGCCGCAATCGAGCACCTAGCCGAGGTACGCAAGACGCAGCGCGAGCAGGGCTGGTGCGACGCGGCCGTACCTCCCCATCGCGCGCGCGATCTGATTGAGGCTCTCGTCCGCGCGGGGCGAGCCGCCGACGCGGAGCGCGAGGTTTCGATCTTCGAGCAGGAGTCCCGCCAGACGGAACGGCCTTCGGCGCTCGCGGCCTTGGCATGCTGCCGCGGACTGCTTGCGAGTCCTGACGCGGTCGACGGGCTCTTTCGCGACTCGCTGGCCCACGGAAGCGACGTGGTCGGCCCCTTCGAGCACGCCCGAACGCTCCTGGCCTACGGCCGTCGGCTCCGGGAAGTAGGCCGAGCCGCCGAGGCCGTGGAACACCTCGAGGGCGCGTTCACCGGCTTCGCCCAGCTCGGGGCGGAGCCCTGGCTCGCGCAGGCCCGCAGCGAGCTCGAGGCGTGCGGTGCTACCCCTCCCGACTTGCCGGCGGATCCGCTGAGCGGCCTGGGCGAGCGGGAGCTCCAAGTGGCGCTCGCCCTCGCGCGCGGCGAGACTCCGGAGGAAGCCGCCGAGCACCTGCTGCTGACGGTGCCGACGGTCAAACACCTGTGGGATCAGGTCTTGCGATTCAGCAGGGATGCCGCAAAGCAAAATCTGACCCCCTGATCAGCTCACTCTAGGCTGCGCGGTCGAGCGCCGCTGCGGTGCTCTAACGTGAGGGCAACCGAGGCGCTTTCCTCACCGCGGCTGCGGCGGTTGGCGCGCCTACGAGAACCGGTCGCCTCCTTCAATCGTCTGAGCTCTGCTCTCGGGATGGTCGCTCGAGCTCCTTGCCGAGCAGAATGCAGCCATCAGCGCTGCCGAGAAGTCCGAGGAGCTGGCCAAGCAGGCGATGTCAGATGTTGCCTGATAGTCTCAGCCCTCTTTCGGCGCGCTTCTAGCCCGCCTACCCAACCAGCCCGGGCTAGGCGTCGCGGGCAATTTACTTCGTGTCGCAAATGGATAAGTATCCGTCTCGTCCGGCCTAATCGCGACCGCGAGGCTCGCGTATTGCCACTTCCGTCAGCCAAGCGATGACGTATCGTTATCCTTAAATCGCCAACCAGCCCAAAGGCCCCACGTGAAGCGGGAGTACTCATTCTGGTCGCTCTTCAAGCATGGCCTTCAGCACAACGAAGGGTGGGAGCCGGCGTGGCGCAGTCCAGAGCCGAAGCCGTCCTATGACTTCGTCATCGTCGGTGCGGGCGGGCATGGTCTTGCGACGGCCTACTATCTCGCCAAGGATCACGGTGCACGCAACGTCGCCGTCATAGAGAAGGGCTACCTCGGCGGCGGCAACACGGCGCGCAACACCACCATCATCCGCTCGAACTATCTCTGGGACGAGGCCGCCCTTCTCTACGAGCACTCGCTCAAGCTGTGGGAGGGGCTGACCCACGACTTGAACTTCAACGTCATGTTCAGCCAGCGCGGTGTGTTCAATCTAGGCCATACGCTGCAAGACATGCGCGACATCGAGCGCCGGGTCAATGCCAACAACCTCAACGGCATCGATGCGTTGGCGCTCGACGCTCAGGACGTGAAACGGCGCATTCCCCTGATCGATATTTCTCCCAACAGGCGCTATCCGATCCTTGGCGCGAGCTTTCAGCCGCGCGGCGGCGTCGCGCGCCACGACGCCGTGGCCTGGGGATTTGCGCGCGGGGCGAGCAAGCTCGGCGTCGACATCATCGAGAACTGCGAGGTGACCGGCCTCGATATCGGCGACGGCCGCATCAAGGGACTAAAGACGAGCCGGGGCTACATCGGCGCCGAGCGCGTCGGCTGCGTGGCCGCCGGCCATTCGTCGGTTCTGGCGCGCATGGCGGGCATCCGCATGCCGATCGAGAGCCATCCGCTCCAGGCGTTCGTGTCCGAGTCGATGAAGCCGGTGCTCGACACCGTCATCATGTCGAACGCGGTCCACGGCTATTTGAGCCAGTCCGACAAGGGCGAACTCGTCATCGGCGCTGGCATCGATCACTACAACAGTTACACGCAGCGAGGCAGCCCGCACGTGATTGAGCACACGGCGGCGGCAATCATCGAGCTGTTCCCGATGTTCTCGCGCGTGCGGCTCAACCGCCAGTGGGGCGGCATCGTCGACACGACGCCCGACGCCTGCCCGATCATCGGCAAGACCAAGGTCAAGGGGCTTTACTTCAACTGCGGCTGGGGGACCGGCGGGTTCAAGGCAACGCCCGGTTCCGGCAACGTCTTTGCCCACACGATGGCCAACGACGAGCCTCATCCCCTCAATCGGGCCTTTGCGCTCGATCGTTTCTATACCGGACATCTCATCGACGAGCATGGCGCCGCGGGCGTCGCTCACTGACCAAGAGAACCTTTCGATGTTCGTTTTCTATTGCCCGCATTGCGGCGAGAAGCGCGAGGAGGAGGAGTTCGCCTACGGCGGCGAAGCCTTCATCGCGCGGCCCGAGAAGCCCGAGGCGATTGGCGAGGAGGCATGGGGCGACTATCTCTTCATGCGCAAGAACCCCAAGGGGTGGCATTGGGAGATGTGGCAGCACACGACCGGCTGCCGGAAGTTCTTCGTCGTGAGGCGCAACACTGCGACCCACGCCGTTCAAGGCACTTGGACGCTCGTCGAAGGGCGCAAGGCCTATGACGCGGAGGAAAGCGCATCATGAGCGGCCACCGCGTAGACCTCGCCACGGCGCGCATCGATAGGAGCCGCCCGCTGTCCTTCACGTTCGATGGGAAGGGCTTCAGCGGCTACGCCGGCGATACGCTCGCCTCGGCGCTCCTCGCGCACGGGGTAAGGATGCTGGCGCGCAGCTTCAAGTACGGCCGGCCGCGCGGCATCGTCGGCGCCGGCCCTGAGGAGCCGAACGCCCTCGTGCAAGTCGAGACCGGCGCGCTCACCATCCCCAACCTCAAGGCGACGCAGGTCGAGCTCTACCAGGGCCTCGTTGCCCGCAGGACGACAGGGTGGCCCTCGCTCGCGTTCGATTTGAAGAGCCTCGGCGGGCGTTTCTCGCAGTTCATGCCGGCGGGGTTCTACTACAAGACGTTCAAGGCCCCCGGGATGCTGTGGCCCCGCTACGAGCAGGTGATTCGCCACGCGGCGGGCTACGGCAGCTCGCCGCTCGAGCCCGATCCCGAGAGCTACGATCACGCCCATCATCATGCCGAGGTTCTGGTGATAGGCGCGGGCGCTGCAGGATTGCTTGCGGCTCTCGGCGCCGGCCGCGCCGGCCTCGATGTCATCCTGCTCGACGAGCAGAGCGAGCCCGGCGGCTGGCTGCTTTCGACGCCGCACGCCGAGATCGGCGGAAAGTCAGCGCGAGACTGGATCGACTGCATTCTGGCCGAGCTTCAGAGCCTGCCGAATGTGCGCATCCTCGCGCGCACGAGTGCGTTTGCGCTTCACGACATGAACTTCGTGCAGGCCGTCGAGCAGATGGCAGATCACTTGCCCCCCTCTGGGCGGGTCGCGGGCAAGCGCCGCCAGCGCCTGCACCGCATACGCGCCGAGCGCGTCGTGCTGGCGACGGGTGCGATCGACCGCCCGCTCGTGTTCGGCAACAACGACCTTCCGGGAATCTTCACGGCTGCGGCGACGACGACCTATCTCAACCGCTACGCGGTCGCCGTCGGTCGGCGCGTGCTGATCCTCACAAGCAACGATCACGCCTATCAGGGCGCCGCGGATCTCGCCAAGGCGGGATCGAGCGTGGTGCTGGCCGATGCGCGCGGGCGCATCAACCCG
>Ga0315295_10004458_pt1 | contig 11951 bp, 13 predicted proteins | sample YL17G14_0_MG_FD_204453 | JGI IMG/M metagenome (GOLD analysis project Ga0315295, IMG submission 204453) | Sediment microbial communities from Yellowstone Lake, YNP, Wyoming, USA - YL17G14_0 | ecosystem: Environmental > Aquatic > Freshwater > Lake > Sediment | place: USA: Wyoming | collected... | reverse complement strand
GGCCGTGCTCTTCCGCGCCGGGCTTTCGCTCATAGAGACCATGGATGTCGTCGTGGGAGGAACCAGCAATGCCGTTATAGCCGAGGCTCTGGTTGACGTCAGGAAAGCCATGATGAAGGGAGAAGGGCTTTCGCTCCCGATGGCCAAGCACCCGGTTTTTTTACCCATGATGGTGCAGATGGTGAAGGTGGGCGAAGAGACCGGCAGCCTCGATTCCAGCCTGATGACGGTGGCCGAAACCTATGAAGCCGAGTCATCCGACCGGATGGCGACCCTCATCGAGATGATCGAGCCGGCCATGACCCTCGTTATCGGTGGGGTGGTCGCCTTTATCGTTATTGCCATGATTTCGGCTATGTTCTCCATGTACGAAGGGATGGGAGGATAAAGGTTATCCCTCCAAACTTTAACCGAATCCAGTTCACTCCTTTTCATCTGTGATGAACTGAGCACCCTGATATATGGCATGGTAAACCAGAGATGAAGCCTGATGCACAAATCCCGCAAAATCGCCTGAATACTTCAGGAGTATTTTGTTGAGCTATCTATCGAGGTCAAAAAGATTACCGGCCAATGCCGGCAATCGTGAGGCAGGGGTTTCCCTCATCGGAACGCTTGTTTCGGTGGCTATCCTCGGCCTGATAGTGGTCTTCTTTATGAACGGACTTTCCACTCTGTCCAGGAGCGACCTTATATTAAGACAACAGGCCCAGGCCGAAGGACTGGCAAGAAGCCAGATTGAGTCTATTAAAAGCCAGAGCTATATCAGCTACGTTCCCGGACATGGTAATTATACCCTTGTCTCTGCACCTTCAGGATACGCCATCGCCACCACGGTAACACCCATCAACCCGGCGACAGGCGCCGCCCTCGCTGCCGGGGTGGATAACGGCGTTCAAACGATATCGGTCACCGTGAGTTACAGCGGCACCAGTTTATTAACGCTGGGTGGTTATAAGGTAGACCGTTAACAAAATACTCCTGTGTTTTGATTGCTCCAGCCAAAGGGATGCTGCAAATGATTTTCGCTAAACAAGGGCAAGCGGAATCCGCAAAACGGGATGAAGCCGGCTACACATTAATAGAACTGTTAATTGCCGCCGCCATTGCCAGCGTCATCGTTGGTGCCGCCGCCATGAGTATCGGACGGATACTGGCGGATACCAAACGGACGAACGACCATCTGACGGCGATGATGGGGGCTGAAAACGCCGCTTTCTGGATAGGGCGTGATACGGTAATGGCGGAAAGAGTTACGACAGCCAATCTCACGGCACCCAATTTCATAATTCTCCAGTGGACTGATTGGGGATATGGTACACCTTCTGTCTATCACACGGTAACCTATTCGATAGAAAATGTATCGGGTAATATCGGGACGCTTAACCGCTGGCACCAGAGCAGTGCTGGTCTCGACAGTACCATGCGCATCTCTGACAATATCTATTATAACGTCTCCGATGTCTCCGGTACCACGAGTGCCAGCTATGGCAGTAATGTGCTGGCACTGAAAGTGGTAGGCAAATACGGCACTGCCGAGACGGTAAAAGAAATAGGGGCTTACTCCCGTCCTAATTTTAATTAGCCGGTAAGATAACATGAAGCGTTTATTTATTCAATTTGCCAAAAGTGAGAAGGGATTGTCACTTCCCATTATCCTTATCGTCCTGTTAATTGGCGGGTTGCTCATTGCTCCCAGCCTGAACTACGCCGGAACCAGCCTGCGAAGTGTCCGTTCTGAGGAAAGTATCGTTAAAGGGATTTTCGCCGCCGACGCCGGCATCGAAGATGTCCTCTGGTATCTGAAAAGTACGCCTTTACCCACTCCTTTACCCACCTCTTTACCGCAAAACATTAACGGCCTGTCTGTAACGCCGATAAGTACCGAGGATAAAGGAAATTGGGTTCTTTACAACGGCATATATATGGATATTAAAGAAGGGACACACACTGAATGGGTTACTATAACCAAAACTATCGTCTGGGACGCTGGAGCAAACGCCTACAAATACACTGTTACTATAACAAAAAATCCAAACCCGGTGGACCCTCCCCCAAAAAACATCAAAATTAAGAATGTAGGGGCAAAGTTGCCTCTGGGATATATTTACAAAACCGGCTCCGCCGCCTCTTTCCCGAGCAACCTGTCCCCGACGGATTCAACACTAACTGATAAGCTTGACAGTGACGGTGCCCATCTGGTCAACTGGAGTTGTGACAATGTAGAACTCGGCCTTGTCCGGACACAGGAATTCTATGTTACTTATGTTACCGGGACGGGTGAAATAGAAAACTGCTATGCCTGGGCGCAGGCCCTGAGTAACGACATCGGATATATCAGTGAGATGAACGGCCATTTTTATCAGATTACGGCGTGGGCCAAGGAAGGCACTACTACCATTGCCTCCATAACTGCCGATGTAATGAAAAATGCCAGCGGGGTCTATATCACTTCCTGGCGGATAAACTAATTCTATTTCTTATCCTCCAGCGCCTTCCTTATGATTTTTTCCAGGTCTTTTTCCGAAAGGCCCCTCCCCGCCGCCACGACCTTTTCACCCACTATCACAGTTGGTGTGAGCAGGATGCCGTATTTCTCTCCCTCCGGTGAAATCGCTTCATATTTTTTTACTTTCACTTCCCCGCCGGGGAATTTTTTCGCGGTTTTAATCGCCCGTGAAGCCGCATCCTCGCAGGAAGGTCAGGTCGGTGTCGATGTGAATACTTTTACTGTTACCATACACACCTCCAGTTGCCACTGTTTAAACTATCCAACAATCAGGCCGAAAACATAGGCGGCGATGGTGGCCAGGCCAACCACCAGCCCGATATAGGTCAGCGTTTTTTTCGGTCCCATAATTTTCAGGAGAACAAGCATACTGGGGAGCGAGATGGCCGCCCCGGTGAGCTGCAGCGCCAGCGCCGGGCCCTTACCCATACCCAGGTCCATGAGTGCCCGGATAAAGGGCACCTGGGCCAGGGAGCAAAAATACAGGAGCGAGCCGATGACCGAGGAAATAAAGCAGGAGGTGAGTGAATTGCCGCCGACATAATCCGATACGATTGTCTCCGGTAATAAAATACTGATGAGTGCCGCCCCCAGCGACCCAACGAGGAGCCAGGGGATAATTGAGCGCACAAACTGGAATGTCGCTTTTCCCCACTCCACCATGTCGTCCCGTGAAAAGAAGAACAACAGGAACACCACCAGCACACCGAAAAGAATGAGAGAAAGTATATAGCTCCGGTCTGTAGTTAAAATCATGATGGCGAGGAGCAGACCGAAAAAGACTACCAGAACCGGGAGGCTCTTGGTACGGGTGGTCTCCGGCAGGGCCGCCGTAATGTCGAGACTTGATTCCGACCGGCTCTCCGGGTAAATGCGGCTCATGGCAAGCCCGATTGTCACGGCGAGAAGGGTGATGCCGATTAAGGTTCCTAAACCGATGTCCTTGCCCAGTAAAGCAAAGGAATAAACGAGCGGCGGGATATCGAGTGCCGGGCCGGAATAGAGAAAAGCGATGGCGGGACCAAGTCCAGCCCCCCTTTTTCGAATGCCGCTGAACAGCGGCAAAACGGTGCAGCTTCACACCGAAATTACGATGCCGGAAATGGTCGCAACGGCGTAGGCTAATGCCCGGTTGGTTTTAGCGCCGAAGTATTTGAAAATAACGGCCGGCGGGATAAAGACGTTGACGGCGCCGGCAATAAGGAAGGCCGGGATAAGCCCCGTCAACACGTTTGCCGAGAAGCACCTTAGAAGAAATTCGATGATGACGCTGAAAAATTCACCGAGACCCGGCACGCTGTTGTCCCCCTTTTACGTAATCAGGTAAATACAACCGATTAAAAACGAGCCTTATATGTCTTAACTAGCGTCTTCTTTCATATTTCCCGATAGTTCGGATAGTGGAGAAACACTGATGTTATCCCTCTCATTTCTACCCTGGCAGCACCGGGCCAGCTGGAAATTGCCGCCTTCAATCCTGATTGCCTTACCCGTAAGCAGGGCGCAGGCTATTTTCCGGCGCGCCGATGCCAGTATCCGCTGAAATGTCGGACGGGAAATATCCATCTGCGCCGCGCCGTCTTTCTGCTCCAGCCTTTCCAGGTCTTTGAGGCGCACCGCCTCCGCCGCCTCTAAAGAGAAGCAGACAACTCACATGACGCGCCCGCGCCCTCCTACCGGCCGGAAGTAAGTTACCTCCGGTACCGAAGAAACGCGCTGGTATTTTTGTGGCCGCGACATAACCAGCCCTCTGATTTGTTTTGGGCATTTGCTCGAAATGATTATAGAGAGCAGCACAAGGGTAGTCAAGAGCGGGTAATGTTTACATAAATAAAATTAGCACAAAATTAAAGTATGTCAATATATTTCTATCAAATCTTTAATTTCTTATTACCGGTTAAAGAATTAAGCTAAACTTAAAAGGTTTTTGACCAGCACCTTTTAACTAAGGGGCTAGCAAAATACTTCCTTCACATTCATAAAACTTCCCCGTCGAAATACCTTGACAGCTACAACTGCTTGTGTTATTGTACTGGTTGCATCACTATAGATTGTGGATTATGTAAATGAACTGCCCTTTTTGTGGACACGCTGATTCCAAAGTCATCGACTCCCGCGACTCCGAGGGCGGCATCCGCCGCCGCCGTGAGTGCCTCAAGTGCCACGGACGCTTCACCACATACGAACGGCCGCAGCGTCCCAGCCTCTTTGTCATCAAAAAAGACCGGCGGCGCGAGGAGTTTAACAAAGACAAGCTTCTTTCCGGCATCCGCAAAGCCTGTGAGAAACGCCCGCTTGAGAGCAGCGCCGTTGACAGGCTGGCTGATGATATCGAAACCGAGCTTTACCAGCAAGGAAAAACTGAGATACCCACCTCGGTCATCGGCGACATGGTCATGGAAAAGCTCAAGGCGCTTGATTACATCGCCTATATCCGCTTCGCCTCCGTTTACCGCGAGTTCAAGGATGTCACCGACTTCAAGCGAGAAGTAGATAACCTCGTTAGTGCGGCGGAGCCGGGAAAAGAAAGGGTGAGCCAGCTTCCGCTCATACCCGGCAGCGCCGGGGATAAGATAGAAAAAAGACACGTCAGGGGACGCCGGGTAAAGACCGCCACGGTCAGGGAATAACAGATTCCCTGTATGATCCGAATTGTGAATGCTTTAAGCAGGTATGGAAATGATAGAAAAGAACGTACCACATGACGGCAAACTGGACGCACTGACGCGTTCCCGCATTGCCCGGCAGATTTTTGCTGCCGCCGAATCAATGGGAATGTCCGACCGTAAGCAGGTTGAGGATATTACCCGCCAGGTGCTCGACCGGATAGAGGCGCAGCACAAACCGAGCAAAGCGGCACCGCTTCCTGGCTGGGAGGAACTGGTGGTGGAATCATCCATTAAGAGTAAAGATTTACCCGGCGATTTAGAAATCCAGACAATTCTTAAGGACATCATCGCTTCAAAAAAGACGGCTAAACCGGAAATTGTTGAAATTCAAGCTCCAAAAGAAACGCAAGCTGAAAAAGTAGAGGACAAAGTGGCGATAACATCAGAAACCAAACCGGCATCGGCCATTGACCTTACGGAAAATTCGACTCGTGTCCTTGAGAAGAGGTACCTCAAGAAGGATAAGGACGGCAATCCTACCGAGACAGCCGCTGATATGCTGCACCGCGTAGCGAAAACCATCGCCCAGGCCGAGCTTATATATAACCCGAAAGCCAATATTAAAGCGGTAGAGAAAGAATTTTACCAGGTAATGGAGCGGCTGGACTTTTTACCGAACTCTCCAACTCTGATGAATGCGGGGCGGGAGCTGGGGCAGCTTTCCGCCTGCTTTGTCCTCCCCATCGAAGACTCGATGGAGTCCATCTTCGATGCCGTCAAGTACACCGCCCTCATCCACAAGAGCGGCGGCGGCACCGGCTTTTCTTTCTCAAGACTGCGCCCGGAAAACGACCGGGTGGGGACGACGGGAGGGGTTGCCAGCGGCCCCGTCTCCTTCATGCGCGCCTTCGATACGGCGACCGATGTCATCAAGCAGGGGGGAATGCGAAGAGGGGCCAACATGGGCATTTTAAATGTTGACCACCCGGATATCGAGAAGTTCATCCACGCCAAAGAAGACATGAAGTCGCTCAGCAACTTCAATATCTCCGTCGCTGTAACGACGGAGTTCATGGAGGCGGTTAAGTCCGGCGCCGATTACAACCTCATCAACCCGCACACAAAAAAAATCGACGGTAAATTTAATGCGAAGAAAGTCTTTGATGAAATCGTGGATATGGCGTGGAAAACGGGCGACCCGGGTATCATCTTCATTGATCGTATTAATGATGATAATCCCACTAAGGGACTTGGACAAATTGAGAGCACAAACCCTTGTGGAGAACAACCACTGCTACCGTATGAATCATGTAATCTGGGCTCAATTAACTTATTAAATATGATAAAGGACAACAACGGTACTCCTGTTGTTAATGAAGATAAGCTTAGGAAAACTGTAAGAATTGCGATTAGGTTTCTTGATAATGTAATTGATGTCAACGTTTTTCCCTTACCACAAATAGCAGAAAAAACAAAACTTACTCGCAAGGTTGGCCTTGGTATAATGGGATTTGCCGATATGCTGATCAAACTTGGTGTCCCCTATAACTCTGAAAAAGCTTTATCACTTGCATCTCAAGTTATGGGTTGTATTCAAAAAGAAGCTACAGAGGCATCTAAAGCATTAGCAGAAGAACGAGAGGTATTCCCTGCTTTTGAAAAGAGTATCTATCCATCGTTAAATTTGAGAGTTAGGAATGCTACAAGGACTACTATAGCACCTACAGGAACCATAAGTATAATCGCTGGTGTTTCTAGTGGGATCGAACCCCTTTTCGCCTTAAGTTACGTTAAAAACATCCTTGACGGGGAGCAGCTTGTCGAGGTCAACCCCTTATTTGAGAAAGTAGCAAAGGAACGGGGTTTCTACTCAGCAGAACTTATGAAAAAACTCGCAACAGGCACTCAGTTACATACTATCTCAGAAGTACCTGATGATGTAAAACGAATATTCGTTACTGCGCATGAAATAAGTGCAGAATGGCATGTCCGCATGCAAGCAGAATTCCAAAAAAATACCAATAATGCAGTCAGCAAAACGGTCAACTTCCCGCATGACGCAACGGTAGAAGATGTCAAGCAGGTCTACAAGATGGCTTATGAGAAAGGTCTGAAAGGTATCACCATCTATCGTGACGGCAGCCGCGACGCCCAGGTTTTGACAACGAAGAAAGAAGCGCAGGAAGCTGTCGGCATCACTCCACGTAAGCGCAGCAAGATTACGCACGGCCAGACGGAAATGGTGAACACCGGCTGCGGGCACCTTTATATTACCGTCAACTCCGATGAAAGGGGCGTCTTTGAGGTCTTCTCCCACCTGGGGAAGGCGGGCGGGTGCGCGACAGCCCAGCTTGAAGCAATCTGCCGCCTCGTCTCGCTCGCCCTGCGCGCCGGGGTGGATATAACTTCAATCGTCGAGCAGCTAAGGGGCATCCGCTGCCCGTCAATCGCCTGGGAAGAGGGCAAAGCCGTTCTCTCCTGCGCCGATGCCATCGGCTCGGTGCTGGGAAAACAGGTGACCGGTATTGACAGCAAGCCGAAAGCGGAGGACTACGGCTCGAAGAACCTGACCGGGCAGTGCCCCGACTGCTCAAGTATGCTCGTTTACGAGGAGGGCTGCTTTAAGTGCCCGAACTGCGGATTTACGAAGTGCTAGGGAGTACAATGAAAGATGCCTGAAAAAAAGATCTTCGAACGGATATTAATAAGCGGCGAAATGACGCGTCACGATATAGTGCAAAAAGTCGTTAATACCTTCATAAGTAACGAATACCCTCATCGTGGAAAGGGGATACAGTTCTGGTATCCGGTCGAAAACTTATCCAACGGCGAGCAATTATTCATTAAAAGACCAGGTGGATTGCAGAAATGGAATTTTGATTTTAAGGTAAATGTCGAGCAGGACTTTGGTTTGGGTAAAGGTACTCATGCTGAAGTTGCTTTAGACTTTCAGAATAAGAAAATTGAGAATCCGTTAAAATATCCCGAACTGCTAAAAGCATTGACGGAAGTATACAATTGCAATAACAATATTGACCAAGTATTGCAAGGTATTCCGGTTTTAGGAGCATCGTTTAGCACTGGTGCAAAAGTTGATATACTTTTGAAAGTCATCAAATGGATGTTTATCATGGAAGATATCGTTTATTGGAACTATAAGGGTAGAGCTAAATTATACGACTACTTAATGGAATTATAATAAGCGTATGGCTATTGAAGCGTATTTAAACCAAATATTTTTAAAAGATGTCTTTGAACTTCTTAAAGAGTTGCCCGATAAAAGCATCGACCTGGTTTATGGAGACCCCGATTATAACGTTGGTGTGAAATATGGCGATAAGGACTATAAAAAAAGTTTCGGTGATTATATAGACTGGTATATAAAATTAGCCAATGAATCATTACGAGTTTTAAAAGATACTGGCAATATGTTCCTTATAAACTACCCTAAACAAAATGCCTATTTGAGAGTAAAGTATCTTGATAATGCCTGCTTTGAAGTATTGGATTATGTCTGGATTTACAATACCAATGTAGGTCATACTCCCAAGCGTTTTACCACAGCCCATCGTAGTGTTCTGCATTGTCGTAAAACAGAAAATAGTAACTTTTATAAAGATAACGTTGCTGTCCCGTACCTTAATCCAACCGATAAAAGAATTAGAAGTAATCTTGCGAACGGTTCAAAGGGCAGAATGCCTTACGACTGGTTTTATTTTAATCTCGTCAAGAATGTAAGTAAGGAAAAAACATTCCATTCTTGCCAGATTCCACAGGAGCTTGCCGAATTACTAATAAAAAGTTGCACTATGCCCAATGATACCGTTCTCGTTCTTTTCGGTGGTAGTGGCTCGGAAATAGAAGTTTGCAAAGCAAATAATCGAAAATTTATATCCGCCGAAATTGACGAGAAATACTATAAAATGATTAAAGATAGATTGAATAACGGATATATCCTTGAAAAATATAAATTAGACTTAAAAAACTACGCGAAAAAGAATTCAGAAGCACAACTTACGCTTATTAAAGAAAGCGAAAAAGCCTATCAATCACAATAACTTTAGACTACCGATATTTATGAAATTTATTCAAAGCTAAATAGCCTTAATAATTAATATATTTTAGCCTTGTGATATTAAATTCACGAGTGATTAAATCTCTCCATTGCAAACATTTTGTACGCATTTCTGCTATACTTATTGTCATTAAAATAATCAGTTAAACATTAAAAGGATATAACCAGAGTATTCATGCCAGTTTCAGTAATTGATACCCATGCCCACCTGGATATGGCGCAGTTTGAGCGCGACCGCAATGAAGTAATTCAGCGGGCGGTTGTGGCCGGGGTCGCCGTTATGGTTAACCCGGCGGTTGATGTCCGGTCGTCGGAAAAGATAATCAAGCTGGCGGAGCGCGACCGGCACATTTTCGCCGCCGTCGGCTTTCACCCGCAGGAAGCGGGACGAGCCACCGAGGCGGATATTAAGCGACTTGCCGAGCTTGCCCGGAGCAGCACACGGGTGGTAGCCATCGGTGAGTCCGGGCTTGACTTCTACCGCAACCGGGCGCCCAGGGAAGTCCAGATTCGCGTACTTGAGTGGCAACTCGATTTAGCGGCAAGTTTACAACTTCCCATCATCATCCACTCCCGCGAGGCGGAAAAAGATACCCTCGCTTTGCTCGGCAACTGGATTAAGGCGACAAAATACCCGGAGGGGCGCGCGAGGGGCGTCATCCACTGCTTCAGCGGGACTTCGGGTATCGCCAGGCAGTACATTGACATGGGTTTTTACATTGCTTTCGGCGGGTATATTACCTATCCGTCCTCGAAAATACAGAACGTTATTAAGAGCATCCCGCAGGACAGGCTGCTTACGGAGACGGACTGCCCCTACCTGGCACCCCAATTACATCGGGGGGAGCGCAATGAGCCCGCCTATATGCTTGAGACCGCGGCGTACATCGCCAAAGTGCTGGGAATAACCCCGGAGGAGGTGGGTAAAATAACATCAGGAAACGCGGAGCATTTATTCAGATTACCACAAATTAAATAGACTAAAATATTAAATTAAGTGAGGCTTTAGCCTGAAATGCAACAGCAGCAACCGGTTAGACGGTATAATAACATTAGAATGAAATCAGTATCACTAAAGGATATGACCAGAAGAGACAGCCAGATGAATGAAGACAGGGTGATGATTTTTATCGACGGCAGCAACCTGTACCACTCCCTCAAGAAGTTCTTCAACCGTGTCGATATTGATATGGGCAAATTCTGCGAGAAGCTCCTCGGTAGGAGAAGGCTCATCCGGATTTACTACTACAATGCCAAAGTGGGACGGCGCGAGGAGCCGGAGCGATATAAAGACCAGCAGACATTTTTCGCTAGTGTCGGGGCCGTCCCCTACACCGAGCTGAGACTGGGGCACCTGGTATATAACAACTGGCCCAGCACGCCGCCTTACGAGAAAGGCGTGGACGTACAGCTCGCGACCGACCTCTTAACCCACAGCTTTAAGAACAATTACGATACGGCCATCCTGGTTGCCGGGGACAACGACTATGTCGGCGCCCTCCAGGCGGTGAAGGACAACGGCAAGCACGTCGAGGTCGCCCTCTTCGGCAAGGAGCGCACCTCAAGGCAGCTCAGGGAAGTCGCCGATAGAATAATCAGCATGGACGGGCGCTTCCTACGCGGCTGCTGGAAAAACCAGGTGGCACCGGGCCGCAATATCGGAAGAAACACGAACATTAATGTCAATAACCGGGTTACGGAGAAAAGCGAAGCACTGCAGGAAGTCGCTCCAGAGCCGTAGAGTGAAAGTATAAAGTTCCATGAGAGTATGATAGACCCCGGATTTTTCGGGGTGCGTTTTCTTTCGTCATTGCGAGCGCTTGTGCTTGCAGCACGAGTGCAAGCGAAGCGAAGCAATCCGTAGCTCCCCGGTATTGGACGGATTGATTATATTGCTCCCTATTTTTGAGGCGTGTTTTGCTTTCTTATTGAAATCAGGCGTGTCAAATCATTTAAGTAGGTAACCCAACAGAGGATCGTTCTATCATATAATTTGTCACCGTACGAGGTACCTGTTTCTTCATGGGATCTGCTGGGTGCCCATTGCTTTTCTGTTCATAAGTCCGGTAGAGTTTTTCCAAACTACTATCGATATTTCTTTTCAGTTGGGCGGGGTTTAGACTAAGGTAAATATTATTGATTTGTTTCTTAGCTTGCTCAGAAAGCTGCCCGGACTCAATCAATCGCTGATAAGGTGTTTTGGGAATATCATATTTTCTCTTTACGCTACCTCCAATTCTTTCTTTACTGGCTAACTTCATTACCGGTTGAAAGAAGTTCTTGTATAATCGCAAATCTCCTCGATAAAGTTCATTGATAATCGTGAGTTCGGCTAAGGTATCGTACCTTAAGTAACCCAGAATCTTTCTCACATGTGTCCAGTTCTTTTCTTCAATGTAAGCATTGTCGTTCTTCCGGCTGGGACGCGAGCGGGTGAATTCCAGCTTCTCTCGATCGCAATACTTGCACATAATATCATTGATGAATTCAGAGCCGTTATCCGAATCTACGCCTTTCCAATCGTATGGGGTCCTTTCCCGCGTTTTCTTTAAAGCATAGAAGGTGGATTCTTGAGACTTGCCTATGATGGCTTCTCCTTCCCACCATCCCGATGACACTTCGGTAATACAAAGCGTGGCGACGTAATCACCAAAGGTAGAGGCTCCACAATGAATGACCAAATCCATCTCGTTATAGCCCGTCTTCGAGGTATCCCACTCGGTGAGCCGTATGGGTATCTTGCGCTTGAGTAGCGACC
>Ga0315295_10004457_pt1 | contig 11951 bp, 19 predicted proteins | sample YL17G14_0_MG_FD_204453 | JGI IMG/M metagenome (GOLD analysis project Ga0315295, IMG submission 204453) | Sediment microbial communities from Yellowstone Lake, YNP, Wyoming, USA - YL17G14_0 | ecosystem: Environmental > Aquatic > Freshwater > Lake > Sediment | place: USA: Wyoming | collected... | reverse complement strand
CGGTCCCCGTGCCGAGTCCCGTCCCCTGGTACGTGTCTCCCGATATTTTGAAAAAGGCGGGAATTTTTTTGGCTTTAACCGGAACGGCGTTGGCAATCGTCGCTTTTTTGAGGCGACGTTAAATAAAGGGACGAAGCATGAGCGCACGGCGAATGTCCGGTCTCGGGTACACGGACGACGAAAAGGAAATGATGTCGCAGGAGATTTTTAGACTTTTCGAGGAAGTTTCCGGTTTGGCTTTGGCCCAGAACCAAAATGTATCTCTTGGTAAAATTTCGGATCGTATGGCCGACCGCGCAGGCAGGTCCGTGCAATCCAAAAATATAGACGGGGGCGTGTTGAATAGCCGGCTAATAGAGCAAAGAAACGATTTTGTTATAGCGAAAAGAGTCGCCGTGAGTGCACAGCCGCAAGAGGGAGATTCCGATTTCGTGGGGCCCGTGCAAACTTGGTCCCCCATTCCGGATTGGCTGAGGCAAGCCATAGCTTTGCCGGCGGAAAAGGAAGCCGACAAGCAGGGGGTTGCCTCGCCAAAGTATCGTTATCCGATCAGCCCCGATCCGGCTTACGATGTGTCTCTTTCTTCTCCCGTCAAGCAATTGACGACTCCCGCCCCCGGGAAGACTCAGCCCAAGCAGTTTTGGGGGGCGGATCTCTTGCACGTCGTGAATACTCTGTTCGGAGGCTGGTCCGAGGTCGAAAAAATTAATATGCAGAAGCAACTCGCGGCCGCGCAGCAACAAGGAAAAGGAATTTCCTTCACGCCGCAGCAAAAAAGCGCCGTGGACAAGTATTTGGTCTGGGGAGGATTCGGATTGGCGGGGCTTGCCGTCGCCGGGGTGCTTGTGTGGGTTTTGACGAAGAAGTAAGGAGACTTTTCGATGCCCCAGATGTTCTCGATGCCCCAGATGTTCGAAGAACCCGATCCGGGATTTAGCGTCGGAAAAATGCGTCCCGAAGCCGCCTTGGAAAAGGCGACGCGGGATTTCTTGGATTACAATTGGATAATCGTGCCTCTCAAAGGCACGGGTTACACCGAACCCGAATTAAAGGAAAAAATCGTTCAAGTTTTTCTCGATAGGTATCGCATGAATTGGAATGAAGGAGTTTCTCCCGAAGAGATCATCGGGGACGTGAATATCCACCAAGTGGTGGTGGAATTGGCGCCCATGAGCCGACGAAAAATACGGGAAGTTGAACCCGTCGAATTTGCCAAGCCCTCGCCCGTGAAGGCCTCCATGTTCGACTTGAAAAGTTTGAATCAGCTTTTTCAAATAGGCCTTAAGGGGTGGGCGGACATCGAAAAAACCGCGATGTTGCAGAGCATCTTGGGCAATGCTCAGCAAGGAAAAGATTCGAGCATTCCTCCCGTGGCCGTTTCGACGTGGCGTATGTCCAAGTTGCAAACGGGGTTTTTGATCGGGGGAGCGATTTTGGTTCTCGGGAGTGTGGTTTTCCTCGCCGCGAGAAAAAGGAAATAGGGCATGTTCAACGGAAACGATCCGGGCGATTTTGACTACGTGGAGGACTTCGGAACGGGAGAACGCCGAAACCTTCGGGGCGCGTTCAAGACGGAGCCGAAAAACGGGGCGGGCGGTCTCGGAAGTTTGGGCGAAGACGGCGAGGAAATCGTCGCCGTTGCAGGTCCCGGAGGAGGCGTGTTTCCGCCCGCCGATACGGGCCAATACGAGCCGTCCGTGCCTCAGCAGCGGCAGCCGGGGGACGGATCGTGGACTTCGCCTCAGACCGGGCAACAGATCGGGCAGATCCTGGGCAACGTGTTTCAGGGACTCACGGCGAGGCAGCAGGCGGAGGTTTTGAGGCAACAGCAACAGAAAATTCCTTCCGTCAAGTATTCTCCGCAGGGGATTCGCGGTCCTTTAATCGCTCTTCCGCGAACCAAGTACGGCCTCGGCGTGTACGTTTTGGCTGCGATAGGAGCGGCGGCTGCGGCATGGGGCGTTTATTACTTGATCAAGAAGAGTCGGTCGAAAAGTAAAAAAGGAGAAAAAAAGTGAACGCCGATTGGGAAAACGACTACGTGGACGATTTTCGGGAAGAGGCTTTGGCCGGCCTTGACGGTCGTAAATCGCCGTACACGGTCGCGCAAAGGCGGGAGACGAGAGCGGAGAGTCGGCGTATTTGCGTGGAAAATTGCCGGGTGACATCTCCTCCGTCTCCCTACAATACGGCTTACTTTGCTTGCCTGGGACGGTGCAAGTAGCGAAGAGAAAGGAAAAGCCATGTTCGGTTCCGATTGGGAAATGGGGTACTTGGAAAAATCCGGCGCTTTGGGTTTCTTGGGAGCCAAGAGGATCAAGGCGACGGAGGAGACTGCGTGCGCCTCCGCCGGCGGAACTTGGGATGCGGGTAGAGGAATTTGTCGAAAGACTCTTCCTCGTACCGAAACGAAGGCCGAGAAGGCCGCAGACAAGGCGCAAAAGCAGGCGGATAAAGAGACCAAGAAGGCCGAAAGGCAGGCGGACCAAGTTGCCGCCGAAAAGGCGAGGCAGAAGGCGCAATGTCAACGGAGAGGCATGGTTTGGGTTGATCCGAATCAGTGTCTTAGCAAGGCGCGTCATTGTACGGATGTTCAGGGGTTGCAGTGGACCGGATCGGCTTGCGTCGCCCCTGGAACCCTGCCGACGACGCTGGTCGCCCAGAAGGCCGCGCAATACCCTGTCGCGGCAAAAAACAAAAACCAGTGCAAAAATAAAGGCGGTATTTGGGACCTTGCGGGGAAGTACTGCTACACGCCGACGAAACCTTCTTTACCCGATGTCGTTACCGATCAGCCGGTCGTCGCGCCTACGAGGTACACCGTTGCGGCAAAAAATAAAAACCAGTGCAAGAAGCAAGGCGGCATCTGGGACGTTGGCGGGAAGTACTGCTACGTGACGGTAAAACCCGTTTCTCCCGTCGTCGTTCAGCCGGATCAGCCGGGTGTCGTTCAGCCCGAGCGGGCGGGAGTCCCGAGTACTCGGTATGTCCTTACGGTCAAAAACAAAAACCAGTGCAAGAAACAAGGCGGCCAATGGGACATTGGCGGGAAGTACTGCTACGCGGGGACGAAACCGGCGTCGTCCGCTTTCGTTTATCCGGATCAGCCGTTGATTTCGCCGATGCTCCCGTTTTCGCCGACCACCAAAAAGGCTTGTCGCCAAGCCGGAGGCAAATGGACACCGAAGACCAAAACTTGCGCGATGCCCGGCGCACTGGGGCCGAGCGGATGCGGAACGGGGTATTACCTCGACGCGGCTTCCGGTACTTGCATCCCGATTTCTTCTCGGTTAGGTCCTTGGCAGAATCTTTGTCCGGCAGGGCAAGTGATTAACGCCTTAACCGGCGAATGCGAAGGAGGAGGAGTACAGGGCGGTTGTCCCGCCGGTTACGCGGACGACGGATACGGCGGATGCTATCCGATTTCCGGTCCCGTTCTCGGAGGTTGCCCGTCCGGTTACCGGTCGGACGGTTGGGGCGGATGTTCTCCGATTTCCGGCCCCGGACCCGGAACATGCCCCGTCGGGTATGTGCCTAATCCCGCAACGGGGTCGTGCGTGATTTCCGGCGGTCTTCCGGCGGGACCTGGTGCCCGTTGGCAAGATTACCCGGAAGGGTACGATACGGGCGGAGGGGGAGCGGATTTCGGGATTCCGACCGATTTCTACGGGGGAGGAGGAGCGGGCGCAGGCGGAAGCGCGGGTCCCGGAGCGTATCCGTTCCAGGAGGTTCCCCAGGGTATCCCCATGCCGGGTTTCGGCCCGGAAGAATTCGGTTTGAGCCCCGGAGCCGGTTTGAGTCCGGAAGCGGTGAGCGCGATATCGGACGAGTGTTCCGCCGGTCTGAAGTTTCCCCAGAAATATAAGGACGAATTCGGGGAAATGGAAGTCTTGGCGATTTATTGCGCAAAGCCCCAGGCGCAAGGGCGGACCCCGAGCGCGGGAGTCGCTTGGGGAGGACAAGAGCAGATGGGGCCCATGGGCACGAGATCCCCCGGGGCCATTGCCGAAGAAGAGATTATGACCTGGTGAAATCATGCAAACCGAAACGAAGGGCAAAATTTTGGCCGGTTGTTTGCTTCTCGCGGGGGGATGGCTTTTGTGGCGCTATCTCCTGAAAGAGGCGATTTTGGGGAAACCCAAAAAGATCGTGCAAGTCGGCGAAAAGTCTCCGGAGGGCGTTTTCGAGGTTACCGACGGTTCGGGGGGCGTTTTTACCGTGAAACTCCCCTGTAACCGCATTTACGGGTCCTCGTCTCCGGGAGAGTGCTTTCGCCGGATTTATCCCGGGGCATCGTTGATTTTGAAAGAGGGTGTCTGGGAGAACAAAAACGGCGAATTGGTTCAGAGGAAAGGGTAAAAGCATGTCTCGGGGACAAAGAGCGCGTTTTTTGGGTCGTCGTCGAAGGAATTTTTCGGGGAAAGTTGTGGGTCGCCGTTCTTCGGCGAAAGGGGCTCGTTCGCGAAGATCCGCGTTCGCTCGGAGTTATGCCGCCCCTCGCGCACCTTCCGTCGTTCCCGTGGGCGAGAGGAGGGCATCGGGGGGTTGGGGAAAATGGGTCGCCATTGGCGGAGTCGCCGCAGTGGGGGCGGTTCTTTTGTACAAGCTGAGGGGCTCTTTCCGGGCCCAGGCTCAAGCGCCGTCCGTTCCGACGAAGCTTGGTCCGGCGGGACTTCTTCCTTCCGGATTGTTTCCCGCGCAGCAAGGGCAGACACCGTTTGAGCCGGGATTGACGACGCCGGTTGCTCCTTCTCCGACGGCGACTCTCAAACCTGGAGTTCAGGTCGTCGAAACGAAGCCGGGCGTGATTCAGATGACGACGGCGGACGGGAAGAAAAAGAAGCTCACCCCGAAGCAGACGGCGGAACTCCTGCCGACCATGGTCAACGTGCGGGGTCAGTGGATACCCATGCCCAACGACGCGGGCAAAAAGGGAACGGAAAAACTCGATGCTCAGCAGGATCTTTGCGACATCGGCGTGATTCGCGGTTGGTTGACGCAAGTCGCGACGACCAAGGCGGGAGTCCCGAAGTATTCCATTCCCGGAGACAAGAAGAAAATGGCCCGTGCGGCCGCCGTAAAATACGTCAAGTCGAAGCTGGTCCTGGGGAGTCTGAATATGCGGACTTCCGCCCAGACTTCCGCCCAGACTCCCATGCAGTCTTACGCTCAGCCTTCGTTTGACTTACACAATGTCCAGGCTTCCGGATTCGTGACGGAATACGCCGTCGAATAATTTTTGGGGATGTTCATGCCGACCGATGCGTTGATGGCTTACGAAAAATTGGGGGTAGCCGGAATTTTCATTTTTCTGTACGCGGGAACGATGATTTTATTTATTCGGCAACTGAAAAGAGAGAAGCGGGAAGCGGTGGATCGAGAAAGAAAAATGTTGAAAGTGGTTTTGGGAAACACCGACGCTCTGCGGGAAGTGGCCCGGAGCATGGCGCAGTGTCCCGTGCAAGTCAAGGAGAGGAAAAATGTCCCCGAAAATCGCGGGTAGTCGGTTGGAGTCTGCTTTTCGGGAAAACCAAGAGGCGATATCCGAGATACTTTGGAGAGCGAGGGCGCAACGTGGCAAAGAAACCGAGATTTCCGAGACCCTACTGGGCTTGGAAAAAAGCCAAGATAACTTCTTGGAAAAAGGATCTTTTTTTGCAAGGAGGGCAAGCCAGAATCTTGCTTAAGGACGGAAAAAATTTCAGGGGGTTGTTTTTTTCCCTCCCGTGCAGGATTGACCGCGTGGGCAAAGTGTTGCACTTGGCCATTCAATTGAAGGACAGGGTAAAACTATGCCGGTACGAGGAAAAGCTCAAAAGCGCGATTTGGGAGATGGACCGGCCGGAGGATTTTCGGGATTTCCTGGATTTGCCGACGGTCCTCGACGATCCGGGACTTTTCACGGATTTTTGCGTTGTTCCGGCGGAATACCGAGGTAGAATGGTGGAGGAACTGGAGAAAGGATCGCAAACATGTTTAGGCTTTTTGCTCGTTCCAAAAAAGGAAAAACCTCGGGTGTCCGCCGGAGCGGGTCGCTCGGGAGGAGGGCGAAAGGAATTTTCGCCGGGATTCGAAAGTCGGTTTCCGGAAAGGGTTTGGGCAAGAAAATCCTGATCGGAGCCGGAGTCGCCGGAGTCGTTTATCTCGCCGTCAAGGCGCGAAAGCCTCTCCTAGCTTTGGTCCTGAAGCCGGCGCCGGTAGGGGCGAACGAGGAAGTATCGGCCGACAAGTACAGATTGATCGCCAAACGACGATCCGGGATGTCCTACGTGGAAGCGAAGGGGACCCTCGGGGGAACTCTGACGTTCGCTTCTTCTTCGGCCGGTTTGTTCACGAGGAACGTGGTTCAGGAGGGTTCCGCACTGTGGGCGGAAGTAAAGGCCTCCTGATGGAGATTGCGGAAAGGAGCGACTTTTCCTCGGATTCTTCTTGGGGAAAAGTCAGCGTCAAGGAAAAAAGGAGAGAGCGGATGAATGTCAAGTTTCCCGAAAGAAAGGTCGTGGTTCAGCCAAAGTTGGAAGTGAATCTGACCGAAGTGGATTTGACGAGAGTCGCCGTCTGTTTTCCCGAGAAAAGTTTGAACGTATTTTTTCGAGGCAATCTCCCGATGATGACGTTCTCGGAAAAGGAGTACATGGGTTGGCCCGAAACTCAGGCGTTTCTGGCCGCTTTGGCCGAGAAAATTAAAACCAAACTGGGTTAAACCGTATCTACTAAAGGGGGCGCGAAAACATGGAAAACAAGATCATTCATTTTTTGTCCGGCCTTCCCAGGTCGGGATCGACTTTGCTGTCCAACATCCTGATGCAAAATCCGGAATTCGACGTTTGCTCGACCTCGGGGTTGGCCGATGTCCAAATTTTTCATCGAAACCAGTGGCAGAACATCGTTTGGCATAGGGCCATGGATCGTGTCGCCCAGGGGGTCAAAAGGGACGCCGTTTCCAGGGCCATATTTCAGGCGTACCATGCCGACTCGAAGAGTCCCGTCGTCTTCGACAAGAACAGGGGATGGCCGGCGCACGCCGAATTCGTCGCGGCCCACTACTCGGAGAATTTCCGGATGATCCTGACCGTGAGGGACATTCGGGAAGTCTTGGCCAGTTTCGAGAAGCTCTTCCGGAGGACGGCCAAGGAAAGGCAACCCCCGACCGAAATGGCCGAGTATTTCGCCACTCTGACGGCTCTTGATCGGGCTCTTTACTTGCTCCGAGCGAACCAACTTGTCGGGGCCCCCGTGTGCATGATCCAAGACATTTTCGGGAGGGGTTTCGGGAAAAATTGCATTCTCGTCGATTTCGACGATCTTTGCAAAAATCCGGAAAAGGTCATGCAGGAAATCTACGAATTTCTGGAGAAAGACTACTTCCCGCACGATTTCAAAAAGGTCGAACAGAAAACCAAGGAAGACGATTTCGTTCACGGGTGGACGTTGGATCTCCACGAGATTCGACCGGAAGTAAAGCCCTTGAGTCCCCAATTCGACAAAGTTTTCGGGGATACCGTCATCTCGTCCGCTGCGTGGATGCAGCAGATCAACCCCGTCAAGAGTTTTTGGAAGGCCTTGAAGACGAGGGAATAAAATGAAGGAAGGGCCGAACGGACACGGAATGCCCATGGGTTCTTTGGGCAAGTCGGATTTTAGCTTGCTTCTCGGGTATGCGTCGGTGGGCGCTTTAGCCGGATTCTTGACCGGGAGGGCCCGAAACGTCGCAATCGGGGCGTCCGTGGGCGTTCTGCTCGGAGGGATTTTTCAGTTCCTGGAAACCGTCGGCCGCGACTCGGGGACGACCGTCTCGGAGGAGAGAAACTAGAATGCCCACCATAGTTCAACAAGCGAAAGACGGGGTAGTCCGCGATTTCCGGGGCGAAGTCGATAACGGCAATTCGGGAGCCGCGAAAACCATCGACTGGAACATGGGCCAGAAGCAAAAAGTCGTGATGACGGCCGTATGCACGTTTACTTTTACCGCTCCCCCGGGAGTCGGGAATTTCATTTTCAAAATCGTGCAGGACGGGACGGGCGGATGGACCGCCGTTTGGCCGGGCACGGTGAAATGGACGGGCTCTTCTCCTCCGACGTTATCGACGGCGGCGGGTGCGGTGGACATCGTTTCGTTTTACTTCGACGGGACCAATTACTACGGCGTTTTGGCCCCTAATTTCGCGTGAACGCCGAAGAGAAAGGGAAAAGACATGGCTTTTACGACGGTCGTTGACGGTCTCCAGAGCAACTCGAATCTCCACCGCCGGTTTCAAGCGGCTTTGGTGATGGCCGCCGGTCCCATTCTGACGGAAGATCCCGCTACCCCCAATCACGCCAATCGGCTGATTTGGGCGAACCACGTGATTACCGACCCCATGACGTACTTGGAGGCGACGGCCTTGAAGACTTTGAAAATCGCCTTCGTGATTAACAGTCAAATCCGGACGAAGGGCGCCGACGCAACGGATAACCAGATCGAGAGCGCCGTTACCGAAGTTTTGACTTCCTCCGTGTACTTGGCCGCGATTACTTAAAGGACGATACTAAAAAGGAAAGGGGAATACCATGGGATTTCCGGTAAAAACGCAGGACATTTCCCTATTGGCGTGGGTCGCCGTTCCGACGGCCACCGCCGTCATGTCCTCCGTTTTGGACTTGATTGCCGCGCCCGCGAAATTCGCGGCCACGATTTTCGTGTACCTCGGCAGACAATCCGGTTCCGCTTTCACCACGGGGTGGCCCAATATCCGGATTTCCGCAAGTCCCAAATCGGCCGGCAACGATGCATGGGTTCCTCTTGACATTTACAGGCCGTTCGAGGGTCTCAATATCGTCAATACGACGTTGAACGGGGCGATTATCGCGGGAGCGACTTCGTGCATCGTAACCTCCGCGACCGGGATAGCCGCAGGGGACCTGCTTTTTCTCGGGGATGCATCCTCCGCCAATTGGGAAATCGTCAGGGTCCTTTCCGTGTCGGGGACGACGATCAATTTCGAAGAAGCGTGCACCTACGCCCACGGCAACGGGGCGCAAGTCACGGACCAAGCCGATATTTATCAGTTTAACGTGGATGCGATGGCTTACGGTCGTCTTCGGGTCGTCGCGGACAACGCTTCCGGAGGGCAAACTTTCGCCGTCAGAGTTTTGGCGATCACGGGTAACAGCGTGACCTAGGATCGGGAGAGTTTTTTCCGTGAACAAGCTATGGACTCCCAGGCCAAATCTCCGGTCATTTGGAGCGGATCTATCTAAGCCCGTATATCAGCTTTACGGGGGAAGCAAGACCGATCCGTTTTCGAAGTACGTTTTCGAAGATTCCGGGACTCTCAAGTCCTGGAAGGACGTTGCGTCCCAGATTTTCTTTTATCCTTACGGGTCAATCGGAATTCCGCGTTTCAACGCGGTCAAGCTAAACGGAATGGGCACGATGACCCTCGGGCCCGCAGACGCCAATCGTCAGTATTTCGAGGTGACCAATCAATACTTGGGCGGCGCGACCGCAACCGTATTTTCGGTTATTTACGTGGACGGCAGTCAACCGAGTCGTCCAGCGCTTTGGTTCTTTAACGACACTACGGAAATATGGCTTCTACCGTCCTTCGGTTTGCTGTATCCCGTTCTTTCGCAAGGCGGAATCGTCCGGGCGTTTTGGCTTCCCGGACTTGTCCCCTATAAATGGCATATTCTTTGTTGCTTGGGAACCCTCGCTTTTTCGGTGTTTTTCGCGGACGGGGTTATAGGATCAGGGGGAAATCCGTTGACTCCGGTCGGCGCTACGTCGGTTCGTCTGGGAGCGTCAACGGCCACTACTCCGCCGGCGCAGAACACCTGTTTTGTCGGCAGCTTCGCCGAAAACTTGCTTTACGGAAGAGCGTTGTCGTATCCCGAAATAGACAAAGTGACCGGATACTTGGCGTGGAAGTGGGGATTGCAATATCTGCTGCCGCAAAGTTTTCCGTATAAAAGCTCTCCTCCGAAGTATTCCATCGAAGATGTTTGGCTTCGAGGAGGTCAAGCGGCCGGAGTTGCGTCTTCCCTTTGGCATAATTACTGAGGGAAAAACATGGCCGGAACCGAAATGGAAATCTACTCTCTCGGCCGCGAGCAAACGGCCGATTTTCTGCTTTCCTTCCGGTTCGGGAAGTCCGTGTCGTCGTTCCTGGACAATGTGCGCAGGGGAGGAATCCCCGATCACCGCGAATCCGTCCGGAATTTGGCCGAAATTCTGACTTCGGCGGGGGAATCTTCGGACGACGAAGAATTCGTTTTGATCGAAGCGGCCGTCCTGAACCTCGATTGGCTTTTCGCTTGCGAAGGGATTTACGAAAGAAAGGCGGTCATGGGCGACTTTCGGAGGGAGATTCCGAGACTTCGTGCGGCCAATACCGGGAGAACGGAAATAAAGCCGAACATGCGTCTCGTCGGGCGCAATCTGCGAAAATACTACGAGGCGGGCATATCGGTTCGCGACGGAGAAAAGTTTCCGGCCCTTGACTGGTACGACGATTCCAGGCGGTTTTTCGAAGGCGTCTTCGGGGACGACGCATTTTTGTTCTTGGGTCTTCTGGCGGCGACTTCCCCCCGCGTTCCGGTCAAGGCGAACTTGGGACTGGCGTCGTCCGTGTACATGAAAATAAAGGCCACGGGTAAAATCGAGGAGAAGGAATATGGAATAATGGGAAACGTCATGATGGGCGTTCGGAGGATTTTAAACGGCGATTTTCTTCTGGGTCCCAAAGTCTATTCGTTTTTCAAGAACCTTCTCGGGGACAAGTGGTTAGTGACCGTGGACAAGTGGGTATTGGAGGCCACGGGATCTTCGGAATCTCGGGAAGGGGAGAATTCCCTCGGATTTCCCGAAATCGAGGCTTGGAAAATCTTTAAGTCCGATTTTCGGATGTCCGAACCCCTTCTTAGAAGACCAAGAAACGTGCGAATTTCCGACACGGAAATTTCGTACAGAATAGCCGGTCTTTGGCGGACGTTCACGCGGGACGGAACGGAAACCCTGGAAAAAGTCCGGATTCCCGACTTGCGTCTTAGGACCATGGGCTCCAGGGAAAAGTACCCTTACCGATACGCCGTCGTTGCGGACGCAGTAAGGCAAATTTCCCGAACGGTTCCGGATCCTCGCTTGGCGAATTCCAACCCCCGAGTGAAGTCGGGTCTCTCTCCGTGTCCACGGGACTTCCAGGCGGCCGTGTGGGCGGGAGTCAAGCTCGAAAGAGATCCGACCGGAATCGAGGACTACGGGTCCGTGTATCGAAAAGCTTTCGGAGAATCGCCTTTGCCGATTCGCTGGGAACGCGGTTGGTCGATTTCCAAGAAATTTCCCCATCCGGGATTAACGGGAGAACCATCGCATGAAGAGGAAACGAAAGATGGCGAAGGGGAAGAGGAGGAAGGGGACGAATAGGTTTCGAGTCCGGAGGGGATGGAGTCTTCGGTTGTCTTATCCTCTTTCGTTTTCGCGGAGAAAGCGCTTGAATTCCCGTGGAAAGAGAGTGCATTCGCGAAAAAGAAAAGGAAACCGGAAAAGGGGAAGAAACGTCGGACGCAGGTTCGTTTACAAATTCGAGAAGAGGCGCATGTTTCGTCTTGGCTTAGGGAAAGGCGAAAAGAATGGCAAAGTATATTGAGTATTCTTTTCCCGTGGGAGAAACTCCCGAAGAAATCGAGGGTAAGAAGTATGTTCGCGATTTTCACGGAAACTTAATCCCCGAAAATCGGTTTTTTCGTAGCCGTTACCCTAGGTTTCTCGATCCGGACAGCGTTCGGAAAGCGGGGGAAGACGGACTTCGCGACGGGAGTTTGGGTTTGAGTTTGGAAGATGCGGCGAAATTGTATATCGTTTTTTTCTGCGACGTTCGTCATAGGCTGGTTTTCGTCGGACATCTTCCCAAGAATTTATCTTCTTGGGATATGGGCGTCTTTTTGGCTAAAGGCGCTTTGCAAAGCGGAGG
>Ga0315295_10004456_pt1 | contig 11951 bp, 10 predicted proteins | sample YL17G14_0_MG_FD_204453 | JGI IMG/M metagenome (GOLD analysis project Ga0315295, IMG submission 204453) | Sediment microbial communities from Yellowstone Lake, YNP, Wyoming, USA - YL17G14_0 | ecosystem: Environmental > Aquatic > Freshwater > Lake > Sediment | place: USA: Wyoming | collected... | reverse complement strand
TTCGTCGGGAGATGTCGCCCCACTCGGGCGTGAAGAAGGGTGCCACGGGCTATGCCCGTGGGGCTCCACAATCAGTTCAAAGATTGGTTTTGCGCGCCTACAAAGAGTTAAGAACAGCAAAGGCCAATTTAGAGATTGACGAGGGGATTGCTTACACAGTGGCCTATCTTGCCATGCTGCATGCGGCAAGGGCATTTATGTTGATGAGAGGATTCCGCCCGGCGGATGGGAATCAGCATAGAACAGTGGTGGAGTTCATATCTCGTCTTTTGGGAAAAGAGTTTGCGGTGATAACAGAGCAGTTTGACCGGATGCGAAGAAAACGAAATATCTTTACGTATGAGATTGATATTTCAATCTCTAAATCAGAGGCGAATAGCGCACTGAACTCGGCAAGGAGTTTTGTAGATTTAATAAAAAGACTTGTCCAGAAGGAAAACCCCCAAATGGAATTCGATTTTTAGGGAACCAATTCCGATAGGTATCATCTCAATTGACACAGTGTCACCCATTAGTATTAGAGTATTTATTGTCAGCCGTGTGACGTTGAAGAACTGGGACTGTCTCTGGAGAATGAGGGAATTGAGAGATCGATAGACAAAGGAGATATGACCTGCTCGTCTAGTCTCAAGCCCCGTCTCAAACTACTCCAAAAGGCAACCTTTCGTTTAGTTTTCAGTCTCTTTTGCTTTTTGGTTCAAAATAAGATATAAAGGTTGCACAGATTAGTTGCCTAGAGCGTTACGGTACCCTGGCGGTTAAGCCCGCAAAGAACGCTATACAACTTCTTTGCGGGCTTTTTTTTGAGAAAACGGGGCTGTTTGCTATGCCGGGAATGCGCGCAGGCAAGAGCCCATTCTTAGTACTCTCCCTGTCTGCGATAAGTAGGGACATGTAGGCGGCGAAGGGTGAGAACTCTATTCGCGGGCAAGTCGGCTGGATGCCCCGCCTTTCCCGTCTTAACGGGAGGCGGGGAGGGCGGAAACGGACTCCCGCAGTGGAGTCAAAGCCGACCCTGTAATCATATTTACATATCCCGGAAGCGCCGCCCTGTGGGCGGGGAGCTTCCCTATCTGATCAAGGAGGAGGATGATCATGAAGATTTATGTTGGGAATTTGTCCTATCAAACGACGGAGGAGACCATTCGGAAGGCATTTGAAGGGATGGGTCAGATTACCTCGATAACCATTATCAAAGACAAGTACAGCGGACAGTCCAGGGGGTTTGCATTTGTGGAAATGGCAGACCAGACTGAAGGCCAAACGGCCATCAAAACCCTGAATGGTAAAGAACTCGATGGACAACCGATCAAGGTGAATGAAGCGTATGATCGTCCCGATCGGGGAAGGTCTGGTGGACCCAGAGGACGATCGGGATACGGCGGGGGACGTGGTGGCCGTTATTAACCCATTCCCAGAGCAGAAACGAGGTCGAAAATGACTCAGAGGAGAAGGCCTCCGGGGGGCCGCGGACGGAGACGGTCCCACTCTGCTCGTCCGAAAACCTATCGTGTCGTGTGCGCAGGATGCGGGAGGGTGATCATGTGCCAGGTTCCGCCTCCGGAGGACAAGGCCTTGCTGTGTATGGAGTGTTTCAAGAAGTAGAGAACGGGTTGAAGGGAGAGATCCATCAAAAGGAAGACAAAAATCAACAAGAAAATATACGTAGCCAATCTTGCAAACGAGGCGAGTGAATCCGAGCTGAGAACTCTTTTCTCCCGTGCCGGAGATGTTATGTCGGTCAGCATTGTCAAGGACAGGCAGACCGGTCAGCGGAGAGGGTTTGGTTTCGTGGAGATGGCTACCCAGTGGGATGCCCGGAGAGCTGTCTCCATGCTGAACAAATTCGACTTCATGGGCAAAAGCTTGCTGGTCAAAGAGGCCACTGTCCACCGAGGCTTCCGAGACAGAGAGTGAGCGAGCGAAATGGAGGGGCACCATGAATAAGGCAAGGTTCGAATGGATTCTGTCGGGACTAAACCGATACAAGTTGAACCCGAGCGAAGACCGGTTTGTCAAATCCATTCAACAGGTTTTTAATGAAAAACACATGCTCACGGATAAGGAAGAAGAAAAACTGGAAGGTTTCTATAGGGAGAAGTCAAGATTGGTTGCGGATAGGAACCTTTACTCGCCTAAGACAAATGCCACTCCAGGGGAGAAGAAGTTTCGAAGAACTCGTCCAAAAATCACGCGCTGAGGTGTGGCCGTCGCTTTAAGATTCTTCGGAAGCGCTCCTCAAGTGCAGTCCTCAAACCTAGTGCTCCCCTCAGGCTATCTCCTCATTCCCAATGCTGGTTTCTGTCCTCTGGATTCCTTCAACCCCTTACTCCTCACTCCTAACTCTTGACTGTTGATGGTCTGCGTATTGGAACTGCGTGGCGGTTAATCCATTCCAGGTGGCCGTCTTTTCCAGAATTCTGTGGCCTGCTCAAAGGCGTGGGCGAGCTGGAGTACGCCAAAATCGTCCTGATGTCGCCCCACAATCTGGACACCGACAGGGAGGCCCTCTGGAGTAAATCCGCACGGCACCGAAATGGCAGGATGGCCGGTGACACTGATGTAATAGCAGGATTTCATCCAATCAATATAGGTTTCCATTTTCACACCGTTAATCTCGGTCACGTAACGCTGCTTCAGGTCGAAAGGAGGTACCTGGTTCACGGGCAGGATCAAGAATTCGTAAGTCTCCATGAATTGCCGCACCCGGTGATAGAGTTCCGTTCTCTTAGCCTCTGCACGACCAAGATCAGGACCGGTCAACTTTGCCCCTTCTTCGATATTCCAGATGACGGTATCTTTCAGTTTGTCGCGGTAATCCTTCAACAGATAGCCATAACCAAGCTCAAAGTGCCAGGCCCGCCACGCTTTGAAGATCTCGTCTGCGCCCGTGAAATCGGGCTCCGTGTCTTCGATGATGCAACCGAGGGTCCGGAAGACATCACGCTTGGCTTCAATGACTGCCGTCACGGTCGGATCCACAGGAAGCCCTCCCAGGTCCCGACTCCAGGCGACCCGGACTCCTTTGAAATCTCGGTCTAACGGCCGAGCAAAAAGGCTGGTCGGCTCGGCAACCGCGATAGGTGACCGAGGGTCGGGACCAGCGATCGCGGTTAGAATAAGGGCCACGTCTTGAATCGTACGGGCCATCGGCCCCTGAACTGAAAGTGGGAACCAGGCTGCGGGGCAGGGCCAGGAAGGGACCCTGCCTGGGGAAGGTCGAAAGCCCACCACATTGCAGAAATTGGCAGGGTTCCGTAGGGACGATGCGAAGTCACTCCCGTCCGCAATGGGAAGCATTCCAGTAGCAAGGGCCACGGCGGCTCCACCGCTGCTGCCGCCGCAGGTCTTCGTTAGGTCGTAGGGATTCGGGGTCTCACCGAAGACCTCGTTGTAGGTCTGAGAGCCAGCGCCAAACTCAGGTGTGTTTGTCTTACCCACCGTGATGGCTCCAGCTTTCTTGAAGCGTTCCACAATCAGGGCATCATGATCTGGCACGAAATCCTTGAACACTGGGGAACCAAAGGTCGTACGAATGCCCTGTGTCGGAAACAGATCCTTGTGGCCCACAGGAAGCCCATGGAGTGGCCCAACCTCCTTGTTCTTCGCCAGGGCCTCGTCCGCCTCTTTCGCCTGCTTCATGGCTTGCTCGGGGACGAGCGTGACCAGTGCGTTCAGTTTCGGATTGAGCCGCTCGATCTGCGCAAGATGAGCCGCCATCACGTCACGGACTGACAAGTCCTTTTTACGGATGCGACGTGCGAGTTCTGTAGCGGGCAAGAAGCAGATTTCTGATGTCAGCATGGGAACCGCTCCTTTACTAATGCCTCACTGGAGCCTAGATGGCCGGCGATCCGCCAGGGAGGGTCCGAAAGTGAGGGATCATCTTTCCACAGCTTGTGCTCGTCCCACTGTGTCCTCACACTGAGAGCGATCCCATTCTGTATAGAGTCTGCCAAGAATTTCCTGCTGTTGCCGGACAGAAAAATCGGCGTACTTGGGGTCCTTTTCTCGGTAAGTCCTTTCCACGAAGGCAATGGACTTGTAGGCACTGCGGATGCGGGAACGGATCATGTCGCATTTCTTGAATCCCCAGCGCGCTTCGATCGAATCCGCTGGATCCGGTGACAGCCATAGGTAATTTTGGTAGAGATGATCAAAGGAGATGGATTGTCGTGGGGAGATCTCGATCCGAATGGCCTCCATTTCTCTCTTCACGGCTTCTTGATCGAGACCGTTCGACTCGATGATCTGATGAAGGTGATCCATGAGAAGGATGATAAATCCATCTCGCCCCGGAGTGCTGTAAGTCTCCCAGAGCTCTGAGCCTTCGCGACATCGTCCTTTTTGGCACCGTTGGTAGCCCTCCAACACAATGGGCACCCGGGTTTGTACATAACGAGCGGTTGTTCCCAAAACCTTCAACATCTTTTCCCAGGGATCATAGTCCGTCGGGTCGATTCTCTTGGCCACGGCTTCGATGTAGTCAGCGTAACCCTCGTAGAAAGAGGATCGATACTGCTCTTCAGAATAGAACGGATGCAATTTCGCGGGGAGATATTGCCAGCGGCCGTTCTCGTAGATGGGCCAACGGAACTTCACCAGGCCCGAGTAGATGGTTGACTCAGGCCTTGTTGAGAGGAAGGTTTTTTGGCCGAGCTTCTGGATCTTCATGGGGACAGTTGCTTCCCAGGTTTGCAGGGGATGCGCTTGACTCCCATCCAGGGAGACGTGGCCAATGACTCCGGAATGAGACTCCGTAATGAAGAAAGGTGTTCCTGGAGTGACTGAGTACGCCGAGATACGAATAGGGTACGTATCGAAAGGAAGGGTCCGCGTTGTGGTTTCATTCAGCATATGCAGCAGCGCGGCACGAAACCGGCGATCCTGATGCCATGAAGGATTCGTGGGCAGGTGTTTCCAATCAGTTGTCCACTGACCAATGAGTTTGCCGTCCTTTGTGGTCGCCGCTGCCGGCAAGTGGGCCATCCGCGCGAAAATCCATCGGACGGCATAGGGGACATCCGCGCAATCCACGGGAATCTTGTAGCGGATGAAAAAATCCTCTGTGAGGTGGTGTTCGACCCAAAAACTAAACTGGTCCTCGACTTCCAGGGTCCATTGGCGGCCATAGACTTGCCACACCTGTTGGTTAGACGTAGATGCCGTTTCCGCTTGGCAGGGTACAGACAGGAACATGACGAGCAAGAAGATCAGAAAAAACATAAGTTTATCCTAAAGGGACAGAAGCAAACTTGTCAACCCACAAAGCGGGATTGGCGGGGAGGAAAGCTGACCCTGTAAACATATGGGTATTACTTCGGAGCCCGGTTCTGTGCCTCTTAGTTGATGCCTGTCCTTGCCTGTTGACAGACAGGGGCAGGCAGGGGCTGGGGACGAGATAGGACGAGGGCAAGGCGAATTCAATAGGTGACAGGTTTCTTCCCTGACAGAGACTAAGCGAACAGAGACTGATGGGCTGTTTCTTTGGATTCTATGTTGTGTTACTTTGTATAATCTACAGGTGAATTGAACGAACAGAATTTTCTTGACAAAGAATAGGCCCTTTGTTATAAAATGCACAATCTTAGGCCTGGGGAGGCAAAGTTATGGATTTCAAATTGACTGAAGAACAAGAAGCAATGCGCGAAATGGCTAAGAATTTTGCGGAGAAGAAGATTGCTCCGACCATGGAAGAGGATGAAAAGGAGCATAAATTCCGGAAAGAGATCGTTAAAGAAATGGCACGATTGGGATTTTTCGGATGCATCGCTCCGGAGAAGTACGGCGGAAACGAATCCGGTGTCCTTGCGGCGACGGTGATGACGGAAGAGGTGGCGAGAATTTCTCCGTCCTGGCGCCTCCCTTTTAACCTTCAAATGAATTCTATTCAGTCCGTGCTCCTCAATTTTGGAACCGAGGAACAACGAGAAAAGTATCTCCCCAAGCTGATCAATGCGGATTGGCTGGGTTGTTTTGCCATTACCGAGGCAAACACCGGGTCAGACGTCGCGTCAATGAAGACGGCAGCCCAGGAGGTGGAAGACGGATTCATCCTGAACGGCACAAAGATGTGGATCTCGGGCGTTCCGGTAGCCGACGTGGGGATCGTGTATGCGTATACGGACCGTGCGGCAAAACACAAAGGCATGTCGGCGTTTATGGTGGACATGCATGCCCCCGGTGTAACACAGAAAGCGATTGAGACCAAATTGGGACTGTTCTGTGCCCCCACCGGAGAGATCTATTTCGACAATGTGAAGTTGCCCAAAGACAGCTTGATAGGAAAGAAAGGAGATGGGTTCAAGCTCTGCATGTTCATGCTCGACAACACCCGGCTCTCCTCTTCCGCGGGGGCTGTAGGGGTGGCGAGGGCGTGCCTTGAACATTCCGTTCGTTACGCAAACGAGCGCGAGCAGTTTGGCCAGCCGATCGCGAACTTCCAGATGATTCAAGAGCAGATTGCTGAGATGTTTGTCGAAGAGGAGGCAGCCAGACTCCTGGTCTACCGTGCCGCATGGATGAGGGACCAAGGAGTGCGTAACTCTATCGAGGTTTCGACGGCAAAGTATTTTGCCGCAGAGGTGGCTGTTCGGGCGGCCAATACCGCAGTGAAGATCTTTGGATCCTATGGATTTTCGAGGGAATATCCGGTTGAACGCTTCCTCCGAGATGCAAAATCCTATCAAATCGTAGAAGGAACCTCGAACATCCAGAAGATGATCCTGGCGAGAAACTGTTTGGGCCTGAAATAACGAAAAATCGAATTGTGAGGAGGAAAGTCTTATGGCAATACCTGTAATCGTACCTATGGTGGGCAAGATCGTTTCTGTTTCTGTGAAAGTGGGGGACAAAGTCAAAGAAGATGACCAGGTAGCAGTTCTTGAAGCAATGAAGATGGAGATGCCGGTGGTTGCTCCTGTGGCAGGCACGATAAAAGAGGTAAAGATTGCGGCCGGACAAGAAGTAGAGGCTGAGGCTGTTATTGCAGTGATCGAATAGATGGACTGTTCGCGACCCTCTCACGTTTTTCCAACTCGTTGGATGGATGAGGGGAATGGGCGAGATGGGTAAGGAATTCAAGCTCCGCTGATCTTTTTGCTCCCTTCCTGACTGCAGACGACAGCCGGGAAGGGAGTTGTTTTTCAGGCCGTATCATTAATGAGAGTGAAGTTTCCACCTTTAAATGAAGCTTCCCGCCCCTGCCTTCGCCGAAGCGCCTGCCCTCCGCAAGGCTTCTGGAGGCGGGGCTTCGCGCAGGCAGGCACAGGGCGGGGCTTCCGGGTAACGTAGATATCATGATTACACGGTCGGCTTTCCTCTCCCGCCTAACCCGCTAAGGCGTGACAAGACGGGGCATCCAGCCGACTTGCCCGTGAAATTTCGATACCTCGGGTCCTCTGAACCATCATTCTGATACGTTAAAAGATTGCTGGACGAAAAGGCATTTTTGCCGTTGAATCAGGAAAGAAAGTTTCTAGATATTTTTGAGAAATGTTTCACAATCCAGGCTTCAAAATGGGAGAAAAACAAAGTCTAAAATTTGAAAGGAGGGATGAATCGGGGTTTGGTTTCATAGAGTATCAATCCTATTTGAAGGGGGTGGACATCACATGGCAGCAGTACCGGATAAAATTGAAACTTGGCAGATGGTTGAGCCGACATCAAAAGATAAGGAGACGGGCGTAGTGAAGCCTGGCAAGCTCGCCAGGACTTCCGTTCCCGTCCCCACCTTGGGACCCGGAGAGGTGTTAGTGAAGATCGCAGGATGTGGCGTCTGTCATACCGACCTGGGGTACTTTTATGATGGCGTGCCAACGATTCAGAAGCCACCTTTAACGCTTGGACACGAGATCAGTGGAGTCGTGGTTGCTGGCAATGAAAAATGGATCGGTAAAGAAGTCATTGTGCCGGTGGTAATGCCTTGCCGCCAATGTTACCTCTGCAAGATCGGGAGAGGAAACCGTTGTTTGGCCCAGAAAATGCCCGGGAACAGCATGGGGATTTATGGCGGATTTTCGAGCCACATCCCTGTTCCCTCCATTGACCTCTGTGAGGTGAGAAACCGAGGGAGCATGCCCTTGGAGCAGCTGTCGGTGGTGGCCGATGCTGTCACCACGCCCTTCCAGGCAGCCAAAAGGGCTGACCTCCAGCCTGGCGACAATGTCATCATCGTCGGAGTCACCGGAGGCGTTGGCGTTTACATGGCTCAGACCGCGAAGGCATTGGGCGCTAAGACCGTCATCGGTATTGCAAGAAATCCGGAGAAGTTGAAGAGGGCCCTCAATTATGGGTGCGACTTCGTGATCAGTTCTCAGGACAAGCAGGTTAAGGATATCCGGGGTGAATTTCGTGACATCTGCAAGAAGAATGGACTGGAGGCCGGCTTTGGTTGGAAGATTTTCGAAGTCAGCGGAACCAAGGCAGGACAGGACCTCGGCTTAGAGCTCCTCTCCTTTATCGGGAAACTCATCATTATAGGGTTTGGGATGGCCAAGAACGAATACAGCATCTCCCGACTTATGGCCTTTGATGCAGAGATCATCGGGACCTGGGGATCTTTACCAGAGATTTATCCCACCGTCCTCGATATGGTCCTTTCGAAAAAGATTCAAGTCAGTCCATTTGTGGAGACCCGACCCGTGAGCCAGATACAAGCCGTCTTTGATGAAGTCCACAAAGCTGGATCTCCGGAGAAACGGATCGTCCTGACCCCTGATTTCTAAAAGGAGTTAGTGACTGAATGACGAATGACTCAATGACCAATTTCTAGAGAAGGAGGGTTACCTATGTCAATATCGTGGATGCCAAGAGAAGACGAGATCAAAAATCATGACAGGTATGGTTCGGAACATTGGGGGACGCAAGCCCCTTGCACCGTCTATGAAAAAAGGCCGTTGAAGGATCCCAAGGGGAATGTCGTTAAAGGCCTTCATGTTGCATGGATTACCCTGAATAACCCGGCTCAGTATAATTCCTATACCACCGAAATGGTAAAAGGTGTCATTGCCGGCATGGAGAATTCGTCAACAGACCGATCGGTGGTAGCCACTGTTTTCACAGGAACGGGCCCCTATGCATTTTGCACAGGTGGCAATACCAAAGAGTATTCCGAATATTATAGCAGACGACCCGAGGAGTACGGCGCATACATGGAGCTCTTTAATAATATGGTCGACGGCATCCTCATGTGTAAGAAACCTGTGATCTGCCGTGTCAATGGGATGAGGGTGGCAGGTGGACAGGAAATCGGAATGGCCTGTGACCTTGCGATTTCTTCAGACCTAGGCATTTATGGACAGGCAGGCCCACGACATGGTTCAGCTCCAGACGGCGGGGCTTCCGACTTCCTCCCCTGGTTCCTGGGGATGGAGGATGCCATGTGGAACTGCGTGAGCTGCGAGATGTGGAGCGCCTATAAGATGAAGATGAAGACACTTATTTCGAAGGTGGTGCCTGTGCTCAAAGATGAGAAGGGGAATTGGGTCCGTAATCCACAGGTGGTCACAGATAAGTATGTCGACGACGGTGAGATTGTGTACGGCGAGTTTAAGACCGGCGATGAGTTCAAGAAGGCGAGAGAGTGGGTCAACACGAAACTGAAAAATAACGACTACGATTTTTCTTTGCTCGATGCCGAAGTGAATAAGGTGGTGTGGACCTTCGCCAACTTGTTTCCGGGGTGTTTGATTAAATCGATCGATTCGATCCGAGCCAAGAAAAAATTCTTCTGGGATCAAACCAAGAACTACAACCGTCACTGGTTGGCCGCCAACATGACGGGAGAGGCCTTCCTGGGATTTGGTGCGTTCAATACGAAAAAGATTACGGGCGTGGATGTCATTGATTTCATCAAGTACCGCCAGAACATCGCTGATGGAAAACTTCTGGATGAAACGTTCTTTGAAGAGGTATTGGGCAAACCTCAAAGCAAGTGAAGCTCCGCGCCCACACGGCTGGGGCTTCCGGGAAGTGTAGATATCATTACATGGTCGGCTTTGACTCCACTGCGGGAGTCCGTTACCGCCCTCTCCGCCTCCCGTTAAGACGGGAAAGGCGGGGCATCCAGCCGGCCGGCAAGTGCCCCGTAAACCCCGCCCTTGAGGGCGGAGTCAAGGGGGCACAATATAATAAGGAAAGTACCTTACCGGGAAGCCACGCCCTTTAGGGCGTTGAGCTTCACTTGCCCGCAAGTCACCGGTTCAAGCAACACCCTTCGATCATTGGTCTAAAGAGACGATCTCCTTTGGGTCGAAAGACTTCTTCCGGCCCAAAGGAGATTTAAATCCCTTCCATTTCCTGCAGTTCCTTATTGTTCCCCTCAGGACAAACGGGCATGGCCATGAGGTTCTCGCGGCTGGCCGAGCACCCTTTTCTCGTTAGTCCTCGCAGAAATTTTGCTTGACATCGATTTTCATCCGATATAAAAGATCAAATATTAAAATTAAGTTTTTGATTATTTTTCCTGTGGGAGCTCTTCATCTTAGGAAGTGAAGTTCCCCGCCCCTGTCTGCCGACAGGCGGGCACAGGGCGGGGCTTCCGGGAAACGTAGATATGATTACTGGGTCGGCTTTCATCTCCCCGCCATCCCGTTAAGACGGGGCAGGCAAGGCGGGGCATCCAGCCGACTTGCCCGTGACGAAATGACACACGGAGATATCAAGCGGAGTCCTGGGACTCGGGATCAGGATTCCCTGAGAGGGCGGCACCCATTCTGTTGGCGAGGAGGTCCGAAACATGTTTATTAAAAGATTTGAGGAACTTGGCAAGGATAGTTATCAAGAATGCGGGGGGAAGGCGGCTCATTTAGGCGAGCTCACGAGCTTGAAGCTTTCTGTTCCCAGAGGTTTCACAGTGCTCGGAGAGGCCTTTTATCACCACCTCCGGGCCAACCATCTCGAGGAGAAGATCCAGGCCATTGCGGCAACGATCAATTACGAGGATTTCGAAGACCTTGAAGAGAAGACGAAACAAATCCGTGAACTGATCGCGAGTGTTCCGATGCCTCCTGAAATTGAGGCAGAGATTGTGGAGTATTACAGTAAGCTCAATCCTGGCGAGCAGGAGCCTTTTGTGGCAGTTCGGTCGTCGGTGGCCGTAAAGGACTCCGCCATTTCATCCTTCCCGGGGATGATGGATACGTACCATTACATTCGGGGGGCGAAGGACGTGGTACAGAAAGTCAAAGACTGTTGGGGTTCGGTCTGGTCAGGTCGAGCTGCGTTCGCCCGTCACTCCAAAGGGATCGAACACATGAAGGCCATCATCGCTCCTACCATACAGATGATGGTGAATTCAGAAGTGGCGGGGGTGCTCTTTACGGTGAATCCCATCAATCGGTCTAAGGACGATATCGTGATCGAGTCGAATTGGGGACTCGGCGAGACGGTAGTGTGCGGGAAATGTACCAGTGACCTCTACATCATGAACAAGAATCCTTTCCAGGTCAAACAGAAGACGATTGTCAGAAAAGAGCGAACCTATATTCAAGCGAAAGAGGGGGGCGCGACATGGGCAAATGTTGAAGCGGATAAGATGGAGAAACCCACTCTCACCGACGAGCAAATCGAGGAGCTCTGCAGGATCGCGTGCAGAATTGAGGAGCATTACGGCTGCCAACAAGATATCGAGTGGGCCTACGAAAAGGGAAACCTTTACATCTTACAGGCTCGACGCGCCAAGGCCGGCGGGGAGTGAAGCTTCCCGTCTATCCTGCTAAGGCGGGACGGATGCAGCTGAAACGGCAGCAGGGCTCGTGAGTTCTAAGTTGATTCAAAGGCACATTTGGCACGACTGGGAGGACGATTGAGGGACACTCGGCGGGTCAAGGGTAGGCCTGGCGAATTTTTTCCAAGATCTTACCATAGAGGGCATGGGTTACGGGATCGGGCCTGGTTTTGAGCTCATTTTCCAAAGCCCGCTTGCAATCCTCATAAACTCGTAGCGCTTC
>Ga0315295_10004454_pt1 | contig 11956 bp, 10 predicted proteins | sample YL17G14_0_MG_FD_204453 | JGI IMG/M metagenome (GOLD analysis project Ga0315295, IMG submission 204453) | Sediment microbial communities from Yellowstone Lake, YNP, Wyoming, USA - YL17G14_0 | ecosystem: Environmental > Aquatic > Freshwater > Lake > Sediment | place: USA: Wyoming | collected... | reverse complement strand
AAGGCAGGTGCTCTACCGACTGAGCTAACGGGTCACGGATGCCTCACCTGCGGCAGGGTAGCGCAGGGGGGCAGGAGGCGCCACGCCCCGGAGCCTACTCCGTCCCGCCCTCGACCCTCACCGACTCGCCCTGCTCGGGCAGGTGGGCTTTGCCGAGCGAATCCAGGATGTGGCCCGACTTGTCCCGTTTGGTTTCGAGGTAGAAGCGGTTGTACTCGTTCGGCGGGATCACGTGCGGCAGGCGGTCCGAGATCCGCACGCCGTAGCGCGCCAACTCCTCGACCTTCTTCGGGTTGTTCGTCAGAAGGTGGATCGAGCGGACCTTGAGACTGTGCAGCATGTGCGCGGCGATCGAGTATTCGCGCTCGTCGTCGCGGAACCCGAGCGCGAGATTGGCCTCGACGGTGTCGAGCCCGCGGTCCTGCAGCCCGTAGGCGCGCAGCTTGTTGAGCAGCCCGATGCCGCGCCCCTCCTGGCGGAGATAGAGCACCAGGCCACACTCGTGCTCTGCGATCGTGCGCAGGGCGACCTCGAGTTGGTCACGGCAGTCGCAGCGCAGCGAGCCGAGCGCGTCACCGGTGAGGCACTCCGAGTGCACGCGCGTCGGGACGTCCTCCCGTCCCATGGGATTGCCGTGCATGATCGCGATGTGCTCCTTGCCGTCGCGGTTGTTCCAGAAGGCGACGACCTGGAACCGGCCGAAGCGGCTAGGCAGGTCGGCGATGGCGACGATCTTCACGCAGATCCGCCGCTCACCGACACCGGGGCACTCGTGACCGGCCTCGGTCTTCAGGATCTCATCGATCTGGGCGGCGGTCAGGGACACGGGAGCCTCCTCTTGCGGTTCAGGTGCAACAGGGAAGCAACTCGAGGAAGCGCGCGGCCAGCTCCAGGCCCGAGAGATAGGCGCCCTCGACGCCCCCGGCATCGTGCAGACCGTCCCCGGCAATCCCGAGCAGCACGCCGCCGTCGGCCGTCGCGACGACCGGGTGCGCGAGCTCCGAACCTGCGGCCACGCGCGCGTTCCTCCAGATGTGCGACTGCACCGACTCGGGCCGTGCGAACCAGTCACCCTGGAGGGCAGCTGCCTCGTCGAGCAGCACCTGCGTCCAGGACTCCACCGGATCGTCCAGGTGCGCCAGCGAGAACCCGGGCCGCGCCTGGATGACCAGAGTGGGGCGCGCGCCCGCCGGACGCTTGCTCGAATCGTGCAGGATGGTCTGGATCGCGGCGCTGTCGTCGGGCAGGCACGCCTCCCAGCGGGGCACGCGGACAGCGGCCGGGTAGCGCGCGATCACGGTCAGACACGGGAGCATGCGGACCAACTGGAGGAGCGGCAGCAGGGCGGCGACCTCCGCGGATGGCGGCTCCATCCGCTGCAGCAGCGCGACCGCGGAGGGTGCGGGCATGGTGAGCGCCACGGCATTCGCCCTCAACCTCTCCCCCGACGCGAGGGTCAGCTCCCAGCAGCGGCCCGCGTGGGAATCCCGCTGCTCCACCAACTGCAGCGCGGTCACGCCGGCTTCGAGGCGCAGGTCGAGCGTGCACGCGAGGTGCTTGGCGAATCGGCTGACCCCTTCGACGAAGGCGAGCCTGTGGCTCGTGGCATCGAAGGCCACGGGCTGGCAGGGCGTGCCGGCCCCCTCCCGCACGCGCGGCCAATCCGGGATCCCCGTGGCATCGCGGACCCCATCGTACTCGTCGAGGAAGCGGGGGGTGCGTCCGTGGAGGAAGGCGAGGCCGTGGTCCACGGGCTGGCCGTCGATCCTGCGCGTGGCGCACCGCCCACCGACGCCGCGGGCACGCTCCAGCACCATTGGAGTCCGGCCCTGCGATTGGAGTTCCCGGGCCAGGGCCAGTCCCGAAACACCCGCGCCGATGACGATGACCTCGTGAATCATGGCCGCATCATGCGGGCGCGGAGCACCGCGATTCAAGCGGACCTCCGGGCGGGGCGGTGAGCACGGACCCGCGGAGCGCCCGCCGTAGCCGGCGCGAGGTCACCGCGGGAGGTCGCGGACGCGCTCGGCCAGCAGGCCGTACCGCTCCTCGCCGAAGGGCCCCCGCACCTGCCAGACCACGCGGCCCCAGCGGTCCACGAGCAGCACGTAGGCCACGTCCCGCTCCGCGAACCCGACACGCTGCTTCCACTCCCCCGCGCCGCGATAGACGGTAATCACGCGCTCGTGCAGCGCACGCGGCGTGCCGCGCCGCATGCCGCCATCGATGAACGGCCGGGCGAGGCGGGCGGCCCCGCCGATCACCGGGATCTCGTAGCACACGATCTTCGAGTCCAAACCGAAGTCGCGGCGGAACCGCTCCGCCCAGGCTTCCACGTCGTGCCTCGACTCGTAGGTGAAGCCGAGCAGCAGCAACAGCGCGGATCCGCGTACCGAGTCGGGCAGCACGATGCTCCGTCCGCTGAGCAGCTCACCACGGAGCTTCGGGAGTTCGCCTCCGGGCGTGATCATCGGGACCTTCGCGAGACTCGGCACCGCGCTCACCAGGCCCAGGCCAAGGAGCAACGTCGCCAGCCGTGGGATGCGGTTTCGAACAGCGCGCATGGTCGCTCCAGGCCTAGGTGGCTACGGTCGCGTCGCAAGCGTCTCATCCAGCGCCTCCAGGGTCTCGAAGCGCTCGACGCCCTTCGCTGGCTTCGGTGCGCCGGCGCCACCGACCCACAGCGGCATGCGGCGCGGCAGGGCGGCGTGCAGCTCGGCGACAGCCTTCCCGGCCTGGCGCGGCGGGAAGGTGGCGGAGATGCTGAGCGCGACGGCCTGGACTTCGCCCTCGCGCGCGGCGGTCGCGATCTGCTCGATGGGCGTGTCGGCGCCCAGATAGACGAGCCGGCAGCCCCTCACGGCCAGGATCACGCTGGCCATGAGCAGTCCCCCCTCGTGGGCGTCGCCCGGGAGCATGGCGGCGATCACGCGCGGGCCACGGGCCTGGTGATCGAACGGCGCACGCACTTCGCGGAGGAAGCTGGCCAGGCAGGCGGTCGCGAAGTGCTCGTGGCGGATCCCGAGTCTCCCGGACTGCCACGCGGTGCCCACCTCCTCCATCATGCCGGCGGCGCACTGCTGCAGGAACTGCAGCGGGCCGAGACGGATCCAGTTCGCCCTCAGGATGTCCATCAGGCCCTGGCGGTCGAATCGCTCCACCGCCCGCAGCACCTCGCGGAAGGCAGGACCGTCCGCGTCAGCCGCCGCAGAGGTGCCGCCCACCGGGGCCCCGGCACCTCCGGCGCCCACGCCCGAAAGGGACAGCAGTGAATCCAACTCGGCCGAGGCGAGCGCGAGGATCTCCGCGGGGCGGTGCCCGCGGTCCAGCAACTGCGCCACCTTGCGCAGGCGCCCGACCAGGCTGGCCGGGTAGAGCCGGTGCCCCGAAGGCTTGCGCGCAGGCTGGGGCGACTGGTAACGCCGCTCCCAGGTGCGCAGGGTCTGCACAGGGATGCCCGTGGCCTGGGACAGGGCCCCGATGGACAACAACCCCGGGTCGGACGGGGCGCCGGGTACGGGACGGGTAGAGCGACGCGGCATCAGGGGTGCTCCCTCCTCGATCGTTCGGTCCCGGCCGGTGGAAGACGGCCTCTTTGGCGGGCTGAGCCGGCCAACGCGCGGGCCGTGAGTGCCGGCACGTCGTCCCCTGAAGGTCGGTCCTCCAACCGGGGCCGCCACCGCGGGCCAGTCTAGCGCGGGGTTTGATGCAAAGATAGTGAATAGGTTTCGCGCACTCCGCTCCGCAAGGATCAGCCCTGGGAAACCCGCCGGACAAGCCGTCATCGGCACCGGGCGCCCTCCGCGGGGCACCCCACCCCCTCCGGCACCGACATCCTCAATAGATATTCAGAAACGATTCAAAACATGAATCCATCCGCCCCCCGGCTCATCGAAGGACCCGTTGTCACCCCACACCGGCCGGTCTCGCTGTCTGGCAGGGCCGACCGGCCCGGAGCCAGGCAGGTCTCGACCCAACAGGAGGACAGCATGTCCAAGCTCACCCGCTTCTCCGCCCTCGCCCTGGGCCTCGTCTCGGCCCTCGCGCTCTCCAGCTGCAACAGCTCGGACAACCCCTTCGCACCCGTGCTCAAGGCACGGATCATGGCGGTCCATGCCTCGCCCGACGCGCCGGCGGTGGACCTGCTCGTGGACAACGTCGTGGCCGGGACGGGGCTCGCCTTCCCGGGCAACACGGCCTACCTGAACGTCAAGGCCGGGACGCGCAACCTGAAGGTCAACGTCACGGGCACAAGCACCACCGTGATCAACGCCAACCTGCCGGTCACGGCGGGTTCTTCCTACACCGTGTTCGCCGCCGACGCGGTCGCGATGATCGCGCCGCTCGTGCTCACCGACGACCTGACCGCACCGGCCTCCGGCAAGGCCCACGTGCGCTTCGTCCACCTCTCGCCGAACGCTCCCGCGGTGGACGTCGCCGTCACGGGCGGTCCGGTGCTGTTCGCGAACAAGTCCTTCAAGGGCTACTCCGCCTTCACGCCGGTGGCCGCCGGCACCTATGACCTCGAAGTTCGCCTCGCAGGGACCAGCACCGTGGTGCTGCCGCTGCCGGGGATCACGCTCACGGCTGGCAAGATCTACACGGTGTTCGCCAAGGGCTTCGTCGGCGGCGCCGGCGCCCAGGCGCTGGGCGCGCAGATCATCGTCAACAACTGACCCCACTCCAGGAGCGACCCGGGGTACCCCTTGCGGGACCCCGGGCGTTCCGCATCCCGGGGGACGTCAGAACCCCGCCTCGCATGCACTTCGACGGCCGTGCCTCCCGCCACGCCCAGGCCCCTGGACCGACATGAACGCCCACTCCGCCATCGATCCCCCGGATTCCGCCACACGACCCGCGCGAGCGCCCCGGTGCCGGTCTCACGTGCTGACCAGCGAGCAGCGGGTGGGCGCGGGGCTGGAGGAGGCGTTCGCGTTCTTCTCCGACGCCGCCAACCTCCAGACCCTCACGCCGCCCTTCCTGCACTTCAGCATCCTGACGCCCCTGCCGATCGAGATGCGCGCGGGGACGCTGATCGAGTACCGGCTGGGCCTGATGGGGCTGCCCCTGGGTTGGCTCACGCGCATCGAGGAGTGGGAGCCGAACCGGAGCTTCACGGATGTCCAGCTGCGCGGGCCCTACGCGCGCTGGATCCACCGCCACACCTTCATGCCCCACGACGGGGGGACCTCGGTGCGTGACCGCGTCGAGTACTCGCTGCCGCTGGCGCCACTGTCCGCGCCGGTCCACGCCCTGTTCGTGCGCCCCACGCTCGAGCGCATCTTCGCCTACCGGCGCAGTGCCATCGCGCGGTTGCTGGGTTGAACGCGCGCTTCAGGCGCACCGGGCGACCCGGCCGGGCCGCGGTGGCAACCACACCATCTCTTCCTCTCGGGTCCCCTCGGGACCCGCAGCGGGAATCCAGGCCGGCCGGAGGGACCGTGGACGAGATGCCCACTAGTCCCGGCCCCCATCTGGGGCCACACTGCGCCCCCATGAACGTACTCGTCACCGGCGCCACCGGGTACATCGGCGGGCGGCTCGTGCCCCGACTGCTCGCCGCAGGGCACCGCGTTCGCTAAGCTCCAGGTCACGCTTCAGCCAGAGGAGCCGGCAAGTCCCTGATCGAGAGCGTCCACAAGGGTCACCCAACCGCATGCGCATCCTGTTCTGGTTCCGCAAGGATCTTCGACTCGACGACAACACCGCCCTCGGCGAGGCGGCACGCGATGCGCGCGGGGACGTCGTGCCGTTCTACGCGAGCGAGCCCGAGATCCTCTCCCGCCCGGACATCGCTGCGGTGCGCGTGCGCTTCGCCCTCGAGTCGCTCTCCGATCTGGCCGGCGCCATCGAACACTGCGGCTCACACTTGGCGCTGGTCCACGGCAGCGCGACAGAGACGGTCGTCCGGACCGCCCGGGCGGTCCGGGCCGACGCGGTCTACTGGAATGACGAGTACGAGCCGCAGTCCGTCCGGCGGGACAACGCCGTGGAACGCGCGCTACAAGGGGAAGGCCTCGCGGTTCGGCGATTCCACGATCGCCTGCTGGTGCCCCCGGGCACGGTGGCCACGAAGGAAGGAAGACCATTCGTCGTCTACACAGCGTTCCGCCGGGCATGTGAGGCTCTCCCGCTTTCGCAACCGCTCCCCCGCGTGAGGCGGCTCGCCCCTCACGACCTGCCCCGTCAGACGATCGCGAGCCTCGACCAATTCGGCTTCGCGACCCATCAGACGAGCTGGCCCGGAGGCACGGAGGCCGCGAAGAAGCGTCTCAGGGAGTTCCTATCGCGCGGGCTGGCGAGGTATGCGGATCAGCGCGACTTCCCGGCGCACGAGGCCACGGCCCGGCTCTCGGCCGATCTCGAGTTCGGCACGCTCTCGCCCCGAACCGTGACGGCTGCCGCGGTGGAGGCGGCGCGCGAAGCGCCCGGCCTTCACCGGTCCGCAGAGAGGTTCATCTCGCAGCTTCGTTGGCGCGACTTCTACTCCCACCTGCTCTACCACCATCCCCGCGTCGAAGCCGGCGCGTTCCACGCCAGGTACGACGGCATCCGGTGGAGGGGCGATCCCGAGCACCTCGCGGCGTGGCAGGCAGGGGAGACGGGCTATCCGTTCGTGGACGCCGGGATGAGGGAACTCGCTGCCACCGGCTTCATGCACAATCGCGTCAGGATGGTAGTCGCCTCCTTCCTGACCAAGGACCTGCTCCTCGACTGGCGGCTCGGCGAGCGGCACTTCATGCAGCAGTTGGTCGATGGGAACCTCGCGAACAACAACGGCGGGTGGCAGTGGGCGGCCTCGACTGGCACCGACGCGCAGCCGTATTTCCGGATCTTCAACCCGACGCTGCAGGGGGAGCGGTTCGATCCGGAGGGTGCCTACGTGAGCCGCTGGGTCCCGGAGGTTTCGAAGCTCGCCGCGCGCTGGATCCACCGCCCGTGGGAGGCGCCGGCACAGGCGTTGGCCGACGCCGGGATCGTTCTCGGCAGCACCTACCCGCCGCCGATCGTCGAGCACATGGAGCAGCGTGACCGCGCGGTAGCGATGTACCGTGAGGCACTCGTCTAGGCCCTGATCTTCCGCAGCGGCCTCCTGTCCCTCCGCCGAGGGCAAGCCCCACCTGACCCGGGCGACCACCCAAGGCGGCCAAGCAGTCGAGTTGTCCCGGTGGCGTGCTGCGGCAGGGCAGCGCTCTGGCTTCACGCGGGGTCCGGTGTCACACTGCGCCCGATGAACGTGCTCGTCACTGGCGCCAGCGGCTACATCGGCGGCCGGCTCGTGCCCCGGCTCCTCGCCGCAGGGCACCGTGTTCGCTGCATGGCGCGCGATCCCTCGCGCCTCGCGGGCCGGCCCTGGCCGGGCGTGGAGACCGTGGCCGGCGATGCGCTCGAACCTGCTTCGCTCGATCGCGCGCTCGCCGGCATGGAGGCCGCGTACTACCTGATCCACTCCCTGGCGGCCGGGGAACGGGGGTTCGAGGAACGGGACCGCGAGGCGGCCCGCTGTTTCGGCGACGCCGCGGTGCGCGCGGGCGTCAGGCAGGTCCTCTACCTGGGCGGCCTCGGGGAGAGCCGCACCGGGCTATCGAGGCACCTGCGCAGCCGCCAGGAGACGGGCGAGGCGCTCCGCGCGACCGGCGCGCCGGTGACGGAGTTCCGCGCCGCGGTCATTGTGGGGTCGGGCAGCCTGTCGTTCGAGATGATCCGCTATCTCGCCGAGCGCGTACCGGTGATGATCACGCCGCGCTGGGTGCGCACGCGCTGCCAGCCCATCGCCGTGCGCGACGTGCTCGAATACCTGGTCGCCGCGCTCGGCCGGCCCGAGGCGGCCGGACGCGTGTTCGAGATCGGCGGGCCCGAGGTGCTCACCTACGGCGACATGATGCTCGGCTACGCGCGCATCCGCGGCCTGCGCCGCTGGCTGGTCCCCGTGCCCGTTCTGACGCCGCGGCTCTCCTCGTACTGGGTGGACCTCGTCACCCCCATCCCCAGGGCCTACGCGCGCACGTTGGTGGAGGGCCTGCGCAACGAGGTGGTGGTCCACGACGACGCGGCCGCGCGCCTGTTCGGGATCCCCGCGACGCCGTACCTGGAGGCGGTGCGCCTAGCCCTCGACGACGTCGAAAGCGGGCAGGTCGAGACCGACTGGGCCGGCTCGTTCCCCGCCGGCCCCGGCGACGGGGCGGTCTCGATGGAGGAGCGCGAGGGTCGCATCTTCGAGCGGCGGACCCGCACGGTGCAGGCCTCGGCCGACGAGGTGTACGCGGTGTTCACGGGGTTGGGCGGCAAGCGAGGCTGGCCCTATGTGGACTTCCTCTGGCGGATGCGCGGCGCGTTCGACCGGCTCGTCGGCGGCGTGGGCATGCGCCGCGGGCGGCGGCACCCCGACGAACTGCGTCCTGGCGACGCGCTGGATTTCTGGCGGGTCGAGTCGGTGGAGCCGGGCCAGAGCCTGAGACTGCGCGCCGAGATGAAGGTGCCTGGCCGGGCGTGGCTCGTCTTCGAGGTGGCGCCCGACGGCCCCGGTCGGTCACGTCTCCTGCAGACGGCTGTATTCGAGCCGCGGGGACTGCTGGGTCCTCTGTACTGGTACGCGCTGTACCCGGTCCACAAGGTCGTCTTCTCCGGGATGGTCGAGGCCATCGGCCGCCGGGCGGAGGCCGCCGCCGCGCAGGCCGGCGAGTGCCGACCGTAACGAGTGGAGGGAACGTGAGCCGCATCCGCACCTACGCCGTCTCCGCCGTCGTCATGCTGGCGCTGGACCTGCTCTGGCTCGGGGTGCTCGCCCCACCCCTCTACCAGCGGACCATCGGCCCGCTCCTGCGGCCGCAGCCGGACCTGGTCGCGGCGGCGCTCTTCTACGCCATCTACCTCGTGGGCGTGAACGAGTTCGTGATCCGTGCCTTCCCGCGGGGCGCGCGGCTTGCGGCCGTGGCCGCGCGCGGGGCGCTCTTCGGCTTCGTGGCCTACGCCACGTTCGATCTGACCGCGCAGGCCGTGCTCGCGGGTTGGTCCTGGCTCACCACCGTCGCGGACATGGCCTGGGGCACGCTGCTGACCGCCACGGTCGCCACCGTCACCCACGCCGTCACCGTCAGGCGCGTGCCCGGGAGAAACGGATGACCACGCCCCCGGGGCCCGCGATCGCCCCGCCGCCGGGGCAGCGCATCGCCGTGGTGGGCTCCGGGGTCGCCGGGCTCGTCGCCGCCTGGCTGCTGGACCGCGTCCACGACGTCACCCTCTTCGAGGCCGAGGACTACCCGGGCGGGCACACGCACACGATCACCCTCGAGCACGGTCCCGACGCGGGCACGCCGGTGGACACCGGCTTCATCGTGATGAACCTGCGCAACTACCCGGTGCTGACCCGCCTGCTCGAGCGGCTCGAGGTCCGGCTGCAGCCCAGCACCATGACCTTCGGCTTCCACTGCGAGCGCACGGGCTTCCAGTACGCCGGGACGGGGCTGCCCGGGCTCTTCGCCCAGCCGGGCAACCTCGTGCGCCCGTCGTTCCACCGCCTGCTTGCGGACATCGTGCGCTTCGGCCGCCGCGCGAAGCGCGACCTCGTCGCCGGGACCGCCGCAGGCCTCGCGCTGGGCGACTACGTCGCCGGCCTGGGGCTCTCCGCGCGCTTCCGCCGCGACTACCTCGAGCCCATGGGCGCCGCCATCTGGTCGGCGCCGCCCAGGGCCATCGCCGGCTTCCCGGCCGAGTCGTTCCTGCGCTTCTTCGAGAACCACGGCCTGCTGACGCTGACCGACCTGCCGCAATGGCAGGCCGTCGCCGGCGGCAGCCACACCTACGTGAAGCGCATGCTCGCCGGCTTCCGCGGGCGCGTGCGGCTGCGCGCGCCGGTGCGGCAGGTGCGCCGGGCCGACGACGCGGTCGAAGTGACCGCCGAGGGCGCGGGCGCGGAGCGCTTCGACCAGGTGGTCATCGCCACCCACGCCGACCAGGCGCTGCGCCTGCTCGCCGACCCCTCGCCCGACGAGCAGCGCCTGCTCGAGCCCTGGCAGTACTCGCGCAACCACGCGCTGCTGCACACGGACGTCCGGGTGCTGCCGCCCAGCCGCGCCGCCTGGGCCGCGTGGAACTACACGCGCGAGGCAGTCCCGGGCGCGGACGACGTCGTCTCGGTGACCTATGACATGAACCGCCTGCAGCGCCTGCGCACCCGCGAGCGCTACTGCGTCACGCTCAACCGCCGCGGCCCGGTCGATCCCGCCCGCGTGATCGCCGAGATGACCTACATGCATCCGCTCTACGGCTTCGCCTCGCTCGCCACCCAGGCCGAGTTGCCGGCCCTGAATGGCCGGCGCCGCACCTGGTTCTGCGGCGGCTACTTCGGCTACGGCTTCCACGAGGACGCGGCCCGCTCCGGGCTCCACGTGGCGCGCGGCTTCGGGCTCGACCTGTGAACTCGGCGATCTTCACCGCCACGCTGCACCACGAGCGGACGGAGCCCGTCGCGCACCGCTTCCGCTACCCGCTCGTCCTGTACGCCCTCGACCTCGACGAGTTGCCGGAACTCGGCCGCTCGGTGCCGCTCCTTGGCCACAACCGCTCGCGGCCGGTGGCGATCCGCGACCGCGACTACCTCGAGCGGGGCGCCGGCACGCTGCCGGAGAAGCTCGCGCGCGTGCTGCGGCGCGCCAGCGTCCAGGACGAGTTCCCGCGGGTCACGCTTCTGACGTCAGCCGGCCTTCTGCACCAGGCCTTCAACCCGGTGAGCTTCTACTTTTGCTACGACGCCGCGGAAGCGCTGCGGATCGTCGTCGCCGAGGTGAACAACACCTTCGGGGAGCGCCACGTCTACGTGCTCGACGGGTTGCGCGAGACCGACGGCCTGCTCGAGCCCGCCCGCCCCACACCCAAGGCCTTCCACGTCTCGCCGTTCTTCGACCGGACGGGCACGTACCGTTTCCGCTTCACCGATCCCCGCCAGAGCCTCGACATCCGCATCGACCTCTTGAAAGAGGGCCGCGTCGTCTTCCGCTCGCGGCTCACCGGCGCGGCGCGCCCGTTCGACGGACCGAACCTGGCGCGCACGCTGGCGAGCCACCCCGTCACCGTGGCACTCACCATCCCGCGCATCCTGGCGCAGGCGGTGCGGCTCCACCTCGCCCGGAAGCTACCGGTGCACGACAAGTCCGTGCCGGACGACCCGTGGACCATCCGCACGCGCCGGCCGGGCTGGCTCGAGCGCGCGGCGGCAGGCCCGGTGCTGGGCGCGCTGCGCGGGGTGAAGCGGGGCACGCTGGAGGTGACGCTGCCGGAGGGCGGAGGCTTCACCAGCGGCCAGCCGTCGCCGGGTGAGGCGGCCGCGCGACTCGAGATCCGCGACCCGGCCTTCTTCACGCGCGTGGCGACGGGCGGGGACATCGGCCTCGGCGAATCCTTCGTGCGCGGCGAGTGGAGCACGCCCGACCTGCCCGGCCTGCTCGTGGTCCTGGCCGCCAACCGCGCACAGATCGAGGCGGGCGCGGGCCCGCTCGTGGCCCTCACCCGCCCGCTCGAGCGCCTCGGCCATCTACTGAGGCGAAACTCGCGCCGGCAGAGCGCGCGGAACATCCGCGCCCACTACGACCTCGGCAACGACTTCTACCGGCTCATCCTCGACCCGACCCTGACCTACTCCTGCGCGCGCTTCGGCGGCGAGGATATCCCACTCGAGCAGGCCCAGGAGCGGAAGCTCGACGCTGTCCTCGAGAAGTGCCGTGCGACCTCCGGCTCGCGCGTGCTCGAGATCGGCTCGGGCTGGGGCTCGTTCGCCCTGCGCGCAGCACATTCCACCGGTTGCCGCGTGCTCGGCATCACCCTCTCCCCCGCCCAGCTCGAGCTGGCCGAGGCCCGCGCGCGGGAGGCGGGACTGGCGGACCGCGTCGAGTTCCGGCTGTGCGACTACCGCGACGTGACCGGGACGTTCGACGCCGTCGTCGCCATCGAGATGATCGAG
>Ga0315295_10004453_pt1 | contig 11957 bp, 8 predicted proteins | sample YL17G14_0_MG_FD_204453 | JGI IMG/M metagenome (GOLD analysis project Ga0315295, IMG submission 204453) | Sediment microbial communities from Yellowstone Lake, YNP, Wyoming, USA - YL17G14_0 | ecosystem: Environmental > Aquatic > Freshwater > Lake > Sediment | place: USA: Wyoming | collected... | reverse complement strand
CCGTGCGTGCGCGTATCCTGGCGATTCGTCAGGGCGACAAACGGCGTTCCCACGGAGACGCTGCCGATCAGCGAGTGGGTCCGCTCTCCCACCAGGAAATCGCAGGCGCGGATGAGGCTCTTGAGCAGCCTGGCCCCGCAGTCCTGCTCGATGATGACGGAGTCCTCCGGCCCCGCTTTCATCTGCTCGATGACGTGCTTGGCCGCCACGATGTCGCTGGCGCTTTCCTCCACCGAATGGGGCAGAAACAGCAGGAACGCACGATGCTTGGCCACGAGGCCGTCGAGGACGGCGGCCAGGTACCGGGCGTGAGCCTGCTGTTTGGCCCGTCCCTGCAGGTCGGGTCGAAAGCCCACGTAAATCCGGCCTTTCTCCAGGGCCGTCACGGCGACCACGGGCCTCTGGTCCTGCCTGGCTTTTCGATAGAGCTCATATCGTTCAAGAATGGCGCGGGCCCCTTCGGGCGGCGCGGGCTGCATCGCAAACGCCGGATCGGGACCGACCAGAAGCTTTCCAGGGTCGCGGCAGATTTGCCTCATGCTCTCGCAGGAGTGCCTCTCCCGGAAGATGCAGAAGTCGCTCTCGTCCATGGCGCGTCGGTACAGCCAGGCTTTGTACAGCCGGCCGCCGCCGAGTCCGGTGCTGGCGCCAAGGATGCCGGCCCGCTTGCCGTGTTTTTTCGCCAAATGGATAATCCCGCACGACTCCACCGAGAAAACGCCGTCGTGCCCTACCAGCACGTGCTGGGCGCGCTCGAAGAAATCCCGGAGCGGATGGCATTGCTCGGCCCCGGCGGACGTGAGGTTTCCCAGAGGGCCATAGATTCCGCATCGAAGCTGCAAAGCGATCGAGGCCTGCATCAGAATCCGCCCCCGGCCGGACAGGGCCGAGTTGCCCTCGAATCGAAAGACCCACTGCCTCGGGAAGATCGTGATGTTGTCCCGCTGTGTGACCTCCGGAACATCGTCGAACAGGCCCAGAACGACGGGCCGGTCCGGCGACAGCATATCCTCAATCCCGCGCACGATGGCCTCCTCGCCCTTGTTCGCCAGCGGCACGTAGTCGGCTACCAGGATCTGCAAGCTGTCCTCCACGCGGACGCCCGTACCATGAGGTATCGGCACCATTTGTCATTCGCGCGAAAGCGGGAATCCACCTTGCCTCGGCGGTAATGGATCCCTGCTTTCGCAGGGATGACAAGCTGTCTTGGTCAGTCTCCGTCATTGCATCGGCGCGACGACTTCGGCGCTGGGGGTGGCGGGTTGGCCCCTGCCTCGCTTCAGAACGGAAAGCAGGCGCCGGTGTTCAACGCTGTCCATGCCCAGGAACCAGCCACAGAGCATGGCTGTCGCGCCGGCGGCGGCCACGACGGCAAACAACTCCGGCCACGAATTCGGCGGGGCCAGGTACTTCCATGCCGCGATGAGCGCTACGCTCGGAATCGTGCTTAGTAGCGCCGGCCACCAGACGTACACGAGGCTGTCCCGGGCCGAGATTTGCATCTTGCGATTGAAGTAAATCGGCAGGATCACGCCGGCTACGAGGCCCATCGGCATCAGATTGCTCCAAGCGATGCCCTGAAGCCCCCAGCCAAGGACCTTCACCGAGAAGACGGCGCTCGAAACGCACAGCACGGCCTCGACGGCCGTCAAAAGCCCGAAGACCCGGTGCTCGCCCCGGCCCGACAGGACAAGGTAATTGCTGTGCTGACTGAGCAGCAGACAGTAGCCCGCGGTCAGAATGGTCAGAATGGTCGCCATGGATTGCACGATGACGGGGTCTTTGAACTTCGCGGCCACCCAGACTGTCAGGAACTCGCGACCCATGATCATCAGGAATGCAGCCGCCGGGATGAGGATCAGCAGGCTGTACTTTTGTGTCAGGAACGCAATCTGCCGGACCCGCGCGTGGTCGTCGCGGGCATCCAGGTCGCTGACGGCAGGTTTAATCGCCGTCGTGAACGCCTGCACAAACTCCGAGAGCAGCAGCAGACCCGCCGCCGCCGTGTACAACTGCGCCACCTGGGACGTCCCTAAGAAGATGCCGGTGATCGTCGCGCTGGCCCGGTAGATGATCAGAGCCCCCATCGCGTACAGGAACGTGTTCATACCGTAGAAGAGCATTTCTTTCAGCAGAACACGATCCACGTACCGCCAGGAGGCGTAGCCCTTGGGCAAGAGTCGCCTGGCGAGAATGTGCTGCACGCCCCGGGCGACGACCTCGCTGATGCCGTAGATGAGTCCCAGGGTCAGCAGCCCGTAGCCGCGAAGCAGCAGGACGATCGTCAGCACCGTTCTGATGGCCAGGACCACAACGGTGGTGATACTGACCATGTCATATCGCTGCATGCCGCTGAGCACGGCGGTCGTCAGTTGCAGCGGGGTCGAGGCCGCAAAGCCGATCCCGACAACGAGAGTGAGCACGCTCGCGGTCCTGACCAGCTCCGGCTCGATGGTGAACCAGTCGCCGATCTTCACGGCGAACAGGATGCTCAGTAGCACCAGCACCACGGCGATGATCGTGAAGAAGAACAAGGCCGTACTGACGACCTTGCGGATGCCCTCCTCGTCATCCTTGGCGAGGTACATCGGAATCCTGCGGTTGATCGCGCTATTGAGGCCCAGGCCCAGCAGGGTCCGGTAGCGGAAAAGGTCGCCGATCAGAACCCACACGCCGTAGCGCGCCGGCTTGAGCCGATCGAGAAAGAATCCGATCAACAGGAAGCCGATGATGGCGTTGCTCATCAGCATCAGGAGGTTGAAGAACGTATTGCGAACCAGCGCGCGCGAAGTCGTGACTGTCTTGGCCATGCTTGGTTACTCCGATCCTTCCGTGGGTCGGGCGCACTTGCGTGCGACACAAAACAGATTCGCCGACTGGAACCGCCGCGCGTCCCATGCCATTATCTTCCGGAGGGCGGAACGCAGCGGCCTGATCCGCCCGGCGGCCAATTCTACGGCCTTGAGAATCCGCCCGAAAAACCCGGAGCCATCGAACTCGACTACGGAGAATCCATTACGATTCAGCAGGCTTTCGAGTTTGCGGCGGGAGAAGTGCTCGTGCCAGCGTTTTTTCGCGGAGATGTCGCCGACCAGGCCGTCCGGGTTGCTGATGTACCGGCGTTCGTACTCCTGTGGCGCGTGCCGGAGGCAGTAGTACCACCGATGCAGCCGGGGGAAGCGAAACTTCCAGTTTCCCATGTCCAGGAACGAAAACGCGTGTTGGCCGGGGACCGTAACGATCAGCATTCCATCGTCCCGCAGGACCCGACCCAGCTCGCAGAGCAGTGCATCCTGCTCATCCACGTGCTCCAGCACGTCCATCAGGCTGGCCGACGAAAAACTCTTATCAGCAAATGGCAGGCAGACCGTCTGACGGAGGTGCCGGACCTCCAGGCCGGGAAATCGTTTCAGCGCGAGCTTTACGGCATCTTCGCTGCCATCGACCCCGACGAGCCGGCCGATGCCCTTGCTCCGCAGTCCTTCGAGGAATCGCCCAGCGCCGCAGCCGAAATCCAGGTGGGCGGTCCCGCCCGCAGGCACATGCTGCCATGCGAAGCCATAGCGGTCGTATCCGAACGGATTGCCCGGTTTGATCTCAGTATGCACGCGGTATTGTCCGCCCTCGGCGCGTGGCAGCCTCAAAGCGACCCCAAACGCGAAAGAACGCGTTTGGGAGCCCTTACGCTCGCGTAAGCGTGTTCTGGCCGGCGGACGAGGCATGTCCACGCACGCGTGGACATGGCACCAGTTCGATCATAGGTGCTGTCGGTCAGTCGTGGATCATGGCATGACCACACGCCACAAGACACCGGCTTCGGCCAGTTCGTATTTGTCGAGGACAAACTTCGGACAGTAGCCGGGTTTCCTGGAGACGACATATACCGGGTATCTCTCCAGCAGCAGCCCTATCGTATGTTCCGTCACCTTGGGGGCGTTCCTGCTGCTGACGATGCCGGTAACGACCTGCACATCCGGCCGAAAGCCCTCGACCTCCTGCACGTACAGAAGCGGCGCCACGGTGGTCGTATCCGCGTGGATGATGGCGTTTTGCTCCACGCCGGCGAGGGCCTCTCTGGCGAACCGCTCGGCCCCGGTGTAGCCCGTCCTCCATGGCCGCAGGAAATACTCGTAATCATCGCGATAGGGGACATCGCCGCGCGTCCCGATCGGCACGTTCATTCGCTCCGCCAGCCTCGGCGCCACCGCGTACGCCCCGATCGGCAGCAACGAAAGCGCACCAATCAGGTACGGCCCGGCCCGGCGATGGAGCCGCGACTGCAACTCGTACACGCCCCAGCCGATCACCGCCGCGACCAAAATATAGAACGGGATGAAGAATGCGTAACGGTCCGAAATGGTGTAACGGAAAGCGAAAACAAGAAACAGCACAAGGAGTGCCAGAGCCACGTTGCGAAATGCGCGCTCCGCGCCAACCTTGTGCAGGGCATAAAGGCCCACAAAGAACAGCAGCACATTCGGCGTGGGAAAGTTCAGCACCAGGAACAGAACGTTCTCTTTGACAATCCGCCACGACAGGCTGGTATTGAGCACGTCGGCCCGCCAGCGGTCGCCGAAAGCCGCCGAAGCCAGCGTGCCGGTGACGTCCCCGCTGGCCGCCATGTTCCTGACGATCAGAGATTCATAAGGCAACGCCCCCAACACCCAGAAGCCGACGATCACCGCCGCATCCTTCACGCGGATGGTCCTCCTCACTAAAAGCACCGCGATGAATGCCGCATAGCAGACCAGCGATAGGGAGGCGAGCATGTGGACGGCAATCGCCAGACCATTGAGCAGGCCCAGCAGGTAAAGGTACCCCACCCTCTTCGTCCGGGTGTATTGCAGCAGCACAACCAGCTCGCCGGTGAACAACGCGGCCCACAGGGTGTAGGTTTCGGCGATGCTCGCATGCCACCAGAATGTGTGCGAAACGGCGAGCGTCACGGCAGCGAGGAGCGCCGGGAAATCCCGGCCGAGCCACAACCGCATCAGCAGATACAGGTTCGCCACCGCCATCGCCCCCGCGACGGCCGAGACCAGATTCACGCGGTGCCCGAACTCGCCCGGCGGGATATGCTTCGCGCCGATCGCGACGATATAGTACAGCGGGTGCGAGATCGCCAGCCCGAGGAAGCCCTCGATATCGTTGTGCCACACGCGATACTGGATCAGTCCGCTATCCTGCCACACCGCCCCCGGCGCGCAACTGACGACATAGATCGCCACGCCGGCAATCAACACCAGCATGTACCGCCTCGTCACGGCAGACTCCATGGACACTACGACTTCCGATGCGTCAGCTACTTGCGATTTGCCCGGTACCAGTCGATCGTCGCCTTGAGTCCCTCCTCCAGAGGCGTTGCGGCTTGGAAGCCGAAATACGCTCTGGCCTTCGAGACATCCAGCCGGCGTCTCGGCTGCCCATCGGGCTTGGAAGGATCCCAGCGAATCCTGCCGCGAAAGCCCGTGAGCCCGGCGATGGTTTCCGCCAGCTCCCGGATCGTGATCTCGCAGCCGCTGCCGAGGTTAACGGGCTCGCCGCCATCGTAGCGCTCCGTCGCCAGTAGAATCCCTTCGGCGGCGTCGGCGGCATAGAGGAACTCCCGTGAAGCCTGACCCGTGCCCCAGCACTCGATGGCATCGGCGCCCGTCTCGAGCGCGTCGACACATTTCTTGATCAGGGCCGGAATCACGTGGCTGGCGGCCGGATCGAAGTTGTCGCCCGGCCCGTACAGATTCACCGGCAGCAGGAAGATCGAGTTCAATCCGTATTCCTGTCGATACGCCTGCGATTGGACCAGCAGCATTTTCTTGGCCAGACCGTAAGGTGCGTTCGTCTCCTCCGGGTATCCGTGCCACAGGTCCTCCTCGCGGAACGGGGTCGCCGTGTATTTCGGGTAGGCACATACGGTGCCGATCGCGACGAGCTTCTGTACGCCGTAGTGCCGCGCCTGCTCGATCAACTGGACGCCCATCATCAGATTTCTGTAGAAGAACTCGCCCGGGTGCTCACGGTTCGCTCCGATGCCGCCGACCACGGCGGCGAGATGAATCACCACATCCGGCCGCATGTCCTCGTACATCCGCGTCACGCTCTCCAGCCGCACCAAATCGTACTGCGCCGACCTCGGCACTCCGACGTATCGTGCGCCCCGGCGGTGCAATCCCTCCGTGACGTAGCGGCCCAGGAAGCCCGCCCCCCCCGTAACCACCACGCGCTGATCGGCAAAGAAATCGCTCATCCGGTCTGGTCCCCCTGCTTCCACCGGTTGTCTTCCCCGTGCGTTTTGATAATCCTCTCCTGCTCGGCGATTCTCATGTCGGCGTCGACCATCAGCCGGGCGAGCTCCTTGAACGTCACGCGGGGCTTCCAGTTCAGGACGCGTCTCGCTTTGCTGGAGTCGCCCTGCAAAAGGTCCACCTCGGTCGGCCGGAAGTATCGCGCGTCGGTCTTCACATATTTCTCCCAGTCGAGACCAAGGTATTCGAAGACCTCGGTCAGAAACTCGCGCACGGAGTGGCTCTCTCCCGTGGCCACGACATAGTCGTCGGGCTCGTCCTGCTGGAGGCTTGGTAGTATCGTATGGGCAGAGGGCAGGAGCGCACCGCCTCGAGCATGCGCAGCGTCCCCAGCGCATCCGCATTGACGGTGTAGATCGGCAGATCGAAACTGACGCGCACGTGGCTCTGCGCCCCGAGGTTGTACACCTCGTCCGGCTTGATGTCGTTCAGAATCGCCGAGAGATTGCTGCCGTCGGTCAGGTCCCCGTACACCAGGCGCAGCCGCGGCTGCTCGTGCAGGTCCTTGTACAGATGGTTGATTCTCTCGGTGTTGAAGGAGGAACTCCGTCGAATGATTCCCCAGACCTCGTAACCCTTCTCCAGCAACAACTCCGCCAGGTAGGATCCGTCCTGGCCCGTGATTCCTGTGATCAATGCTTTGCGCATACACCCCGCCCTCTAACAGACGGTGACCGTCAGTCCATCCGTACTCACACGAAAGTCGAAGAAGCGGGCGCGGTCGTTGGGCGGATGGTTCTCGAGCATCCGCCGTACCCCCGCCGCATCCTCGGGCGACTTACAGACCAGCAGCATAAAACCGCCGCCGCCGGCGCCGAGGAGCTTGCCGCCGTAAATGTACGGGCGGACGCGGGCGAACAGCGCTTCGATCTCCTCGTTGCTGCTGTTGGGGTCGAGTCTCTTGTTGAGCTGCCAGGCTACGTCCATCAGGTATCCGAATCGCTCGATGTCCTTGCGGATGAACGTGTCCATGACCTCGCGCGCCAGCAGGCCGATGTGCCTTAGTGTCGCCATGCTCTCGCGATCCCGGTTGAGGTAGCGCCCCACGACCTGCTGCAGAATGTTCTTGGCCAGGCGGGTGATGCCCGTGTAGTAGAGCAGGGTCCGGCCGCCGTTGGCGCTCGGGTCCAGAATATCCGACGGCAGGTAGTGGATGTGGGCGTCGGGGACCATGCCGGGCTCGGTGACGATCGTCTTGACGCCGTCCACCGCCCCGCCGATCTGGTCCTGCCAGCCGCCGCCGGTGGTCAGTGCCTGCTCCAGCCGCAGCACGCTGTGGAACAGCTCCCGCTGCGACAGGCGCCGGCCCATCACGCGGCCCAGCGCCGCCACGATTACGGCGCCCATAATACTGGAGGTCCCCAATCCGCTTCCCTTGGGGATCGCCGCCAGCGTCGTCAGCTCGATGCCGCCGCCGAAGGATTCGAGAGTTTTTCGCAGCGTTCTTCTGCGAGTGTCACCAGTGCCGCTCGGCGCGATGCCGGACAGGGCGATCGCCGCTTTCGCCAGGGCGAAGCTGCCGGTCGCCTGGCGGTAATCCATCAGGTCGTCAAAGTCTTGTATCTCGATCCGCACGCCCAAATCGATGGAGCCGATCCGAATCACCGGCTCATCGGTCACTCGGACGTACGCCTGGATCGGAGGCTGGCCGTTCAAGTCCACGGCCGCGTTCGTCACGCACCCGCCCCACTCCAGCGAATACGGCGGGGTGTCCGTCCAGCCGCCGCCCATGTCCAATCGGGCCGGCGCCCGCGCCCAGACGATCTCGTCACTGCGCAGCACGCTCCGCGGCGCGACGTCCCCTTCCGTGCCGCTCGCCACAATGGCGCGTTCCAGACCTTCGAAGGCCGCCTCCTGCATCCGGCGACACCACGGAGCCATCGTGACGCGGCTGATCGGCCAAAGCTGCAGCGATTCCAGCCAGCGCGCGACGGGCGGCTCGAGCAGGTGGGCCAAGCCGGGCAGCGCACGCGTCACCGGCTCGTTGTCATCCGGATACAGCTCCGCCAGGGCCGAGCCCAGGGTGTGCAGGATACGGGGAAAGGCCAGAGGCGCCGTCCCGCGCCCCTGTCCGTCCTCGCACTTTCGATATGCCTGGTCGAGAACTCCCGCGACCCACTCCGCCGGCCGCTGTGCTTTTCGCATCAGGCGGGCCAGCTCCCGCGCGGACAATCCGCTCTCCGGTCGAAACGCCCGTGGCAGGGACCCATGAAGAATGTCTGTCCGGATCGCGCTGCGGCGGTCGTAGAAATCCGTATGGTCGGCCAACGACAGAATCTGCTCCAGGCTGTAGCGATTTGCCGAGCGCCATGCCTGATGCTGTTCCTCGGACACGCGCGCGGGATCGAACAGCCAGAGCCATCGTCGGTACTCACCGTGCTCTCTCACCGCCGGAAAGAGCCTCGCACTCCAGAGGGTGCGGTCCTGGCTCGCGGTGTCGGCGCTCCAGAGTTCCTCTTCACCCGCCCCGATCTCCCGGAGCCACGCGTGCCAATCCCGGCCGCAAAAGACGGCGTCCTCGCCCGCCGGCTTCTTGAACGTGTCGTCTATGCCGTAGCAGCGAACGAACCACACGCCGGCACCCGCCGCATCGCGTCCCCGGATCACATCCAGGCACATGCCGCCCGGCAGGGATAACGGCTCTTCCACATCGATGCCAACCACTACGTTGTTGCCGCCCAGCGTCAGCGGCGCGTGAATCCGGCAGCCTTCGACCCAGCTTGCCGTGCCTTGCACCGTCCCGCTGGCGGCAATCTCATTGTTCACGTCGAGACACGTCTGCAGGTGCGAGGCGCCGTGGTCCTCCTGGAGCAGGCGGGTTCCGCTGTTGATGATCCCGCGGTTCATGCCGAAATCGAGAAATTCACAGTGTTTCAGCAACTGCACATTGAACGGGACGGCGGAGAGGGTCTTGAACAGCCCGCCCAGCATGGCGTCGGTCCATTTCGAGCCGCTCTCGCGGGCGGATCGGACGTGATGGTCCGGGCTGGTCTCCTTGCCCATGGCACAGCAGATCTCGCGGTAGAAGTCCAGTCCGCGCTCCATGACGGCCCGGCCTCGCCTGCCGGCGAGCGTGAGCCTGCCCCGTGCATCCGGTCGGGCTCCAAAGAGCTTCAGAAGTCGCGCCGCCGTGCCCGCATCGAAGTGCATCACGCCGATATCCAGGCAGGACTGCCCGTAACCGTCGATCGCACCTTTTTCTCTCTGTTCGGCAATCGAGGGCTTCTGGAGGTACAGTCTGACTTCGTCGGCCCGCCCCCGGCAGAACACGCCGTGCCGGCTCGCCTGCTCCGGATGGGCATAGCAGGCCAGGCCGGTCACTCCCTCTCGCGTAAATTGCACGTGCGTCGGATCGAACCGCAGCAGCACATCGCCGGACGTAATCACGACCTGTCCGCGTCCCTGCATCGGCTCGGGCAGCGCCAGGTACGCGGGCAACTGGCGGTCGAACAAGCTCAGGCACACCGCGCGATCGTTCTCGCCGGGCACCGGGATAAAAATCTTGCCGCACGGGCCGTACGCCGGCATTCGCCGCGAGTCGCCGCCCGCGTGGATAATCAGGATGCGCAGCTCTCTCAACACCTGCTCCCAGGCACGCGCATCGCTGCGGGCGAGTTTGCGTCCCAGCCGCCGATGAAGGACTTCCATGAGGCAGCAGAGCGTGCTGCCGCCGCTGCCGATGCGCTTTCCGCCGGGATCGGGAACGACGATCACGTCTCGAACGTCGCTGAGCAGCCCCAGTTCACGGCGTACGCTCAGTTGTGTTTCGTACGCCTCCGCCTGCCGCTCGTTCGAGGCCGTGACAATCAGATAATCCCAAGGACGAATCATACCATCTCACTCACCCTTCCGGTGCCGCGATATGTGCGCCCGATGTCATGGATCATCGCGGATTCCCCATCTGCCCTCGGTAGTGCGCGACGATAGTCGGCAAGGCTTGATCGAGGCTCGTCCTGGGCTGCCAGCCGATGGCCTTGCGGATTCGCTCGGTGCTCGGCACGCGCCGCATCATGTCCTCGATAGGCCGCCCATAGGCAACGATGTAGGGCACGAATTCCTTCCGGCTCTTGCTGCCCGTCATCCCAATGATTTTGTCCGCCAGCGCCTCGATCGTGATTTCTTCGGATGACCCGATGTTGAAGACCTTGCCCGCCGCCTGCTCACACTGCATCAGCTCGATGATGGCATCGACCAGGTCCTGGATGTAACAGAAGCAGCGAGTCTGGGTTCCGGTCCCGTAAATCTGGATCGGCTCATTCCTCAAGGCCCACTGCACGAAGCGCGGCACGACCATGCCGTACCGGCCCGTCTGCCGCGGGCCGATCGTATTGAAGAACCGCGCTGTGACCACGCCCAAGCCGTACTGTTGGTGGAAGGCCTGACCCAGAAATTCGTCGATGGCCTTGCTGCACGCGTAGGCCCAGCGGGAGAACGCCGTGCTGCCCAGCACGAAATCGTCGTCCTCATGGAAGGGGATGTTTTCGCTCTTGCCGTAGACCTCGCTGCTCGAAGCGAGCAGAATCCGGCGGCCGAACTTGTGGGCCGCTTCAAGAACGACCTCCGTACCCGCGATATTCGTCTCAATCGTGTGGACGGGTGCATCGGCGATCAACTGCACGCCGACGGCCGCCGCCAGGTGGAATACGACCTCGCAGCGCGAGGTCAGCAATTGCATCAGTGCTACATCCCGAATGTCCCCTTTGACAAACTGCAGCTTCGGATGGTGCCGGAATGTCTCGATGTTCTCGAGCCGGCCCGTGCTCAGATTGTCGATGATCGTCACTTCAGCGCCGCCGTTGAGCAGCCGCTCCGCCAGGTGCGAGCCGATAAAGCCCGCGCCCCCTGTGACCAATGCTCTCATCATCGTAGACCTCTATCGCGCAGGAGTATCCAGGACAAACCGCAGGCGATCAGGGTAACCGATTTCCCGAAGACCAGCAACACGCCGTTTGGACAGACTCCGTCCCCGTCGGCTGCGCAAAAGAAAACAGCCTCCGTGCCGTGTCCCCCGATCCTGTTTTCGTGAGCACGGGTCTTCACGAGCCCGTGGCACGACCCCGGTGCGACATTCCCTGTCCACCGGAGACCCTCTCTTCTACAACATAAGTATCGGAAAATAAAGAACATAGCTTTAAGTAAACGCTTTTGCGAGGCCCCGTGAAGGCGTGCCACGAACCGCCCCTGCCAGTTGCTGGTAAGCTCCGATAATAGTGGGTCGGCTCGCTTTTGCAATCATCGGTATGAGCGACGTTTACTTTCTGTCGCTGCTGGGGCGTGTCTTCCTCGGGCGGCGAAGGTGAGGCGGCCCTCTCTACACCCGGCGGGCAGCGTTTATGAGACCGCCCCAGAGAGTGAGACCCTACGTGACATTTTGTCGCGAAGCAGACGGGAAACCTATTGGATTTGCAGGCCGAATGTGGTAAAATGGGGAAAATGGGAAGGGTGTGTCAGGGGGTGGTTTTGCAGAACAGGTTCTTGCTTCTATTGGCGACGATTCTCCTTGCGACTTCGCTCAGCGTGCGGGCGGACGCCCAGCGCAGCATCTCTGCCGTGGAGTTGTTCGACAAGATGCGCGGGATGTGGGTCGGGCAGCTCATCGGCAACGCCGCGGGCCAACCGACCGAGGGGCTGTTCAGCAGCTCTTCACCGGACCCG
>Ga0315295_10004452_pt1 | contig 11957 bp, 14 predicted proteins | sample YL17G14_0_MG_FD_204453 | JGI IMG/M metagenome (GOLD analysis project Ga0315295, IMG submission 204453) | Sediment microbial communities from Yellowstone Lake, YNP, Wyoming, USA - YL17G14_0 | ecosystem: Environmental > Aquatic > Freshwater > Lake > Sediment | place: USA: Wyoming | collected... | reverse complement strand
GTCAAAAGCGCGGAACCGGGAAAGGCCGTCTCGCCTTTCCTCACGTCCACCCGGAGCACCGTCCCGGTCACCGGGGACATGACCCGGGTGAAGGCCAGCTGGGCCCGGGCCAGTTCCACCTGGGCGGCGGCCGCCCGTTTCTGGGCCCGGAGGGCCTGGGTCTGGGCCTTGATGGTGTCATACTGCATCTCGGTGGCCGATCCGCTTTTCCTCAATTTATCAGTGCGGGAAAAGTTATCCTCCAGGCCTTCCAGGTTGGCACCGACCGCGGCCAGGGCCGCCTCGGCCTGGTTCAGCTGGGCCCGGTAGGGGGTATCGTCGATCCGGGCCAGGGGGTCGCCCGCCGACACGGTTTTTCCCTCCTCCGCGTTCAGCTCCACAATTTTCCCGGCCACCTGGGCGCTGATCACCACCTCGTCCACCTCGGCCGTGCTGTAAAACCGGTTTTCCCGTTTGTCCGCCTGGCTCTTCTGCCAGGCCCGGAAACCGAAATATCCGACTATGGCCAGGACCAAAATCAAGGGAAAAATCTTTTTCGCCATGGCTCACCTCCCGATTTCCTGCCGGTCACCCACGGCCGCGAACAGCCGGACCCGGGACAGGCGGTAATCATAAAGGGCTTTTAAATGCGCGATCCGCGCGTTGGTGGCGGCCAGTTCCGCGTCGATAACCTCGAGGCTGGTAGTCGCCCCGGCGATGTAGCTCTCGTCCGCGATCTTTACCACTTCCTGGGCCCTGGTCACGTTGGCGCCGGTGGTCTGGACCCGGGTCGCGGCTTCCTTGATCGAAAGCAGGGCGTTTTTGGCCTCGGTGTAAATATCGTCCCGGGTCTGGGCCAGGGTATTATTTAGGGTTTGAACTTTCGCCCGGGCTCCTTGGTAGCTCGAATAGGTCTTGAGCCCGTCAAAAAGGGTGAGCTTGGCCCCCACCCCCAGGGTCCAGTTCTTTTCCCAATCATTCAGGGTTACATAGGGCTTCTGATACGCGTAAGTTCCGAAAGCCATCACCGAGGGAAGCATCGCCCCCCGCTTGGAGAGACTCTGATCGGTGGCGGCCTGGCGCGCCTCGGCCAGGGCCAGAAGTTCCGGACGTTCTTTCTGCGCCCGCTCCAGGTATTCGGCCCCGTTTATCTCCCGCACCGTGGTCTCCAGCGAATCCGAAAGCTTGAGATCTTCCTGCCCGGTCAAGCCCATGGCCTGCGCGAGCCTGGTTCGGGCCAGCTCCACGGTGTTCGCCGCCTCCGAAACCGTAGGCACCAGGTTGTCCACCTCCACCTGCGAGCGTAAAAGCTCGAAGCGGCTGGCGGTGCCCGCGTCCAAGCGGCGCTGGACTTGGGCCAGGTGGGCCTGGGCCGTCTGCAGGGATTCCTGACGGGCCTTCAGGACATCCTGGGCCAGGAGCACCCCCAGATAGGCTTCCGCTACCCCGCGGGCCAGCTTGAGCCGGACGGCCTCGGCCGAGAGGCGCGTGGCCTTCACCTGCCGGGACATGGCCCGGTTCCCGTAGTAGAGCTGGCCGGAAGTGAAGAGAACCTGGTTCAGGCTGGCCTGGATCTGGTAGTTGTCGTTATAGACCAGATGAAAAGGCTGAGTGCCGGGTATGGGTAAACTCATCGACGGGGCATTGTTAATATAGGTGTAGCCGCCCTGGAGGGTTAGCTGGGGCAGGAAACCGGAAAAAACCTCGTTCTTGGCCTGCTCAATCTCGTTAACCTGGCTCTCCAGAACCGCCACCCCCGGGTTATGGCCCTGGGCGTATTCAATCGCCTGGGAAAGCGACCAGGACCCATTCTCTTCCGCCGCGGCCGGGCCGGGGGACAAACCGAGCCAGAAGATCGCCCCCAGGATACCCAGGATTATTCCCCTCCTCGTTAACATCTTGTTACCCCTCCCTTCTTCTTTGCGTCAAAATTCCATAGAGCATGATCTTCGGCCAATTGGTCGTCAGCTGTTCCAGGCTGAATCCCCGCTCCAGGGCGAAGGATGGATTGGCGACAATCGGAACCACCGCCTGGATGATGGTCCCGAGCAGCTCGGGATCAAGATCCGAGCGGATCGCCCCGCTTCGCTGGCCCCGCTTGATCAGTTCCAAAGTCGCCTGCAGACCCTGGCGCCGGAAAGCCTCGAACCGCTCCCAGAGTTCGGGCATCAGGGTCTGGATATCCGCCATCATCTGGGTCGAAATCCGGCCGAAGAATTTTTTGCTCAGGATGTCGAAATGAAGCTCGAGGATCTCGCTGACCGGCTTCCGGGAATTCAGGTTTCCAATAATCTGCGGCGCCAGCTCGGCCAGCCGCCCGTTGAACCAGACCTCCACTAATTCATCCCGGTCGGAGAAGTATTTATAGAAGGTCCGCTTGCTGACCCCCAGCCCGGCGCAGATCTCCTCCACGGTCACCTTGCGCAATCCGCGGGTGAAAAACAGGCGGTCGGAGTAGGCCAGAAATTTTTTCCGGGTTTTCTCCCCCCGCCCTCCCTCTTTCGGCTTTTCCTTGGGCATGCTTATAACCTCCTAAGTAAACGAATTGCCTTCCTTTCGTTTACATTATTGATGTTTGTTTCCTGGAATGTCAAGAGGTGTTCACGACCGCGGACAGCAGGCCCTTGTTCTTCTCTTTGGTTTTACCGAAGCCCGGGAGGTTGGTCCTTAGGTTTGTCTGGTTTTAGGTCTTGGGTTATGGGTCATGGGCATTGAAAATTCCCCTCAATCCCCCTTTTAACAAAGGGGGAAGATATTTTCTTTTCGACTTTAACCCAACACCTAACACCCAAAACCCATCACCTGATTGGGGAGCGAGACTAACCCCCCAAAAAGAAAAAAAGCTAACGAAAGGTGAAAGGGAAACAGTGAAAGGTGATTTAGACTGGTCTGACTGGCCTGCCCTCCGAAGCTCTTGTCCTCCGAAGCTGTGTTTCTGCGTAGGATGGATCAGCGCAGGAGGGTCCGACCGATTTAATCAGTCGCAGTTGTTTTCGATCCGGACCGGCTCGATATTCCAGATATCCTTGCAGTATTCCAGGATGGCCCGGTCCGAGGAGAATTTTCCCATCCGGGCCACGTTGAGAATCGCCATCCGGGTCCACCTATCCCGGTCCTGGTAGACACGGCTGACCCGGTCCTGGCAGTCGATATAGGACCGGTAATCGGCGCAGAGCAGGTACTCATCCTGGTAGGTCAGGTTATCAACCAGCGGCCGGAAGAGGTTGAGATCGCCCCGGGAGAAGCAGCCCGAGGCGATGAGCTGGAGAGTCTCCCGGAGATCGGGATCGGAATCAATGTATTCCCAGGCCCGGTAGCCCCGGCTCTTCAGCCGGGAAACTTCCTCGGCGGTCAGGCCGAACAGAAAGAAGTTTTCCGGTCCGACCTCCTCCCGGATTTCGACATTGGCCCCGTCCAGGGTCCCGATCGTAAGGGCGCCGTTCATGGCGAACTTCATGTTGCCCGTGCCCGAGGCCTCTTTTCCCGCCGTGGAAATCTGCTCGGAAAGATCGGCGGCGGGATACACCCGCTGGGCGTTCTTCACGTTGTAATCCGGCAGGAAGACCACCTTCAGCCGGTCTCTGACCAGGGGATCGGAGTTGACCACCTCGGCCACGGAGTTAGCGAGTTTGATGATCAGCTTGGCCATGAAGTAACCGGGCGCGGCCTTGCCCCCGAAAATGACGGTGCGGGGGGTGATGTCCATGTCCGGATCCTCCCGGATACGATTGTAGAGGGTGATGACATTCAGAAGGTTCAGGTGCTGGCGCTTGTACTCGTGGATGCGCTTGGCCTGGATGTCAAACATCGAATCCGGATCGACGACCACGCCGGTCCGCTGGCGGATGAGCCCGGCCAGGATATTTTTATTCTCGCGCTTGACCTTCTGCCAGGCTTCCCGGAAGGCGGAATCCCGGGCGGAGAGTTCCAGCTCCCGCAGGCAGCTCAGGTCCTTGATCCAGTTCTCCCCGACGCTCTGTGAAATCAGGTCGGAAAGCCGGGGGTTGGATAAAAGCAGGAAGCGCCGCGGGGTAACCCCGTTGGTCTTGTTGTTGAACTTTTCCGGCCAGAGATCGTGGAAATCGCCGAGCACGTCTTTTTTTAAAAGCTCGGTGTGCAGCTTCGCCACCCCGTTGATCGAATGGCTTCCCACGCAGGCCAGGTTCGCCATCCGCACGTATCTCTCCCCGTTTTCGTCGATCAGGGAAAGGCGGGCCCACCGGCCCTCGTCTTCCGGGTAGCGAACCCGCACTTCATCCAGGAAACGCCGGTTGATCTCGAAGATAATTTCCAGGTGCCGCGGAAGCAGCTTGGCAAAAAGCGGAAGCGGCCACTTTTCCAGGGCCTCCGGCATCAGGGTGTGATTGGTATAAGAGAAGGTTTTCCGCGTGACTTCCCAGGCCCGCTCCCATTCCATCTGGTACTCGTCCACCAGGATCCGCATCAGCTCCGCGACCCCGATGGCCGGGTGGGTGTCGTTCAATTGCACCGTGTATTTTTCATGGAAACGGGAGAGATCCTTTTCCCGCTGCTGGTAGATGCGGATCATATCCTGCAGTGAGCTCGAGACGAAGAAATACTGCTGTTCCAGGCGCAGCTGCTTCCCGCTGGGCGGCTCGTCGTTGGGGTAAAGCACCCGGGTGATGTTCTCGGAAGACATCTTCTCGTGCACCGCCCCGTAATAGTCCCCGACGTTGAAGGCCTGGAAGTCGAAGGATTCGATCGCCTCGGCTTTCCAGAGGCGGAGGAAATTGGCGGTCTGGGTCCGATACCCGATGATCGGGGTGTCGTAGGCGACGCTCTTGACCACCTGGTTGGGAATCCACATCACCTGGTAGCGGCCGTGGGCATCCACGTAACCTTTGGTATGTCCCCCCAGTTTCACGTCGAAGGCGATCTCCGGCCGGGCGATCTCCCAGGGGTTGCCGTAGCGCAGCCACTTGTCGGTGGCCTCAACCTGCCAGCCGTCCCGGATCTCCTGCTTGAAGATCCCGAATTCGTAACGGATCCCGTAGCCGATCGTCGGGATCTCCAGGGTGGCCAGCGAATCCAGGTAGCAGGCCGCCAGGCGCCCCAACCCGCCATTACCCAGGCCGGGTTCGAGTTCCTGTTCCAGGAGCTCATCCAGATTCAGGCCCAGCTCTTCGACCGCCTCCTTGACCTTATCGTGGATGCCCAGGTTGTTGATATTGTTTCCGAGGTGGGGGCCAAGCAGGAATTCGGCCGAAAGGTAGCATACGGTCCGGCTGGCCCTTTGAAAGTACGTCTTGGCGGTCCGGGTCCATAGATCCAGCATCCGGTCTCTCACGGTGTAAGCCAGGGCCATGTAGTAATCGTTCTTGGTGGCAATCGGGGCAAACCTACCCTGGATATAAGCCAGGTTATCCAGGATGGACTGCTTGATGGCACCGACGCTCAGGCCCGTGCGGACTTTTTCCCTCTCCTTTAACAATTGAGAATTTACGCTGGGCGAAACCATCGTTAACAACCTCTTAATAAAATCAGGGAAAACAAAAGCTTAGAGCCATTGAATCATACGTTTTTTTTCCCGTCAAGTTTTCATTTGGTTTTCTTGTTTTGAAGAAAACCCTATGTAATTCCCTTGAATTTTGATTTTTCGGGGTTGATTAACCCGGAAGTATTATAACGATCATCTTTTTTCGTTTTCATAACTCTATGGTCAGGTAACATGAAAAGAAAGAAATTCCGGAGTCAGGTCTCCAGGTTGGCGTTTGCTTCTGGAAAACGACTAATCCCCGCCCGGATCTGAATGCGGCCAAAATTGTTTGAGCGGGACAAGTCGAAGGATAAATTAGCTCCGTTGCTTTAAAGCGGTTACCACGACTTCCGAAGGTTTTTCAGCCCTTTCAGATAATCCTCGTATTCAATATTGGCCTCGACCCCGTGTTTCTTTAATATCTCCATCATTTCCGGAAGCGAAACCCCGGCGATCTTGGCCGCTTTCTCCAAGGAGGCCTTCGACTCCCGGTATTCATCCACCGCCAGCATCACCCTGCCCTTTCCCACCAGTTCCCGGACCGCCTTGGAAACATCGCCCCTTCCTTCCTTGGCCAGGGTGGAAAGAAAGCGATAATCATCATCGCTTATCCTCATGCTTAACGTTTTCGGCGCCATCCTAAACGCCTCCTTTCTCTATCCGCACCAGTGCATCCTCGATTATTTGTTTTCCATATCTGCCGACTGATTTCAATTTTTCGATCTTTAATTTCGCCTCATCGGCTTCGATAAGTTGTTTTTCAAAAGCCCGGACCGCGAAGGCAATCGCGGTAACGAAATCAATCTTCAACATTTTGGCCGCCCTGATCGCGTTTTTATCGTCAGTCGCCACCAATTCGGCTCCTTCTTGAAAAGCCAGGGCTAAGGCCTCCGCCTCGCCTCGGCCCAGATTAAAATCATCCATGAATTTTTCCACCAGTTTTTGGTCTTTAACCTTCAGGACTTTTATTTTCTCCGCGCTAATAATATTCGATATTTGCGCGGTTTCCGCTTTTCCTCCCATCAAAACCTCGGATCTCACGTTGGGAGGAATTGCCAACCGGCCGCCAAAATCCTCAACAAATAAATCCAGCAAATCGGCTTTCGCCAACAAGATTAAAGTTGAGGAATCAAATACCAGCATAATATATTTGTATTACATTCATATGACAATGTCAATATTCATTTCTTCGCAGAACACCATGCGCGCTTCACTGAATATGATATGTATGGAGCGGGACGTAGTTCCGTCCTCCTTCGCTAATCCTCCTGCGCTGAAGCTTCGAAGGATAAATTAGTTCCATTATTTTGAGCGTTTGCGGGATGTCCTTGACCTGTCATTGCCGACTTAAAATATTACCTCGCTTAACCGCATATTTGCATGACTTCCCTCCCTCACCTCAGGTCCTCTCCCCTGGCCGACGCGAGCGTCAGCTCGGGGAGGCCGGTTTTCAACGCCTCGAAGAGCGTCCATTCCGCCAAGGCCCCTTCCCCGGTGGCGGGCCGCGGGATCTCCGGAATCATCTGTGCCATATTTATTTTCCGGGGGATTTATCAGGTGCGGGCAAACTTCTGCAACAACCGTTGTGATTCTTCCGTAAAGAACTTTTTGACCGCCTCCCAGGAAACCGGTTTCAGCATTTTCGGCATCTCGTCTTTCTCCGCGTCCTCAAAATACGCCAGACCCTTGATCAGGTGGGAAAGGTTGTAATTAACCTGCGCGTATTTCTTCTGAAAAAGGCCGAAAACCGCCTCCAGGCTTATTCCCTCCCGCGAAATAAAATAGAGATCAATGAAATCGCGCCTCAATCCGCGGCTGGAGATGGTATCGAGTTTCATGCAGGCGAGGTCACGGACATCGGCCAGCGGAATCCCCCCGAAGGATTGCAGGGGAAAGAGAAGAGGATATTGATACAAGAAAAAGCTCACCCGTTCCCCGTTGAAGCTTGCCAGCAGGGTATGGGCGGAGTGTTCGGTGATTTTGAGCTTCCCCATTTTGCTCAAACCGGAAACCAGGTCGTCAACGGCAAATGGCTGGAGGCTGAAAAAATCCAGGTCGAAGGAAAGGCGATGGCCCAGGTAAAGGGCGGCGGCGGAGCCGCCCGCCAGGTAGAAGGGGGCGATCAGCCCCGCCTCTTTTAATAAGGCCAGATTGCTTTTGGTTGGCTGGGAGAGGGCTTCTGCAAACACCGGACTTTTCCTCGATCCAGGCCGAAGTAGCCGGCCCAGAAATTGGCGGATTTCCTGGAAATTGCCCGGCTCCGGGCCAGGATGCCGGTTATTTTTTCAACCGGAAATTCCCGGAACATCCATTTCACCGCCGGAATATCCCCGTACTCGAGCAGCCTTTCCAGGATATAATCAGGTCTGGCCTCGGGATCGAGCCGATCGAAATCAACTTCCCAGAAATATTCCTTGAGGAAATCCGGAAGTTTTTTCATACCTAAATTATACCAAAAAATCCCTGCTTTTTCCTCTTATTTATGGGCGTTAATTAAACGCCCGGGCCCCTTCCCCGGTTGCCGGCCGGGGAATCTCCGGGATCATCTGCGCCATCAGACAATCCCCCGGATCCGAATATCCATTTTCAAGGAATTTTTTCTAGGGCTGACAAAACGCAAGACCTGCCACCGGGCAGCATTATGCCTGTTCGTAGGCTTTTAAGAAGTCATCACGTCGAATGGCAGCCTGGGTGCAGATTGTCCTCAAGGTTGAGCCTTTAATCCGGGGATGATTTGGCATAGTCAAAGGTGTCTTTGTGCCGTCAGGATTTTCCCGGATCATCGCAATATGCTCACCCTTTCGCGCCAAGCGAAACCCAAGAATTTCGAGTGTTTTTATGACTTTGATTTTGGGGGCGTCAACGGGAAATTTGGGCATTAAAAGGCAACTACCGCTTCAACCATAAAGGCTTCCAGCACGGGCGAATCGCCCTCCAGCGCCTCCTGGCCGAAAGTCTCAAGATGGAAACGAATGGCGGACTTTACATCGGCGAGTGCTTCCTCATAAGTGTCTCCTTCGCCGACGACGATTCCCTTGAGACCAAGCGGGTAAGCCACATAACCTTCCGGATGCTTTTCAACGATTATTTTAAACTGCTTCATCTGCCTATTCCCCCCGTATGCATTTATAATACCTAAAATTCTTCTTTTTGACAATTTCGTCTATTTAATCTATCTCGTCTATCTGGTTTCTTTCATTTCTCGGATTTTTCCGTTCACTCAAACCGTGAACGTTGAACCCTGAATCTCTGTACTTTGCTGCGGTCGGCCGTCTGCGGCTTGCCCCGGCGATTTTCTAGGGATCGGCGGTCGTCTCTGAACCTTGAACCTTTCAACACATCATCAGCGTCCCCAAGTCCATTCCCAGGAAGGTCGAAAAATCAGATGGCTTGCGAGCAGTGCGATTTAACACTGGGCCCCGGCTATCGAATGTCCAATGTCAAGGGTTGACCCCTTATTCATTTATACCTGGGAAAAGCATGAAACGCAAAAGCATAACCGCCGATGATAAGGTATCGGACCTTGTATTTCTCGAAATACTGTAAAAAATCCCTATAGTCTTTTGTTATTTCCGTTTTTAATCGCTTCATATTCTTTCCGGATTGATTCCAAGGCCGAAATTCGAAGCTCCGGACTTTGTTGCCGCCAGAATTCCAAATCCCAGTTCTCGGCTTCGGCGAAGCTGCGGGCGATATGAGCGACTACTTTTCTGCTGGAAGAATTTTTTCTTTTGGCCTTCGGGGGAGCTTTCTTACCTTTCATTTCTTGAATACCTCCTGATTATCATAATTTCTTTTGTATATTATAGCATTTTTCGTTGATTCAGTTTATCCCGAAGCGGCCAGCCGGGGAATCTCCGGGATCATCTGCGCCATCAGACAATCCCCCGGATCCGAATATCCATTTTCAAAATCATTGTTTTAGGTTTCCGGTATTCTCCGCCGTACGAAGGGCAAAGTCAAACGAATTTAACTACGGAATGCAGAATAAAAGAAGGCAGGAAGGTCGAAAAATCAGATGGCTTGCGAGCAGTGCGATTTAACACTGGGCCCCGGCTATCGAATGTCCAATGTCAAGGGTTGACCCCTTATTCATTCGGATAATTTTGAGCGGAGGGAGGGATTCTGGGCGAGGGAAAAGGGGAAGAAATTTATCGCAAATAGCAAGGTAAAGACCTGACCCTAGATTTTCTTTCTTCATTTTTTTATAATTCAATTTATCACCAGAATATTTCTAAGATTTATCCAAAAAGTCATCTAAACGAAAAGAACTTAATACCATAGCTTCCATAGTTCTGTCTTCTTTTAATCGCCAAGGCCATACCCTGCAACGAGGATCTGCAGGTACCTCAACTAAAGAAATACTCTTTAGCCGGACATTTCCAGGTATTCTTCGACATATAGTTCCATTGTAAATTCTACCAGAGATGTGTTCACAAGCACGAAAGTCTCTTTTACATATACTACAGACCACTTTTTCAATAATAATATCTGGGCTAAAATACATTCCTGGACCAAATTTTGACAAAAATAATTGTTTTAATGATTTAATCATATCATCTGCTATACTAATTACCTTATGATTATATAAATTAGATCCATATTCCAACCGTATTTTACAATCCCACATCAGCATCCATACTTCTTCAATGAGCCCATTATCATTCTGCCAATTATCTTTTTCTATGATCTTTTTTATAGAAATATAATCTTGAAGACCGCGAAGAAGTATTCCTAAAAATATTGCCATGCTTGCACTATTATATTTGTTATCATCAGGTTTACCTATATATATTATTTTTTTACAAATATTTATATACTTTTTTGCAAGATTCATAGCTTGCTGATTTCTGCCAGTTTGAATGAGAGAATAAAATTCATCTAATGATTTAATAATAATATTATCAATTTTAGGAATTTTAATTTTCCTCATTTTTTTTCACATCTTCATTAATGGCATTTAATATATTTTTAAGAGTTAAAGGATCTCCATCAAAATTTATTTTGATAAAATTATTATCACGTTGTATAAATAAAGTTATATGTATTTTTTGAGACCGATTCTGCATAATTACAGGCTTATTGGAATCTGATTTTTTTACTATCACATTAGTTAATAAGCCAGATATAACACCTACTATGACAGGAATTGCAAATTTATCTAAAATTAAAATTAAACCAAACCACAAATCAGCCGAACGCCTTTCCAAAACACAAGATTTTAAACCAAGATCGTATGAATTAGCGCAATTTAATCCTGCTTTTTTAAACATTTTGCTTAAATTTGCCGAATCATTCGCATCAAATAATTCATTCTCCTTATCCGATTTTTCAATATTTTCAGGCAAACATAACACTTGATATTGCTTAATTTTATCTAAATCAATCCCTAACCTCTTTAAATTTGCCATTTCAATTTCAATCATTTTATTCTCCTAATTAATCTTGTCACCTGAGGGACGATTTTACCTTGATAACGTAATTTGAGGGACACGTTGATTCCTAAATTGCTTAATCGAACCGATTAATCTGATCCCTCAGATGAAACCTTCGGGATAAATCTATTTCCTTGACCAGGTAGCTTTTAATGGGTAAAGCTGCCTTTTTCAAATTGTTTAAATCAATATTTATTTTATGGGAATAAATTCTGCATCATTAGCCAGGTTCTTTTTAACCCATGATTTTGCCTTTTCGACGGCTTTATTCTCTGAAGAATCTACAAAAGTTTCTAAATGAAATGAAAGGATGACATCTTCATTATTAGACCATGAACCTTTTTTTTCGTAATACAAAACTCCTACGTAGAAATTTCCATTGTCATGTTCGGAAACAAACATTTTGAAAAAACCTTTATTACACCGTATCAAGATTTCTTTAGAAGAAATAATTTTGCTCATCTATCTTCCTTGTTTTATTCATTGATAATCTGGTTTCCGCCTGGTAAATCGAGGACAGACCTTGGAAAGTGGGCATGGATTATATTCATTATCTTCATCGCAAATTGGATGCCTTGAATCACACCATTCTCTCCCTATCACCCACGCGGGCTCGTCTAGTTCGCCAGGATAGGAAGGGTTTAAGGCACGCGCAGCGTTAATTACTTCTTCATAGGAATCATTAGTCGCAATCCCGGTTCGCCATAATACGCGGCGGACGTGTATATCATAAGAAACATCCACGTCCTTCCAATACGATAAATCCAATTTATGAATATCTTCCAAAATCCTTGTTGCCATAGTGGCTTTTTTTTGGCTGATACCTGGAAATTCTTCTAAGCGGGCCATGACTTCTCTCGCGGTATAAGCTTCTTCCCAAATATTTTTTGCATTTCCACTATATTCATTACTTACAATCCTTGCCGCATCCTTTATCCACCTTGCCATTTTGTTTATATACCTGTGAAGGGCTTCCCCTTTTCTCTCACCTTTAATAGCTTTTCGAATCTTTCTGAGATTCATTTTTTCAATCTTTACGGGATCGA
>Ga0315295_10004451_pt1 | contig 11960 bp, 10 predicted proteins | sample YL17G14_0_MG_FD_204453 | JGI IMG/M metagenome (GOLD analysis project Ga0315295, IMG submission 204453) | Sediment microbial communities from Yellowstone Lake, YNP, Wyoming, USA - YL17G14_0 | ecosystem: Environmental > Aquatic > Freshwater > Lake > Sediment | place: USA: Wyoming | collected... | reverse complement strand
TCGCGAGAAAAACGGGTTTGGGTGACGATGCTTGAGGTGTGTGGGAAGGGCGGCGGCAAGGGCGACCCAGCGAGGCTCTTCTCGTTTCCCAGGAGTCCACTCACGCTTTTTCGAGGCTTTTTTGCGATGCTTTAGGCGCTGAAAGTGCCTTGGTGGGGTCGTGCCGCAGGGGTCGGAGTTTCTGGCGTCCAGGGGGATGGACGCGGAGGGGGCGGGGTATAGAATGATTGCGACGGGGTGATAGTACGTCAGCACCTTACAAAGTGAGCGAGAAAGCCTGGTCGTGCCGAGGAGGTTCCGGATCATGGCGAAGTACGCGACATGGGCGGCGGTGGCGGCGGGCCTCGGACTTGTGGGTCTCTGGCTCGCGGCGGGGTGCAGCGACCCGGAGAGCAAGATTCAGTCTGCTGATGCCAAGACACGTATCGAAGGCATCAAGGAACTTGCGAAGCGTCAAACCGACCAAGCCGTCCAGAAGATCGCCGAGGGCGTGAATGATCGCGATGAGACGGTGGCTTGCGAGGTCGTGCGGGCGCTTGCTACGATCCAGCGGCCGGCGGCCAGGAAGGTGCTGAGGGACGTTGCGACCACCGACAAGCGGGCCGTGGTTCGGCAGGTGGCGGTGTCGCAGTATGGCGCCTTCCAGGAATCGCTGGGCACGCTGAGGGATACCGCCAGACTGGATGAGGATCCTGCGGTTCGCAGGGAGGCGGTCGACGGCTTCGTCAGGCAGCGATCGCTCGCCGATGTGCCGCTGCTGGTGGAGATCGCCGAGACGGAGCAGGACCTGGCGGTGCAGGCGCGGGCCGTGAATGCCATCGAGCGGCTCGTCGGCATCCAGTACGGTTTTGACCCGAAGGCGCCGCTGGCGGCGCGCAAGAAGGCGCTGGAGCGGATCCGGAGCCAGGCCATACGTATGGCCGCGGCTCGCGAGGCGTATGAGAAGGACGGCACGAAGTCTAAGGACCAGTGACGCCGAGGGATGTCGTGAGCGGGCCTGCCGGCGCCGGTCGCCGGTCGGGCAGAAATGAAAACGGGCGGGCACGCCAACTGGGGTGTGTCGCGCCAGAAGGGGTCGAGCCTGAGTTGGGGGATGTGCCATGAAGCGCCACGTGACGAGAGGCTTTACGCTGGTCGAGTTGCTGGTGGTCATCACGATTGTGGCCATCCTGGTGGTGATGATCATGCCGGCCTTTTCGAGCGCCTGGCAGACGGCCCAACTGACGCGCTGTAAGCGCAATCTGAACACGCTCTACACCGCCTATGGCGTGTGGCGGCAGGACCGCGAGACCAAGGGCTGGGACGCCCGGCTTCAGGGCGAGGCCTGGCGCGGCGAGTTGCTGTCGTATGTCGAAGGCGACCGGACGGTCTTCGTCTGCCAGAGCCGCGGCATGCGGTCCGGCGAGGACCCGGCAGCACCGACCACGCCGCCCGTCACGCCGGATCCCGGCGGTGGGGGCGAGGGCGGCGGCGGTAGCGGCGGCGGTGGTGGCGAGGGTGGCGGGACGACCCCGCCGGTGGTCCCGCCGACGCCCCCGGACCCGGAGGACTACGCCTTCACCTTCAACATCTATCTCCAGCAGGGCGCAATCGAGGGCGTCATCGGGAGCCCTGGGCAGGGGATCAACGGACCGTACGACGTTTTCATCCGTGCGCTCCCCCTGGGGTCGCACCCGTACGTCCGCAAGACGCAGTACAGCGACCACATCCGTTATGAGGCCGACGACTGCGGCATCGGCATAACGGGCGACGCCGACATCACCTGCGACATTTACTACTCGGATGGCGTGCCGACGAAGGTCGCGGTCATTTACGGCAGCGGGTCTGGCACCGACTCGGCCACGCACCGGTATATCTACGACTTCCTGGTCTGCGGCCAGGTGTTCGTGAAGCGGTGGCAGACGCACTACGGCCAGACTTTCCCACTGCAGAAGCCCGAGAAGCCCGGGGATTTTGGCTATACTCCCGGGGCGAGTGAGTTCGGCGGCGACAGTTGGGGCGGCGGCACCGGGGGCGCCGGTTCGTACGGAGATCCTTCAAACACGCCGCCCTTCGTGCTTCCGTTGAGGGGCGACTATGCCCTGAGCCGCGGCACCTATGAGACGGTGACCACCAGCAGCACCCGCACGTTCCAGAGCCTCGACGCCAAACTGTTCTTCATCCTCGATTACCCGAAGGCCGTCGCGGACTACACACCGGGCAGCACCGAGGGGGCCGACTGGCAGACGTACTTCATCCAGTACCCCGAACTGTGGGACAATCCGAACGGCGGCGTCTATAAGAAGGGGCCGGGGGCGGCGGAGGGGAGGCCGTGGCAGTTCTACCAGTCCCTGCGGCACTTCGGCGGGGCGAACATGCTGTTCGGCGACGGGCACGTCGAGACCCTCCAGCCGGATGAGTTGAGGACCGACAACGCGGCCTGGTATCACAGGGGACGCTAGACGAGGCGCTTGACGAGGTATGGCACGGGGCTTCCGGCGATTGCCGGGAGCCCCGTTTGCTTTCCACGACCGGGTCTGTACAATGGTCGAGGTTGATCGATGGAGACCGGCTGTGGGGCTTTCACCGGAACTCTTTAAGCGGCTGAGCCGCCTGAATCGCGAACTCCTGCGGGGCGGCATCAAGACGGGCGATCGCCTGGCCCGGCCGCAGGGCGTTGAGCCGAAAGAAGAGGCCCTCCGTGCGGCCGACCTGACCTTGGAGAAAGTGATCCCCGGCGAGGAACGGCAGGCGCAGGGGGGGCGAGTCTACGTGGTGCGCCGGCGGCTCCAGGAGATCTGGCCGCCCTCTGCCGACGAGAACGGTGCGGAGCCGGGGAGCGGCGAAGAATTCCTGACCCGCTACCGCCGCGTGTTCTTCGGGGTCGGCCGCGCGGTCGCGCCGGAGAGCCTCCACGACGGTTTCCGGCCCCTCGCGCTGAGCGACCCGTGCGGCGTGACGTACCTCGACATCGAGACGTGCGGTCTGGCGGGGGAGCCGCTGTTCCTGGTCGGCCTCATGCAGTACCGCGGCGAAACGCTGGTCATTGACCAGTTCCTGGCCCGCGACTACTCGGAGGAGCGACCGCTGCTGGCTTCGGTGTGGCGGGCGCTGGAGTCCGTGGCCTGCCTGGTGACCTTCAACGGCAAGACCTTCGACATGCCGACGATGGAGGCCCGGAGCCTGGCGTGCGGGCTGTTCGAGCGGCCGAGCGTGCCGGCCCACGTGGACCTGCTGGCGGAGTCGCGGCGGCGATGGAAGAAGGTCATGCCGAACTGCCGCCTTCAGACCCTCGAGCAGTGGGTCTGCGGCCGGCGACGTCATGGCGACATCCCCGGGGGCGACATCCCGGCCGCCTACCACGACTTCGTGCGGGCGCATCGCGGGGAGGACCCCGTCGAGCGGGCCCGTGCGCTGAGGCGGCTCCAGACGATTGTCCATCACAATGCCCTCGACCTCGTGACGATGGCCGACCTGGCGGCCCATATCCTTTCGGAAGGCTCTGCGCCGTAGTCCTGCGACTTGCCCTGTGTGTTTCCCGGCTGGGTGGCCGTGCCGCGCGGGAAGGTGCGTCCAGAGCGGTCCAACACTGCGTCTTTGCGCGGTTGGTTTACTGATACGCCGCGCACGTGGCGGCGAGCGGTGTGTAAGGCGTGTCAGGAGACCCACCGTGGCGAGACCCGCCCTTGAAACGCTTTATACCGTGTGTGCGGGCAGTGCGGCGTGGTCGGCCGCTGGTGACGCCTGTGCCGGGGATGGCGGCATTGCTGACGGCGTTTCCGTTTGGCGTCGGCGTTTACAAAAGGCGGCGCGGCCCCGCGCGATTGTAACCCGGTGTGGGACGGGCAACTATGTCGCGCGGCGGCGCGTACATGGCTCTGAGTGTTTCCGCCGCGTTACGGCACCGGCATAACCGTCATAAGCGGCGCTTGCGCCATCCGCGGCGCAGACCGACCCCGAACCTGGCTTTTGGACCGCGCCACCGCGGTCCGGCCAGTTTCCTGGGCGCCCTTCCGGCTTTGGCATGCTCCTTGCGATTGTCCCCTGCCGCGAACCTGTTCAGCGGATGCCCGGGCCGGCGTGGGGGAGGCCCCGGCCCGAGCGAATCCGCCAAGGAGGGGTGTCATGGACGAAACTGCACTTCGACAGAAGGTTGGCCAACTGTTGGCCGAGGTTCACCGCCTGCCGGCGTCGCCGCAGGGGGCTGTTGCGAGTATCAGGCTGGCCAACGATCCCCAGGCGTCCAACGTGAAACGCGAGATGGCTGCGATCGAGGACACTCTCGACCGGATCCGGCTCGCCATCAAGTACCTGGTGTTCGACCTGGAAGCGACCAAGCGCGAGAACCGCCTGCTCAGGCAGATGCTCGGCGACTAGCGCTGGCCAGCGCCTGCGAGTGGGGCGTGAAAAGGGCAGGCGCAGAGATGACGACGAGGCGACTTTTGCCGGGGTGGTGAAGACGAGGGGCGAGCGGCGCTGTTCCGCCCCGGCAGACTCAGTCCTTGCAGCGAGGTCCGGGTCGGCCCGTCCTGGGCCGGTCCGGTTGACGGTGGGGAGCGTCATGGGGCCGCCTCAAGGCCCCGTGACTGCGAGAGCGACGGCCGGCGGGCGGTGAAGGTCGGCGGCGGGCAGGGCCGTGCGGCCCGCTGCCGAGGCCCGGCGTGTCCGTCAGGAAGGGGGAGTACATGCGTTCACTTCTGAGGCATCTGTCTTCCCAGGAACTGTTTGCCTTTGCGGCGCTCGGTGGTCTGCCGATGCGCCCCCGGGTCGAGGCGGAACTGGATCGGCGCGCCGCGATGGCGCTCGTCTGGCGCATTCTGCGATCCGGGCCCGCGTTGGCCCACGGGCGGTCCGCGCGCCGCACCGTGCAGCCTGTGGCGGCTGCATAGGCCGGGCGCGGCGCCGTAAGCCCTGGCAGAGGGCGCGCAGCGCGCCCCCTGGGCTCGCACAGCCCTGAAGGATGAAACGACCGCACTGCGGGTGCAGTCAACCGATGGACGTGGGGACAAGGGGAGGAACCCCGAGAACAAGGAGAAGGAGGCGGACCGTGAGAAGGAAGTAAGGCGGGGATGAGCGAAGGCCGTCGCTCGGCGCGGGGGCCTTCCGATGGGTCTGTAGGCGCCGGCCCTGTCGCGCATGGGGCGCGGCCGGAAAGGCGCCGGTCCAAGAATGGAACGGAGAGGAGACGGTCATGAGAACGGGAACAATCGCTGTGTGCATCGCCGTGCTGGTGGTTGCGGGGCTGGCAGGCATGGCCAGGGCGGACTGGAACGCTGGGGACCCGGCCAAGTGGGTCCAGATGCCGGACCTCCAGACCGGCTTGGATGTCAACGCTACCTGGAAGCAAGACGCGGCGGGTGGGCCGCAGTGGCCCTTCGTCAAGACGCTGGCCGACGACTTCCTATGCGTCCAGACGGGGTATGTCACAGACATACACATCTGGGGGTCGTGGCTCGACGACCTGATCAACCCCAACGCGGTCTTCAACCTGAGCATCCACGCCGACATCCCTGCCGGGGCCGGCGGCGTGAACTACAGCCAGCCGGGGCAGTTGCTGTGGCAGCAGTCCTTCAACCCGAATCAGTATAAGGTCCAACGGTGGGAGACGGCTACCGAAGACTTCTATGACCCCAACACCGGCAAGATGCTGGGCAGGGACACGATCGTCTGGCAGTACAACTTCTTCATTCCCGCGGCAAAGGCCTTCTTGCAGAAGGGTACCAAGGAGGAGTCGAAGGTGTACTGGCTGGACGTTATGGCGGTCCTGCCGCCGGTGCCGGGACCGGTCGTCGATCCGACGGTTTTCGGATGGAAGACGTCGATCACCCACTGGGGCGACGATGCGGTCTTCGGCGACACGCAAGACCCGGCGATTCCGCCGACGGTGTGGAAGGAGTTGCGGGATCCGCGGGACCCGCTGAGATCGCTCGACATGGCGTTCGTGATCACGCCCGAGCCGGCGACGATGGCGCTGCTGGGGCTGGGTGCGATGGGCCTGTTGGCGCGCCGTCGTCGGAAGTAGTTCACAGGGGGACGGGGGCCAGGTCCTCGCCTTGGGCGGGGGCCTGGCCCGCTAAGGGCTGCAGGGGAGAATCCCCATGGTGAGCGTACGACTTGTGCTTCTGGCGGGTATGGGCGCTGTGCTGGCGGCGACGGTCGCGTGTTCGTCTGCCGCCGCGGCCCCCATCATCATCGAGAACGGCAATTCGTGGGCCCGCATCGACCCGTATTCCCAATCGGGCAACGATATCTGGGTGGTAGACGGCTGGAACTCCCTCGTGAAGGAGTGGTTCTGGTACCGCGTGGACGGTCCGGGCGGGTTCGGCCGCGAGGCGTCGATTGACACGCTTGACCCCAGTCCGCTTGTCCTGCCGTCAGACACCAGCGGCGACGGTGTGCCCGACAACCTTCGACTCGTGTACCGAAGCGCCGACCAGGGGCTCACCGTGGAGATCAACTACAACCTCCTCGGCGCTCCCCCGGGCAGCGGGCGGACGGACATGGCCGAGACCGTGGCCGTCACCAACACCGGCTCCGCCGCGCGCACGTTCCATCTCTTTCTGTACGCGGATTACATTCTGAGCGACGGCTTCGACACGGCCGTTGCGAAGTGGCCGAACACGGTGCTCCAGGAGTTTGCGCCGTGGCATTACGCCCAGGCGGCCGTGGTTCCTGTTCCGAGCCATTTGGAGGTGAACCTGGAACCGCTGACGCTGGACGCGCTGAACGACTTGTTGCCGACGACGCTCAACGACGGCGCGGGCCCCCTGACGGGCAACGTCGCGTGGGCGATGCAGTGGGACTTCACGCTGACACCCGGCACGTCCTACCTCATCAGCGAGAACCGTCTACTGACGGTCGTGCCGGAGCCGGCCACGCTCTGCCTGTTGGGCGTGGGCGTGGTGGGTCTCCTGGCCCGCTGCCGAAGGAAATGAACCGGCATAGATGGGGGCAGGCTCCTGCGGAAGAAGCAGGGGCCTGGGGGGGCCTGCCGCGAAGCATGGCGCAGCATGAACGGGAGAGATCGGGCCGACGGGGTCCGGTTCCCCTTTTCTCGCGGTCATCGTGATGGGTGGCAGGACACTGTTTAAGGAGACATGCCATGACTCGTTCGTATGGACTGGTTGCTCTGGGCGCTGTGCTGGTAATGGGGGCGTCGGCTGCGGCGTCGGCGTCGTTTTTCGACCTCTATGGCGAGTTGCCCGCCCCCAAGTACCAGGAGAAGAAGGAAGAAGTCATCCTCTATGCCAATGGCAGTATGACCAGGAACATGCAGTTCTCGAACGTCACGGGGCGGGAGGCGGTCCCAGCGGACGGCGTGGACCACGACTGCGACTCTTTTTTTGACATCTTCATAGAGGTCTCCACTGACGGCGGGGGGACTTGGTGGCCGATGACGGGGCTGGGTGAGGCGCTCTGGCGGTTCCACGGCGGCCCCATCGTTGCCGGTGTCCAGCCGATCGGGGCCGAGATCCTGTCCATGTCGTGGGGTTTGCACAAGCCCGGCTCGGTATCGACCGATATCCAGATCCGCGAGAGCCCGACCAGGGCCTCAAGTGGCGGCGGCTCGTGCACGGAACTGGGCGGCGGGGGCGGCGGGTACATGATCGACAGTTTCTTCGACATCTACCTGGAGGTCAGCACGGACGGCTTCAACTGGTACGAGGCGACCCAGACGAGCGCCGACGGGGGGGGAATCTGGGATCTGTCCGCCCAGTCGGCGCGCATTGATGGATTGCCGGAGCCGGCGACACTCTGCCTGTTGGGCGCGGGCGTGGTGGGTCTCCTGGCCCGCCGCCGAAGGAAGTGAACCGGTGAGGATGGGGCAGGCTCCTGCGGAAGAAGCAGGGGCCTGCCGACCCGGATGAACGGGTGATGACATCGAACAGTCGGAGGGGGCTCTTGGGGAAGGCAAGAGCGCCTGCGCAGCATGTTTCCCTGGCTATCGGCGGGCTCGTGTGTTGCTCGAACGAAAATGGACAGGTCTTTACGGTAAGCCCTCTGGGAAGGAGACTTCCGATGCGTATGGCGAGAAGGGCAGTCAGGAGGTTGGGTGCGTTCAGTACCGCTGGCGCCTGGGGCGGCATGCTCTTGGCCCTGGCCTGGGCGCTGGTGGCCCCTGCGGCCGCCTGGGGCTATGCGGCCTTCACGACAGGGGGCGACCCGACGGGGTTCACGGATTTCATCAACAAGCCGAACGACTTCCCCAGTTGGGACAAGGTGACGCTGACGTACAAGTTTGACGCGACGTTCGATGCGGCGTGGCCCAACCCGGCCGTCAAGAACCAGGTTCGCCTGGCGTTTGAGCAGTGGGATACCGCCAACGCCACCGGCCAGGGGGCCACGTACTCCTACGGTCGGGCCAACGGCTGGCAGGACTTCGGCGACATTCGCTCGGTTGCCGTTCATGAGATTGGCCACGTCCTGGGCTTGCACCACACGGACCAGGCCTCGGCCGCCAACCGCAACTACCGGCCGAGTGGGGGCGGCCTCGTGGTCCAGGCCGCCGTCGGCAACGAACTCATGCGCAGTTGGATCAACCCCGGCGATTACAACCACGTGCTCACGAATGACGAACTGGACGGCTTCGCGCGGATGTACGGCCACGACCTGAGCTTCACCGAGGTTCCGGCCTCCAGCGCGGCCGACATCACCATCAAGGCCTACACCGCCGGGGCCAGCAACTGGGCCAACGGGGGCTGGAGCGGCTACTACCGCACCGGCGACCATTACCAGGGCGTCCGCATTACCGAAGGCGGGATCAGTTTCAACGACTCATCGAGTTCCCCCCTGGGCTTCAAGACCCTCGGCCTGAACTGGGACTACCAGAACATCGGTGGCCAACCGACCCAGTCTTTCCGGATTCGCACGCGGGGCACCAACAACCCCACGCCGCTTTTCCACTACGACAACCAGGGCGGCGGCGGGGCAAACCGATTTGACGTGTACGGCGCCACCCCTCTGCCCGGCGGGCTGTCGGTCAATTTCAAGGACGACCTGCTCCACACGTGGAGCAGCCCGCACAGCGGGGACATCCCGGCCAGCGAGATCATCCACGTGGGCCTCGAGCAGGACATGTGGGACTGGACCGTGACCTCGGCCGTCGTGCACCATCCGAGCGGCGGGGAGACTAACGCTCCGCTCCTGAGTTTCCACGAGTGGACGAACAGCATCGTCACGGGAACCGGCCTGTCGGGCGGGGCCGGCGGCGCGGCCATGGAGTACGGCCCGATCGCGATGGAGGTGGTCGCGCGGGGCCTGCGGATCATCGGCCCCGAGAGCATCGCCAGCATGCTGGTGTCGGACCTGACGCTTGCCCCGCTGGGCGACCGGAACCTCATGCTAGACCAACTCAACCGGGGCACGCTCGAGCAACTGATCCGCGACAAACAGGTCTTCCCGGTCACGGAGTTCGGCCAGCGCCAGATGGGCCCGGGGGATGACTTCTACCTCATCTTCGAGGGCACGCCCGACACGATTCCACCGGAGATCCTGAAACAGGGCAACTATCTCTTCCTCGATCGGCCGGACCTGCTGAACGGCGAACTGTTCGTCTATGCCCAGAGTCTGGCTGGCGATGCGCTGGTCGGTAACTATGGACTGCTGGGCGTGCCGGTCAATGGGCGCTTACCTGAGCCGGCCACGCTCTGCCTGTTGGGCTTGGGCGCCATCGGCCTCTTGGCCCGGTGGCGCAGGAAGTGATGGTCGGCGGCACGGATTGGGCCAGGGAGAAACGGCTTCCAGCAAGGACCCGAAGAAAGGAGACGCACCATGATGAGGTACGCGGTTGTCGTGTTGGCGATGCTCGCCCTGGCGATGCCGGTGCAAGCGGCGTTCGACATGTATCTGAGAATGGATCCGATCCAGGGGGAGGCCACGGACAGGGACCATGCGGGGTGGATCGACGTCTACGCCTTCGGCATCGGGATCCAGCAGACCGGCGGCACCGGCAGCGGCGGGGCGGCGGGGACGGCGGAATTGACCGAATTCTACCTTAGGGGCCCCCTCAGCAAGGCGTCGCCCAAACTCTTCGAGGCTGTAGTGCTGGGCAGGCACTTCGACCAGGCGATCCTCGATATCGTCGCTAACGTTGCCGGCAACCCCCGCGTGCTCGCCGACTGGACCATGGACAACGTGCTCGTCACGTCCTACAAGACCTCGGCGTCTGTCACGGACGAACGTCTGACCGACTACTACACCCTGGTCTTCGAGCGAGTGGTCTACGGGTACAACGAGTGGGAGGGGGACCGCCTCAAAGGACGCGTGGAAGCCGAGTGGGACCTTCGGGTGCCCCCCCGGTCGTCGGTCACCGTGGAGGGCACCGTCGACAACTTCCAGTTCCTGACGGGGACGCTCACGCCCGAGCCGGCCACGCTGGCGCTTCTCGGGCTGGGCGCGGCGGGCTTGGCGGCGCGCCGCCGCAGGACATAGAGCCGCTCGCAATCCTCTCGGGCAAGCGAAGGGCCGACCGCCGACGGGCCGGCCCTTCTCTCGCCGCCAGATGGAATGGTTCGCCTCGCCAAGGCCGTCTCGGAGTCGGCCCGTCAGCGGGTTCCGGTCAGCCGCTGGACGAGGAAATCCTCGAAGGCCGCCATGTCCTTCCATTCGGTCGCCACGCTCATGACCTTGGCGGCGGGGTCGATGACGGTCATGCCGCCGTCGGTCACCCGGATGCCCAATCTCTCCGTCTTCAGAAGTTCCCGGGAGAACGAGAGGTAGGCGGCGACGGTGTCGAAGAGTGTGCTCGACTCCTTGTCGGCCTTGTCGGCCTGCTTGAGGCCGGCGGCCCAGACGCGGTAATTCTCGATGACGGCGGCGGCCACGGGGTCTTTGGAGTCGCGGACGCGGGCGTACTTGTCGCCCCTCAGGTGCACGAGGCCGCAGGTGTCCAGGGGCGTAACGGTCATGTCCCACGGCGCGGTGAAGACCTTCTGGCAGGCCTTTGGGTTGGCCTTGACGTTATACTCGGGGCAGGGGTCCTTGGCACCCCCGTAGCCGCGGCGGACGCTGCCGTGCATGCCGACGAACCTCGCGCGCCTGGCGATTTCGGGCCGGCGCTCGAGGGCGGCCTCCAGCGTCGGCAGGGGGCCGATGGCCACGACCGTCACGGGTTGAGGCGACTTCATGATCGTGTCGACGATGGCCTGAACGCCGTCCTCGTGGATCTTGCCGGGATAGGCCTTGAGGTCGTAGCCCTGGACCCAGGCGGCCTGGGTCACGCCCTCGTCGGGCAACTTCGCGACGGGAACGCCCAGGCCGACGGCCACGTCGGTGCGGCCGGCCCGCTCGAGGAACCGGGCGATGATCTTCGCGCGGTAGGGGGCCTTGCCCTGGTCGGTGACGACGAGTTTCAGATCGACCTCCGGTGACTTGAGGAGCAGGCCCAGTGCCCAGGTGTCGTCGATGTCGTCGCCGATGTCGGTGTCGAGGATGACGGGTACTCCGGCAGCCGTGTCGCCGGCCCTGGGAGTGGTCGGCGAAGGGCCCTCGGCGGCCCAGAGGAGGCCGGCGGACAGCGCGAGGCCGGCGCAAATGAGTGTCAGTGTGTCGATGGATGGCATAGGAATCCTCCGCCTCGTTTCGCGGCCCGGTCATCGGCCCCCGCCTGCGGCGAGGGGTACGCCCGCGGCGGCGGGCGACCGGGAGCATTATCCCGCGAGAGACGCCGGCCGCAAAGGATTTCTGGCGGCTCGGGCTGAAGTGCGGGGGGCCGAAACTCCGATAAATAGAGGCTTTTCAGCGGCCGCGCGGCCCGGAACAAAGAATATCGGTTTCAGACGAAAGAAGCCTTGACGCGTCCGGCCGGATGGTGTATAGTAGTGAATGACGTCGAGGCGTACTACAACGGCTTGTGATCGCGGCCGCTGCTCATGCCACCGAGGTCCTTCAGAAAATAAAAAAATGTGATGCGGGTAGTTGACAGGCCCTTTCAGGATGTTATACTCCCGCGTCTCAGAATAGCCAGGGCGCCTATGCCTGTG
>Ga0315295_10004450_pt1 | contig 11962 bp, 11 predicted proteins | sample YL17G14_0_MG_FD_204453 | JGI IMG/M metagenome (GOLD analysis project Ga0315295, IMG submission 204453) | Sediment microbial communities from Yellowstone Lake, YNP, Wyoming, USA - YL17G14_0 | ecosystem: Environmental > Aquatic > Freshwater > Lake > Sediment | place: USA: Wyoming | collected... | reverse complement strand
TCTGCAGCAGGTTCAGGCTGGCGTTGATGTGCCTGTCTAGGTGCCAACCACACTCGCACTTGAACTCCGCGCCCATTCGGGAATCCTGTATCCTCCCACATATCGGGCACGTTCTGCTGCTGTATCTTGGATCGACCTTGACTACCGGAATGCCTCTCCACTGGGCCTTGTACTCGATAATCTGATGGAGCTTCCTCCTCGGCCACATGCTCAGGCGCCTGTTTAGGTCCTTGTTCTTCTTGTGCTTGATGCCCTTCAGATCCTCAAGGACGATCGCCGATTTCTTAGTCGTTGCGAAGGAGAGAACCGAGTCCGCCACCTGGTGAAGCCTGTATTGGATGCGATCGTGTTCCCTCTTCCCCTCTCTCCTGCACAGACTCCTAGATGTCCTCCTATCATGCGACTTCTTCCTCTGCAGCTTCTTTCTCCTGTCATGGTGCCTCTGCTGTATCGTAGCAACCTCCGGGAACGAGGCAACGATCGGAAATGTTGAACCGGGCTCCAGGATGGCTCCGTCCAAGCTCCTCTCGTTCGTATCCAGCGAAAGAACCGTTTGGGGAACGAATGGCTTGGGAGCTTCCTTCTTGAAAGCGACGATTACGCGGTCTGGAAGTACAGTCAGGGAACCCAGGGAGAAGGACTTGTCATCTAGGTACCTGCGGTGATATCGGCTCAGGATGAGTTGCAGGCGAACGTGGCGGCCGGCCCTAATGGGTAGGTCTATGATGCCGCTCTCCCGGTCGAGCTTGTACGCTTGATTCTCTGCTTTCATCATCAGGCGCTTGACGTACGGAACCCTAGAGGTCGTCCCGAGACGAATTCGTCTTCGGTAGTTCTTCAGCACACTTGCCGCGACCTCGAACGAGGAAACGACATGTTGTGAGTACATTCCAGGATGCTCAATGCGGAAGGCCTTGTAAGCTAGCCTGCACAGAGCGTTCTTGGACGTCGCTCGCGCATGTAGCCCCGCCCTAATTGCCTCATTGACTGCCATCCTGAAGTCCTCGAGCAGCAGCTTCGCATCCGCTGGAAGGCGTGAATCTAGAAAGAAAATCACTCCACTGGTCGGCATCTAGTTACTCACGACAATCTGCCTATTACCGTTAATCGGTTACATGTAGCGAGAATCGCATCTTCTTGAGAGTCAGCGAGGTCTCACCACCCGAGTTTCGAAAGAACCGCCCAGCTCGAAACCGATCAGAATTGAGGCGAGTTTCGGATCCTCCTCCAGCTTGGCCCGCTCTCTCAAGAAGTAATCTCCGGCCGCGGATGGACTCGACGAGCAAACCGCCTTAACGCCGTCAAGCTCCTCGATCTCTTTGAACGGCACCGATGGAAGGACGAAATGTGCACCTTTGCCCGTGCCCTTCTCGAAGAAGACCGCGAAGTCGTTCCCCAGCATGACCACCTTCCTTGTCCTCGTCGAGGAGACCTTCTCCCCGGGCAGGAGTTCTCTGCCGACGATCTTGCCTTTCTCGTCGATCAGGTAGACCGTGGCATGTGGCGGCGCACGGAATTGTTTGTCCTTGATGATGCACGCGACATGTTTCCTCTTGAGACACTCCACGACACCATTGTTCTCGACGGTCAGCGGACCGATTGATGGATAGCTGCTCTCCATCTTGGCGAGGCCGGCCCTCATGGACTCCGTGAGATAGAACGAGTGTCTCACGCCCTTGAGCTTCGAAAGGACCTTGAGCACTTCCTCTAGCTTCAAGTCCGCCGATCTTATCGCCTTCATAGGAATGGTCTCCCCTCCGGTCTGTCCCTGCTGACACTGTTCTTGATAGGCTATTGCGTTCGGTTCTTGTGACTCACTTCTGAATCTCGACGTCGATCTTGACCCCTTCGCGCACGCTCGCGGTCACTATGCAGAAGTCCTCGAACATGCCTCTGCATCGCTCCAACTTTTCTAGGTCAACGCTGTCCACTAGAGGCCTCATCTTGACCTTTATTCCGCCTATTCGCCATCTGCCCCTCTCATTCCTCTCGAGGGACAGCTCAACGTCGGTCGACAGGTCCTTCGCATTGACCCTCGACTTGTCGAGGCAGAACAAGAGGCTCGAGCTGAGGCAGTGTCCGATCGCGGAGGAGAGCATCATCGCGGCGCTCGGACCCTCCGATGTTCCGACCGGGGCGGGTTCGTCCATCACGATCTTCGAGTCCTTCAACTCGTCGATCGCTATCTCGTACTTGTAACCGTTGATCCTCTTCAGATGGGCGTTGATTCTTTCGTTCAATCAGGGCTGCCCCTCGTCTTCGTAACTGCAGTGCTGGGTTAAAGTTTTCGACGTCTCATTCTGTCGCTGCAGCTCGCCCTCTATCAGGGGAACCTAGAAATATCAATCATCAGAATGGAGAGGCGCTCACCAAGTCGCGGAGGCGAATTTGTTGAACGCTAGAAAGGAGAGGGACTCGCTCGGCGGACGCGAGGTCCCGGCTAACGCATACTATGGCATTCAGACTCTCAGGGCGACCGAGAACTTCCCAGTCAGCGGCATACTCGCCCGCCCGGAGTTCATCAACGCATACGCGATGGTCAAGAAGGCCGCGGCGATGGCGAACATGGATGTTGGCTGGCTGGAGCCTTACATCGCGGAGGCGATTGTCGCCGCGTGCAACGAGATCCTCTCTGGCAAGTTGCACGATCAGTTCGTGGTCGACGACTTCCAAGCAGGTGCGGGCACTTCCTTCAACATGAACATGAACGAAGTGGTCGCCAACCGCGCGCTCGAGCTGATCGGCAAGAACAAGGGTGAGTATTCGGTCATCCATCCGAACGACCATGTCAACATGGCCCAGTCCACGAACGATACGTATCCCACCGCGATGCGGCTGTGCATACTCATCATCGCGCAGGATTTGCTCGACAACCTTGACAGGCTGCGCAAAGCGTTCGTCAAGAAAGGCATGGAGTTCGAGCGCGTCCTGAAGTCCGGCCGGACTCATCTGATGGACGCACTGCCCGTCACGCTCGGCCAGGAGTTCATGGCCTACTCCGTCGCGATCAAGAAATCGCGGGACATGCTCAAGGAGAAGCTGAAGCTGCTCGAGGAAGTCCCGCTTGGCGCCACGGCCGTTGGCACGGGTGCGAACACCCATCCCGACTATCAGATGCATGTGGTGAAGCACATGCGAGAAATCACTGGCCTCAACCTGATCGAGGCCGAGGATCCGCGCGAGGCTCTTCAGAGCAGGCTCGATTTCGCGAGCGTTTCAGGCGAGTTGAAGGCGTTGGCCCTGGAGCTGATTAGGATCTCAAACGATCTGAGGCTGATGAACTCTGGCCCGACCACCGGCTGGGCGGAGATTCGCCTGCCCGCCACTCAGCCCGGCTCATCCATAATGCCAGGCAAGGTCAACCCCGTCATGGCGGAGTGCATGGACATGATATGCTTCCAGATAATGGGGAATGACATCTCAGTGTCGATGGCCGTGCAGGCGGGCCAGATGGAGCTCAACGTGATGAACCCAGTCATGATACACAACATTCTGGAGTCGATGGTCCTCCTCAACAACTACATCCCCGTGTTCATCGAGAAGTGCATCTCCGGCATCGAGGCCGACGAGGCCAAGTGCAGGAGCTATCTCGAGAAGAACCCGTCCATCGCAACGTTCCTCGACCCTCATATCGGATACATGCAGGCGGCCGAGATCGCCAAGGAGGCGTTGAGGCGGAACATGAGCGTCAGGGACCTCGTTGTCGAGAAGGGCGTGCTGACGAAGGAGCAGGTCGAGCAGATATTCGATTACGAATTCCTCGTGGGCAAGAAGAAATCGGACAAGAAGTGACCGGCTCGATGGATGTCCTATCTTATCCTAAAGCCAGCAATACCAACCAGAGTATCATTGAGGCGACGACTACCCAGAGGTAGTTCTCTCCCACTATCTGGAAGAACATGTCGGCGATTTCTCCCGTCTGCTGAGGATACCTTGTCGTCTCAGTGACTCTGTACTTGGCCGTCCCCTTCACGCCCAGCAGCAAAAGGGCGACGCCCAGAGGAATGAGATAGAAGCCAAGCGACCTCAGAATCGAGACTTCCCCTGATGCGAACCAAGACAATGCCGCCATGACCGCGCCCAAGATAATGAGGCAGATGCCAATCGCTTGAGCGGACCATATAGGTTGAGGCCTTCTCGCCTCCTCCCTCGTTCTCAGGTAGTCTTCCATCGCGCGCATTGCCTCATGACGGTCAGGCATTCTCGTCCCTTTCGGATAGGAATGCATTCTGCAGCTAAAGAGAGGTATGGAGGATTCCCAGCGATAACCTTTGAAACATGATGGCGCAGCTCAGAACCTATAAATATCGTAGGGCCTCTTTCAAGCGCAGCCATCTGGGAGTGCATTTGTGCAGAGGTGATTGAATGGATTGGGGTTTGAGCAACAGACTGTCTCGCATCATAGTCCCGGACACCGGACGCTCGGTCATGCTTGCCGTGGACCACGGCTATTTTCTGGGACCCACATCTAGGCTCGAGGTTCCTCGCAAGACAATCATGCCGCTCGCTCCGTATGCCGACGCAATCATGCTGACGAGAGGTGTGCTCAGGTCATCAATCGACCCGACCATCTGCAACTCCGTCGTCCTGCGGGTCTCTGGTGGTACTAGCATTGTGGGTGAGGATCTGTCGAACGAGGGCCTCATCACTAGCGTCGAGGACGCGCTGAGGCTCAACGCATCCGGTGTCGCCATTTCGATTTTCGTGGGAAGCAAGCATGAACGACAGACATTGCTCGCTCTATCAGAGCTGGTTAACGAGGGACAGAAGCACGGTATGCCAGTGCTCGCGGTGACCGCCGTTGGCAAGGAGCTCGGGAAGAGGGACGTGCGCTATCTATCGCTCGCCTCGAGGATCGCAGCCGAGATCGGCGCGCATATCGTGAAGACCTACTATTGCGACGACTTCGAGAAGGTCGTCGAGAGCTGTCCCGTGCCAATCGTCGTTGCCGGTGGGCCCAAGCTAGAGGAGAAGGACGCGCTCGAGCTGACATTCAAGTCGATCAAGGCCGGTGCGGCGGGAGTCGACATGGGCAGGAACATCTGGCAATCCGACCACCCGATCCCTATGATTAAGGCCGTCAGGAAGATCGTCCACGAGGATGCGACGGTGAAAGAGGCCTATGAGCTGTACAAGAAGCTCTCGAAGGAGAAGTAGAATCCCTGCAAGGGAGTCTGCAACAAATGCGCGTTGCGATGTACTACAACAACAGTGATGTCCGGCTCGAGGAGGTACCTAAGCCGGAGATCGGTCCGGGGGAAATCCTGGTAAAGGTCATCTCGAGTGGCATATGCGGCAGCGACGTCATGGAATGGTACAGGATCAAGCGAGCACCGCTCGTGCTCGGCCACGAGATCGCTGGCAACATCGTCGAAGTCGGCAAGAACGTGAGGAACTTGCGCGTGGGGCAGAGGGTGTTCGTGTCCCATCATGTCCCGTGCATGAAGTGCAGATATTGTCTGAACGGGCACGAATCAACCTGTGACACGCTCCGGAAGACCAACTTCTACCCGGGCGGGTTCTCGGAGTTTGTCAGGGTCCCGGAGGTGAATCTCGAGAACGGCGTGTACGTGCTTCCGAAGGAGCTTTCCTACGATGATGGCTCGTTCGTCGAGCCGCTGGCTTGCGTCGTGCGCGGTTTCAGGACCATCAGGTTTGAGCCGGGTAAGACTGTCGTTGTCCTCGGGAGCGGGATCGCCGGCCTGCTGAACATCAAGCTGGCAAAGGCACTTGGAGCAGAGCGGATCATCGCGACCGATGTCTCCGACTACAGGCTCGATGCCGCGAAGAGGTTCGGCGCGGATGTCGTAATCAGGGCGAGCGACGATGTACCGGCGGGATTGAAGAAGGCTAACTCGGGCAGGGCCGCGGACTATGTGATCGTGTGCGCCGGCGCTGCGCAGGCGATGGCTCAGGCGTTCAAGTGCGTCGACCGGGGAGGGACGATACTGATGTTCGCTCCTCCTTTGCCAGGGACAGAGATTGCAGCTCCGTTCGGAGACCTCTGGAAGGACGAAGTAATGATCACCAGCACGTACGCCGGAAGCCCGAGGGACATCAAGGAAGCGATCGAGCTGTTGAGGACGAAGCAGATTGTCACAGATGACATGATAACGCACCGACTCAGTCTTGCAGACACCGGCAAAGGATTCCAGCTGGTCGCGTCCGCGGGAGAATCAATCAAGGTCATAGTCGAACCTCAAAGGTGAATGCGGGATCGAAGTCGGTCTGGCACTCCCTCTGACCCATTGCCAGCCTCTGTGACTCGCAACCCTTTTCTATCTGAGCACGGATGCGGGTCACGCTCAAAGGACTGCCCGAGGCTGTGGCGATATCTGCGTGGGTCATTCTCTGATACTGCCAAATCTTGCTGGGCTCTCTGAGGAGTGGTCCTTCTAACGCAAGCGAGGTAGTGTAACATGGCATTCGCTAGTTACGAGAAGGAATACGTCAGGAGAACCAGAAGATCGAGGGCGCATCACGAGAAGGCCAAGAAGCTCATCCCGGCTGGGGTGGAGAGCAATGTGCGGTACTTTCCGCCGTACCCATTCTATGTCAAGCGGGCCAAGGGAGCGTACGTCTACGACCTAGACGGGAACAAGATAATCGACTTCGCGCTCGGCTACGGGCCGATGATCCTAGGCCACAACCATCCCGCTGTGATGAAGGCCGCGAAGGAGCAGATAGACAAGGGCATGATGTTCGGCGCGTCCACCGATCTGGCAATCCAGTACGTGAAGATGGTTCAGAAGGCCATGCCGTCGGTCGAGATGTTCAGGTTCGCCAACTCCGGCACCGAAGCGACGATGCACCCGCTCAGGGTTGCGAGGGCCTACACGGGCAGGGAGAAGATAGCGAAGGCGGAAGGAGCATACCACGGAGGACACGACTATGTCCTTCAGTCCGTGGACATACCGGGCGACAAGTTGAAGAAGAACACGCGCCAGCCCGCGATCCCGTTCGGGAAAGGCATACCGAAGGGCATCTCCGACCTTGTCGTCATATATCCTTTCAATGACTGGCCAGCGACCGAGGAAGTGTTGACCAGGAACGCGGACGACCTCGCGGCCGTGATTATCGAGCCGATCCAGGCCGGAGGAGGATGTTTCGCGCCCAGGGACGACTACCTGAGGAAGTTGAGTAAGCTCACCAAGGAGCTGGGGATCGTCCTCATTTTCGACGAGGTCCTCACCGGGTTCAGGGTGGCCTTCGGGGGCGCCCAGGAAAGATACGGCGTCAGGCCGGACATGACGTCGATTGCCAAAATCGCTGGCGGAGGGTACCAGCTGGCCGGCTTCGGAGGTCGCAAGGAGATCATGGAGGAGATCATCCCGAAGGAAGGAGGGAACGTGTACCATGGAGGAACCTACAACGCTCACCCCGTGTCGATGGCCGCGGGACTCGAGACACTCAAGATTCTCTCTAAGCCCGGAACGTACAGGAAGATCGATTCGATAGGCGATGCCCTCTTCGACGGCCTGAGAGACGCGGCCGAGGACAGGAAAGTTGATGTCTGGGTCGAGAACATCGGCTCCCTCGGGCAGCTGTACTTCACGGACAAGGAGATGCGCACCTGGAGGGACGCGTTCGATATCGACGCCGACAAGTGGAGACACTGGTTCATGTACTCGCTGGGCAAAGGGGTGTTCTTCGGAGTGCCGCATGCAGATGAGCACCTGTTCACCTCATTGGCGCACTCGAAGCAGGATATCCAGAAGTCCGTTGAGATTTCGGATGAGGCTTTCAAACAGATCGCCAGCGCTTGAGCCTTCGCCAGAGTGGCATCGCCTAGCCTCGTTTCTGGTGGCTCCTCCGAAAACCATCTAAGGGAAGGAAAGCCTTCTACGGACGGACCACATGGCGGCCTCACGACCAGCAGCGCGTCCCGGCGAGAGCATCAACGCCAGGTCACTCCTTACTCCGGATGAGCGTGCGAAGATGCTCGCACGCATCCACTCACTGGTCTACTGGGTCGGCATGTTGATACCCGAGCACGAACTCCTCGGCGACTCCGAGACCGACCTTAGGGAGGTCGTGTACGACCTCACCAACAAGGAGAATCTGACCGAAGAGGACGTGGCGAAGGTCCACGGGCTAATCGCCCTGCTTAAACGGAAGGAGCACGACCTGGAGAAGAGGTTGGCCCACGATCCCATGAGCGTAGAGGCTGGGAAGAACCTCCTTGAAGAGATCTGCGGCCTCTTGAGGGCGATCGACGAGCTGCGTTCGGCCGAGTCGGTCGAGAAGGCGGAGTTCAGGAAACAAGAGTTCATGAGCAGGATCGATGACGTGAAGAGGTGGCAGAAGTTCGTGGATGCCATCAAGGTCTCGAAGTGACCCTGCGGCTCAGACCGGCCTCAGTCCTTGTGCTTATCCAGGATCTCATCGATCTTCTCTTTCACGGACTTCTCAACAGGCTCGGGGACGTGATCTTTCAAGATCTTCTTGGCCCGCGCCCGTGCCTTGTCGACCATGTCTTTCTGCCCCTTGTCCAACTGATAGATCGCATAGATGTCCGCTTTCTCTCCTGAGGGAAGGAACAGCTCGCTCCTCATGTTCTTGGCGGTGTGAGCCACCTTGAGATAAGTCCCGCCTGGCCCGACCTGCTTGATCAGGTCTGTCACGAACCGCGCCTCGTCCATGGGCACATCCTTGCGCATCTCCCTTACCTGTTCCCACAGGTCGCAGTCGATTATGATCTGCTCGAGCGCTGCGCCCTTCGCTTGGTCTAGCCCGCCGATCCCTGATGCGTAGTCGGTCAATGTCAAGGTGGTCACGCCTCCGAAGATGAGTTCTGCTGGATTCACGTGGATTCCGGGGGATTCACCAGTGAATCCCGCGCCGAATCCTCCGACCATCGAAGGGACACCGTAATGCTTCGCCATCTGCGCAGCGGCGATTGCGATCAACCCTTCTTCGAGCGATCCATAATGGATTTCGCCCGTCCTCATGTTAGGAGTGGCGGATTCGGAACTGTAGACTACGGGCGCTCCGGGCTTGGTCATCTGGGACACGGCGAAGCTTGCGAGGTTCTCAGCGTTCACGATAGCGATCGTCCCCGCAAGAGTGACGGGCGCGGTCAGGCCGCACAACGCCATTGACATCGAAACTACTGGTATGCCTGCTCTCGCGAACTCCATCACGGCCTCCACGGACCCTCTCTCGAACTCTAGCGGACATATCGGGCATTGAATGACCGAGAAGATCGGCCTCTTCTCGAGCTCCTCACGGCCTCCGACAATCGCGGACGCGACCTCGATCTCCGCCTTTGCCTCTTCCCCGGACATCGCCTCGCCCTGCACGTGTTTGGTTGTGTTCTGCAGGGAGATCGCCAGCTCGCTGAGTGCGTGCGAGCTCACGGGGGCATCGTGCGCCGTCACAATCGGCCAAACATAGTCCAAAGGGGTCATCGCGTCGCAGAGCACCATGAAGTCCCTGAGGTCTTTGCCCGTGGTCGCCCTCCTCTTGCCGGTGTCGATGTCCGGCATATGGACTGCCGTGCCGTTGGTCGCCATGTACGGCGGACCTGCTCTTGGCACGGGCATGTCCTGCTTTGGATTTCTCGCGCACAGCTTGATTCTCTTTGGGGCTCTTTTCACAGTCTCCTCCACGAGCCTCTCCGGAATCCAGGCGCGCATGGATTTCCTGTCGATCTTCGCGCCTCCGCTTTCCAGGACTGCGAGCGCGTGCTGGCTCAGCACGGCCACGCCTGTCTCTTCCAGTATCTTGAGCGTCTTCTGATGTACCAACTCGATTTCGTTTTTGGACAGAATGCTTATCTGTGCCACAGCCATTCTTCCGCTCCGGACATGGAGAAAGGGAGACAGGTAGTTATAAGATTTGTCTGGGCCGGGTTTCAGAACCCGCCCATAGGACCCAATATTGCTCCCGTCTCGCCAGTCCGCGGATGACTGCAGATGGCGTTTGAACAACTGAAGGCCTATCCCAGAGCATTCAAGGTGCTACTCGCGAGTGCACTCATCGAGAACGCAGCCTTCGGGCTCTTCATTCCTTACTTTTCCTTGTACATGAAGAACGACCTCGGGATCGAAGAGGTGTTGATAGGAGTCGTTCTCATGGGTTACACGATCTCCGGCATCCCGGCGATGATCGTCGGGGGCGTCCTCGCGGACAGGATCGGGAGAAGGACGGTCCTGCTTACGAGCCTGGGGTTGATGTCGTTCACCATTCTGATGTACTTCTTCGCATTCAGTTTCGAGACAATGTTCATCGTCGCGCTCGTTGACTCGTTCGTCGGGACGATGTACATGCCAGCTGCGAACGCGATGATAGCAGATGTCATACCGTCTCCGCAGAGGCCGAAGGCGTTCAGCGCGCTTAGGATAGCGTGGAACACCGGCATCGTCTTCGGCCCCGTCTTGGGTGCCATCATCGTTGTCGCATCGTCAATCAAGGTGCTGTTCCTCTTCGGGTCCGCGATCCTGTTCAGCGCCTTCATCATGAACCTGTTGTTCATCCCGGAGACGAAGCCGAAGGACACGGGGGAGGAAATCACTTTCAGGAAGGTCTTCGCGGTCGCTTCGGACAGGCCGTTCCTGTTGCTCTGCGCGCTGTCGTCCGTCTTCTGGTTCTTCTTCTCGCAGTGGATGTCCGTGCTCCCGATCTACGCGACTGAGCAGCTGGGTGTTGAGGAGTACTTGTTCGGCTTGGTGTTCGCCGTGAGCGCGGTTATGGTCGTATTCTTCCAGATACCGGTCACGTCAATGACTGAGACGCGCAAGCGCTCAGGAGTTCTCCTCGTGGGCCAGATCATAGGCGCAGTAGGGTTCGGCCTGATATTCCTGTCCTGGGACTTCTACAGCCTGCTGGTATGTGTGGTGATCATAACCGCCGGTGAGATCGTGTACATGTCGATCGTGTCCGCGATAATAGCGGATATGTCGCCAGAATCCAGGCGCGGCATATACATGGGCTTCTCAGGATTCATACAGACGCTGGGAGGAGGCATCGGGTTCCTTTTCGGCATGTGGCTGCTCTCGGTGCTGCCCGAGCAGCAGTATATCTGGCTCGTGTTCTCATTCATCGGCCTCGTCACATCTGTCGGATACATCTCGTTGGCCAAGATGATCGGCCCGGACAGGGACAACCCTCCCCTCTCGGCCACGGTGCCTATGAAAACGCTGCCGCTCGAGAAGGTCTGATCGATATAAAAACCAAGAAAATGGTTTCTCAGCTCGCCCGGACAGGACGAGCTGTCTGAATCAACGCCGGGCGCTCAGAATCGTCTTCGGCCCTTGTTCATGTAGCTTGGCCTGTCGCTGTCGCCGCCGCCGAAGTCTCTGTCCCTTCGGCCTCCGTCGCGACCGCCGCCGCCGTATCCGCCACGTCTCGGTCCGCCGCCGCCACCGCCGCCGAAGCGTCTCCGCTCCTGCTCGTACTCCTTGTCGCTCATGTTGAGCGCGGTGCTGGTGCTATCGAGGGGCTTCTCGCTCTTGGCGAGCTGGCCGTACTTGCCGACATTCAGGCGCATGTGTCCTCTCACAAGCGAGACATACCCGTTCTTGATGTCGAGCACATCGTCCTTAACGATGCTCCCGATCTGGGTGTCCCACAACGAGAGCACGATCGCTGCCGTCTCGTCTGCTACGGTCGCCTCTGCGACTTTCCTCGTGTTCCCGAACTTGCCGGGAATGTCCTTCGGCTCGCTGACCTCAAGGCACTTGGCCAATACATCCACCCGCTTTGACTGGGGTGTGAGGTCCTTGATTTTCGCCGCTACGCTCTGTCCCTCTTCAGGGGTTGCATTTACGCTTTCTTCCATGGCTATTCTTCCTTTGTGTTGTTTTTGCGCACAATTGCATCCGTGGCAATTACACAGGCTAAACTATCGGCTTCAGAAGAACACGATGTTCGGCTTGTCTTATCACTCGGCACAACTAGTGCTTGGACACGAGTTATCTTGACAGTATTAATAACCTTTCCCGATACTTCCAGCCCAAAC
>Ga0315295_10004448_pt1 | contig 11975 bp, 11 predicted proteins | sample YL17G14_0_MG_FD_204453 | JGI IMG/M metagenome (GOLD analysis project Ga0315295, IMG submission 204453) | Sediment microbial communities from Yellowstone Lake, YNP, Wyoming, USA - YL17G14_0 | ecosystem: Environmental > Aquatic > Freshwater > Lake > Sediment | place: USA: Wyoming | collected... | reverse complement strand
TCAGAAATACTTGTTTTCAGTGCAAAAGGTTATAAATCACAGGAGGTTGCAATAACGAAGATAAGAGTGTATAACGCAAAACTTGAACAGTAATATCAGGCTCAGGGCTCAGAGCTCAGGGCTCAGGGCTCAGAGCAAAAAGGCTAAAGGCTGATAGCTGAAAGCTGAAAGCTTAAAAAAACTGGGTTTTTTCATAGGGTTAATGGTTCGTATTAGGGTCATACCTTCAGGGGAAAATTGTAAACAATTTTAAAAGTATAACAATATTTATTTGAGCTATTGGAAAAAAACATTTGATAACATATATTTGCAAGTCAACAAAATTTTAACCTAACCAAAATTGATAAAAATGAGTAAACAAGGAAGTTCTTTCAAAGATGTACTGCAGAATGTATTTGCAGTAAGTGCTATTTTAATAGCTTTTGTGGTTTCCTATATCTTGTTCACACAAGTAATGGGAAACCCTGTTAACTTCGAAGGTGGCAACAATAAGGGAGCTGCTCTGGAGGGTAACTTTCTGGGAATTATTTACAGGGGAGGTTTTATTGTCCCTATTCTTATGACCTGTGTGCTTGTACTTATCATCTTTATTTTTGAAAGGGCACTAACACTTTCAAGGGCAAGAGGTAAAGGCAGGATAAATACATTTGTTCATAACCTTCAGTCTCTTATGGCTGAGGATAAAATTGAAGAAGCAATGGACGCCTGTGATAAGCAGAGAGGTTCACTTGCCAATGTTATGAAAGCCGGCCTTTTGCGTTACCGTGATCTTCAGAAAGACCCAGACCTTGAGAAGGACCAGAAGATAATGTCGATCCAGAAATCTTTTGAAGAGGCAACAGCCCTTGAGATGCCGATGCTTTCAAAGAATATGGTAATTTTCTCAACCCTTGCATCAATCTCCGTGCTGATCGGTCTTATCGGAACAGTTCTCGGGATGATCCGCGCGTTCGCAGCTCTTGCGCAGTCAGGCGCTCCTGATGCACTTGCACTTTCACAAGGTATTTCTGAAGCCCTTGTAAATACTGCATTCGGTATCACAGGTTCAACACTGTCAATCCTTGCATTCAATTATTTCACCTCGAGCATTGACGGTTATACTTATAAAATGGATGAAGCAGGTTTCAGTCTAACACAGAATTTTGCTGCTTCTTTAAAAGGTAAGTAATACTAAATCTTTTGGTTTAAAATCATTTAATAAAAGAAAAATTATGCCAAAGATTAAATTACCACATAGATCGCCCCACATTGACATGACCCCGATGGTTGACACTTTTTGCGTGGTTCTGACATTTCTACTGCTGACCTCGACAATGAGACAACCTGAACCGGCTAATGTCGATACTCCTTTTTCAATATCAGAAACACCTTCCCCTGATTTTAATACCATGACTTTCCTGCTTTCTCCCGAGGGAAAGGTTTTCATGAATTTTGATAACGGACCGGATACAGCTCTTAAGTACAGACCAAAAATTCTTGCTGAGATGGGAAAAAGGTATGGTATCGAATTCACTGAAGCCGACCTGAGGAATTTCGAGAAACAAAAATCTTCGATGGGAGTTCCGATTATGAAGATGAAAGAATGGCTGAGTACAGATGATAATGACCTCAGAAAGAGCCTGCAGACAGGAATTCCTATGGACTCAACTGATAATCAGCTGGCAAGCTGGATCCTTTATGCACGCCAGGTTAATCAGAATATCCAGGCAATCATCAAGGGAGATTCAAAAACCGGATTCGAGACTGTCGAGAAACTCCTTGATATTCTTCAGGATAAAAACGTAAACAGGTTTGCTCTGGTAACAAGTCTTGAAGAGGCTAAAATTAACCTAGAAGAAATACAACAGTGATATGGCAGAAGTAATAGTAGAGGAAAAAGGTAAAGGCGGGAAGAGGAAAGCCAAGAAAGTTCCCCCGCGACTCGATATGACACCGATGGTTGACCTTATGTGTCTGCTGATCACATTCTTTATGCTTGTGGGTGCTTTAACCAAAACCAAGGTCATGGATATTATTCTTCCGGAAAAGATTAAGGATCCATCTAAACAAGAGGCTCCAAGAATTGCAGCGAGCCGTACTGTGAATATAATACTGGGTCCGGATAATAAAATTTATACCTACCCGGGTAATATTAAACCAGAGGAATACAGTGCAGTTCCACCAATACTGCCGCCGCTTCAGGAGACAGATTATAGCGCCGAAGGTATCCGCAAAGTGCTCCTTGACAAGAACAGGATGCTTGCAAGGAAGATCGAAGAATTTAACAAGCAGGTTATCTCTGGAAAGATTCCAATTTCACAGGATTCTGCAAAAAGTTCAATCAGCAGACTTAAAACTGATGATGATACCGGGCCTATTGTGCTTGTAAAAGCTTATAAAAAAGCTAATTATGGAAATTTTGTAGATATCCTCGATGAGATGAATATCTGCGGGATTGCCCACTATATGTTTGTGAAAATTGCATGGTATGAAGAAAAGATGGTGGAAACAGCAGCAGGAATTGCACCCACCACCACTGCTTCAGCCAAATAACCCGTAAACCTTTAAAATAATGGCAAAAGAAAAGATCAAAGCACCTGCCTTCGACGACATTGTTTTCGAGAACAGGAACAAGGAGTACGGAGCCTACAAACTACGTAAGAAGTATAATCGTAACGTAATTATTGCACTCATAATAGGTACTTTAATATTAGGAACTGCTGTAATTACTCCTTACCTTAATGCAAAAGCTGCGGTAAACAAGTCCAAACGTGCCGAAAGACAGGTTGAGATCAAGATGGAAAACCTTGATCAGCCGAATGAACAGGTTGCACCTCCGCCGCCGCCTCCGCCGCCTCCACAAGACGTTGTTCAACAGGCATACACAGCTCCTGTAGTTGTCGACTCAGTTAAACCTGAAGAAGCTGTTCAGCTCATGAGCGCAGATCAGGCTCAGATTGAAGTCAGGGACGCTGACGTAGTTGAAGAAGTAGCAGTTGTAGCTGAAGAGGTCCAGGAAGATGTGGATGCAGCAGAACCATTCGTGGTTGTAGAAGAAATGCCCATGTTCCCTGGCGGTGAAGTAGCTCTTCTTGCATTCATCTCAGATCATACCCAGTACCCTGAAGTAGCAAAAGAAAATAATATTCAGGGAAAAGTTATAGTAAGATTCTGTGTGACCTCAAAAGGCGGCGTCGATAAAGTTGAGATCCTTAAGAGCGTTGACCCGGAGCTCGACAAAGAAGCCATCAGAGTTGTTAAGACACTTCCTACCTTTAAGCCAGGCAAACAGGGAGGAAAACCTGTTCCTGTATGGTTTATGGTACCAATAAACTTTACTCTTAAATAGATAAGATTCCTATTTATTCGAAAAGCCGGATCATAAGGTCCGGCTTTTATTTAGGACAATTCTTTCTTCAGAAGAGCTACGAAATTATCAATATCCTCCCTGGTTGTGTCCCAGCTGGTCATAAGCCGGTATTCCGATGTCAGCTCATTCCACGGATAGAAAAAGTACGATTTGCTTACCTTTTCTGCTATCACTTTTGGAATTACTGCAAATACTCCGTTCGACTGAACAGCCTGAGTGATATGAATCCTTTTCAGTTCTTTCATTTTTCCAGCAAGAACCAGAGCCATTGAATTGGAATGGGCTGCATTCCTTTTCCAGAGGTCATTATTGAAATAAGCTATGTACTGAGCTGAAATAAACCGCATTTTTGAAGCCAGCTGCATCCCCTGTTTCCGGATATATTTAAAATCGCTGGAAATGCCTGGTTTAAGAAAACAGACGGCTTCGCCGTACATCATGCCATTCTTTGTTCCTCCAAATGACAAAATATCAATCCCTGCTTCAGTTGTAAATGCCTTAAAAGGGAGACCGAGTGTAACTGCAGCATTTGCAATTCTTGCACCGTCCATATGAAGGAGCATACCCCTTTCGTGAGCAAAATCAGACAACAGATTAATTTCATCCGCGGTATATGCCGTTCCCATTTCTGTTGTCTGGGTTATTGAAATCACCTTCGGCTGAGAATGATGCTCAAAATCAAATCCATGCATGTGCTTTGCCAGCATTTCAATCTTAATTTTCCCATCAGGTGTGTCAACTGTCAGGACTTTGCAACCGGTGAATTTTTCAGGAGCACCGCATTCATCCTGCTCTATATGGGCACTAAAGGCTGTAATAATTGAATTCCATGGTCGTGTGACTCCGCTCAAGCCAAGAGTGTTGGCTGCAGTGCCGGTAAATACAAAATAGACCTCCGTATCCTGCCCGAGATGTTCCTTAAAAAGCTCCTTTGCATTTTCAGTAAAATGATCAGAACCGTATCCCAAAGCATGACCGGCGTTTACAGATTCAATTTCCTTCAGTATTTCCGGGTGAACACCGGCGTTATTGTCGCTGGCAAATCCTCTTTTAGCAAAACTTTGTTTCATTAAATAATTCAATCTAGGCTTTACCATTGATAATATTACTCATGTATTCACGTGCAAGTTTTACCTGGTCATGAACATATTCAATCCCGGCATTAGTATGATCTTCTTTCAGCACCACATGACAAAGTTCGAATGTGAAATATCCATTGTAACCTATTTCCCTCATAAGAGAGATATAATGTGCATAATCGGGTATCATTCCGCCCGCATAATAATCAAGTACTCTTGGTTTTATGGTTCCATTGGCATCATGGTAATATTCTCCGCCGAAATGGGAATGGACCTGAAGGTTACCTACTGTATGTACTGCATTGGCAACATATCCTTTTTCGAGGTTTTCAAAAATAGGCAAATCAAGACAGATTTTCAGCCATGGTGAGTTTACTTCATTTACCAGATCAAATGTATCTTTCCATCCCCTGATAAGCGGAGCGTGGTTCTGAAGGGCCATTATGACGCCATTCTCTTCACCCATTTTTGCGGCTTCCCTAAGACATTCTTTCACGAAATTATAACGGTCAAGGCGTGTAGTAAAAGGGTACTGCCTTTGAAAAGTGTAGAACTCATTCCCTCTTGTCAGATCATATGTTCCAATGCCTTCATGAATAGGAACACCTGGCCAGGCCGCAAATAACCTGACGAATTTTGCTCCCAGATCTCTGGCAAGCCTCGCTGTCTCCCTCACCATCAGAAGCTGACATTCCCTGTGCTCGGGGATCGGGCTGGAGAAGTCATTGTTGGCGGCAACACAAGGGATTTCCAGACCATATCTGGCAAGAGAATTGCGCATTTCATCTCTTTTTTGCTGATTAAGGTCCAGCGGATTTCCCATCGGACGTTTGTTATCCAGCTCTACACCGTCAAATCCGTATTCCCTGGCACGTTTGCACAATTCATCAAACGTCAAAGCTGAGCCTTTGTACCAGATACCTCCATAAGAGATGGAATACAAACCGAGTTTTATCTTCCCTTCCGCTACTCCTTTATTACCGGAAGCAGATGTACCTGTTTTTTCAGATGGCGCCATATTGCCAAGCATGGCAGCTCCGGCAGCTGCACCAGATGTTTCAATGAACTTTCTGCGATTCATGGATTGATTCTTTTTAACGTATTTTCGAGCCTTTCAACGCAAAATAGGTAATATAGGCGTAATATACAAAAAGGCAGCTAATTGCAACGATCAAACCAACTCCTCTCTGAATGCCACCCATCATTATTGGCAGAAGAGCAGCGCCGATAACTGATGTGGCGATAACTCCCGAGCCGACTTTGGAATGAGGTCCGAGATCCTCCAGAGCAAGATTATAGATGCATGGCCACATTATCGAGTGCATCAGGCCTGTTCCAAGGAAAAGAACCAGCGCAACCCAGTTCATTCCCATGCCGCCAAGTACAAGTGAAAGCAGCACCATTACAGCACCAATAACAGCATTGAAGCTCAATATCTTGCTTGCAGTATACTTCCGCAGAATGAATATACCGGCAACACGGCCTACCATAAGTCCGGCCCAGTAATAAGCCAGCAATTTCGTCCGCATTTCACCATCAAAATTGAAATTCAGCCTGGCTGAATAATCTGCAAAGAAACTCGGGATCCCGATTTCAATACCCATATAGAAGAATATTGCAAGTGAGCCAAGCCACAGGTGAGGATATTTATATGCACTTGATTTGATCTTTTTAGTGACACCGTCTGCTGTTGTTTCGCTTTCTTTAATTTCAGGTAATTTCAGGAAGAACATTATTACCACAATCACTAAAGTAACAATTCCTATACCTGCAAACGGACCCTGAACAGTCTTGGGATCAGCAGCACCGCCGGTATTGGCCGAAACAATCAGCATGGAAACGAATATCGGTGCAATTACGGTTGCCACCGAGTTAAGTGCATTTGTAAGGGTCAGACGGCTTGCGGCAGTTTCAGGGGACCCCAGTGCGTTAACATAGGGATTGGCGGCTACCTGGAGTATCACTACGCCTATGGCAAATACCGAAACAGCACTCAGGAATCCATAATATCCGGCTGCAACACCAGGTATGCAAAGAAAAAACCCCAGACTTATCAGACCCAGTCCGGCAAGCACGCCGTTCTTATATCCTATGCGGTTCAGCAGGTAACCTACCGGAATAGATAGAATATAGGCACCGTAGAAGAAAGTGTTTGGCAACTGTTTTTCAACCTCGTTTAGATTGAAAGCATCCTTCAGGTAATTAATAAGCGAGTTATTCATGGTGGTGATAAAGCCAAGCAGAAAAAAGAGTGTGGCCATCACAATCAGAGGAAACAGGTAATTGTTGGTCTTGTTTGTCATATTGTTAAGTTTAAGGTGATTGGTGATTGGTGATTGGTGATTGGTGATTGGTGATTGGTTATTGGTTGCTTGTTGCTGGTGTAATTCCCCCTTTGAAGGGGGCAGAGGGATGTTTGTTTTATATTCTCTATTTCACTGAAAATTTATATATACAGATGTGTTTGTACTCCTCACCGGGATTGAGAATAGTTGAGGGGAAATGGGGCTTGTTTATTGCATCGGCAAAATGCTGTGTTTCAAGACAAAACGCCCATCTTCTGCCATATTTCTTGCCTCCTTTGCCTTTTTCGCCATCAATCCAGTTAGCTGTATATAACTGTACTCCGGGCTGAGTTGTATGAACCTCCATCACCCGTCCGGAAAACGGATCTTGTGCAACAGCAGCAAGTCCCAATGTTCCGGTGCGATGATTCAATACCCAGTTATGATCATACCCGGCTCCAAATTTCAGTTGTTCATCAGCCTTGTCAATTTCGGATCCTATTTTCTTTGGTTTGGTAAAATCCATGGGGGTTCCCTTCACACCAAGTATTTCACCGGTCGGTATATTGGTCTCATCAGTCGGTGTAAAAAAAGCTCCGTTGATCATTAATTCCTGTTCATAAACGCTTCCCGATCCTTCGCCGGCCAGATTGAAATAAGAATGTCCGGCTAAATTTACTACTGTAGCTTTGTCGGTAGTAGCAGAATAGTCGATCCTGAGTTCGTTTTCATCAGTCAGAGTGTATGTTACGGATACCCTGAGATTTCCGGGATAGCCTTCCTCTCCGTCGACGGAAAAATACTCCAGTTTTATACCTGAACCTGAAACATTTACAACGTGCCAAACAACTTTATTAAACCCTTTAATACCGCCATGCAGGTGATTGGGGCCGTTATTAACTGCGAGAGTATACTGTTTATCCAGAAGTGTAAATTTTCCTTTGGCAATACGGTTGGCACAACGACCGCAAATTGCTCCCATATAAGGGCCATTCCCGTTTATGTAGTCAGCAATATTATCATAACCCTGAACAATGTCGGTAAAATTGCCTTTACGGTCAGGAACAAAAATACTGACTATAATCGCGCCATAATTTGTTATCTGGGCAATTAGTCCGTTTTTGTTCTTCAGAGTATAGAGGCCTGTCGGTTTTCCATTGTGTACTCCTTTGAATAATTCTTCGCGGATAGCATTCATAGTTAAATATCTATAATGGAATAAATTCGTTAGTACCTTGATTTCATTTATAAGTCAACTCTCCCCGCTCCCTGATGCCTGATGAACAATTTGTGACATGAACCTTTTCCATATATGTGTTCAAGGCTGGTTACGTATTTGTCAAGTAGCCTCTGAGGAACAAACGCCTGTATGGTACCGGCAAATCCGCCTCCATGAACACGCCATGCTCCTTCGCCTTTAAGCACCAGCTCGCTGAGGGCAAGTGCAAGAGAGACCCCCTGCTCCTTTATATTATTGACCGGGTAAATGTTCTGGTTATACATATATGAACTGAATCCCGAGTCGACTACCATTCCCAGGAATGCTTTAAAATCATTTCTTTCAAGGGCAGCAACCTGGTCCACCACTCTCTGGTTATCGCCCTGAAAATGAATAGCGCGGAGGATGGCGCGGTCGCCCACCTTTTGACGTATTTTTGGAATTATCTCAATTACCTGTTCAAGGCTTACCTGGCGCAGAACTCTTGCGCCAAGTTCAGAAGCCACAGCCTTCATATCAATAGGCAATGAAGCATATTCATCATTCAGGTCGGCATGGTTACCTCCGGTGTCGGTAATTACCAGTGAAAATCCGGTCGCCACAAAATCGAAATTCACTTTCTTAACAACAGGTTTTGAAGGATCTTTGAAATCAATCGTAATGAGTCCCCCCATTGCGCAGGCTGTCTGGTCCATCAATCCACATGGCTTGCCAAAATAGTTGTTTTCGGAATATTGCCCGATAATGGCATTCTCAATAGGATCAACGTTACCATTATTGAACATCTGGCTGAGAATGGCACCAATAAGCACCTCAAACGATGCCGAGGAGCTTAAGCCGGAGCCCTTGGGCACACCGCCATCAATGCAGGCATCAAAACCTCCGATTGAATGTCCCAGCTCCTTAAAGCGTGAACATATACCCCTTACCAGAGCCGCCGATGAAAACATTTCACTTTTATCTGGTTTCAGAGAAGATAAATCCACATCAAATCTGGGATAACCTTCCGACAGGATCCGTATGGTATCAGTATTGTTTTTTGCAGCAATGCAGACATTATCGAGATTAACAGCCCCTGCAAGGACACGCCCGTAATTGTGGTCAGTGTGGTTACCGCCTATTTCGGTACGGCCCGGTGATGTGTAAAACTCATAATCACTGCTGCCAAATTCAGCAATAAATCTGTTCATCAGATCGGTATATCTTTTTACATTCCTTTTCAGTTCAGCAGGATCCTTGCCATATAGTTCGCGGAATACTTTGTTATCACCATTATTGATCTTAAGAATAAGATTTTCTTTTGTTGCCATGGATATTAGATTTTGATAATAATGAAAGAATGTAAATATAATAATTGTCGGGAAATTATAAACGAAGCCGCCTCAGAACAATAATTGAGACGGCCTCTTTATATTATTTAAAGATGATTAGCTCCTATCTGCGTTTGCTTCCGACAAGTGCAAAAAATACAATATACAGATAGCACAATATCGGCAGGATAAATGCAAACCTTACACCGAGGCCGTCTGCCATAAGTCCCATAAGGACGGGGATTACAGCTCCACCGACGATCATGGTATTGATAAGGCCCGATGCCATACTGAGTTCCCCTTTATCAAGTCCCTCAACACCAAGAGCAAAAATATTCGGGAACATTATGGAGTTAAAGAAACCAATTGATAATCCAACCCACAAAATCACCGGTCCACTGACTGCCATGACAACTACCAGCAACAGAGCGGCGATTATACCAAAAACAGCCAGAGATCTGCTTGCATTACCTTTGCCAAGCTGCATTGCCAGATAATTTGCAGCAGCAATTCCTGCAAAGATGAGACCATCAGTTATTTCCTTGCGGACAAACCAGCCGACAAATAATGCCAGTAACAGAACAAGAACAGTATACAGGTATTTCTTTGACTTTTCAACATTTGAAAGCATGAATGATCCATAAAATCTGCCGACCATTGCACCACCCCAGTAAAGGGCTATCATCATTGCTGCATCATTACGGGCCATCTGCAAAGCTTCCTGGAAGTATCTCTGAAGCATTGCAGCAGACCCCACTTCGGCACCAACATAACAGAAAATTCCGATAGCACCCAGAACAACATGCGGATGTTTCCATACGCTTTTTCTTTCGACACCCTGTGTGGTTATTTCAGGGAGCTTTAGTAAATAAATTGCAATTGCAATAATAATTACAACAACAGCTATTAGTAAAAATGGAGTAGTTGGTACAGATTCAGCTGCGTTCAGGGCAGCATCTGCAGCAGCCTTAAAAACAAACAGACCAGCAAGTATAGGTGCAAGATAGGTTGCAATTGAGTTAAGAGCCTGCGTAAGGTTCAATCTGCCTGATGCAGTCTCTGATGGTCCAAGTGCAGTAACGTATGGATTTGCGGCTGTTTGCAGGAAAACGACACCACCGGCCATAATAAAAATGGCAAATAAGAAAAATGGAAAGGATATTGCCTTGGCAGCAGGAAAAAATAAAAAGCTCCCCACAGCGACGAGTAAAAGACCAAGAATAACGCCTCCTTTATACCCTATTTTTTTAATAATGCCGCCTGCTGCAAAGGATAACACGAAATAGGTAAAGAAAAAAGCACCATTTACTAACTGGGCCTGAAAGTTCGACAGCTCAAAGACCGATTTGAACTTATCCGCCAGAGTAATGTTAAAAGTCGTAACGAACCCGAACAGGAAGAATATCATTCCCATAAACATCATACCTGCGGTTTGTGTACTTTTCTGTTCTGTCATAATGTAAATTTTAGGTTAAACAATTTATAAGATCATTTTAGGTGGTATCAAAATTACATTTAAAGATCGATTTTCCTATAGCGGAAATGCGAATTTTTAAAAATCACAGGAAATCTGAATTATATAGGTGAATGCCTATATTTGCAGAAATTTATTTGGCATTGACCAGGTACTTTATATTTATTTCATTCAAAGGCACTTCATATCATGGCTGGCAGGTACAGCCAAAAGCAATCACTGTCCAGAAGATCCTTGATGAAGCAATCACAGTGATTCTTGACGAAAAAATTTCAACAACAGGAGCAGGAAGGACCGATGCAGGAGTACATGCACATGTTTTCTGCGCACATTTTGACAGTCTGAATCCGGATCTGATTAAAAAGAAGAATCTCATTTTCAGGCTTAACAGGTACCTTCCCAATGATATATCAGTTACAGCCATCAGAAAGGTTCTGCCCGACGCAAATGCCAGATTCAGTGCCATTTCAAGAACATATAAGTACTATATTTCGCGCATAAAAGATCCTTTCAATGATGATTCAAGCTGGTTCATCCATGGGGAACTGGATGTTAAGGCAATGAACATGGCATCAAGATTACTGTTGAACCATTCGGATTTCACAAGCTTCAGCAGATTGCATTCCGATAACAAAACCAATCTCTGCAGGATTTATAATGCAGGATGGGAGCTCTCCGGAAACAAGCTGGTTTTTACAATCAGGGCCGACAGGTTTCTGAGGAACATGGTGCGGGCAATTACCGGCACAATTATCGAAGCCGGCAGAGGTAAAATCGATTTTGACGATTTTGAAAGAATAATTGTATCGAAAAACCGTTCATCTGCAGGTATGTCGGCCCCTGCCAAAGGATTGTTCCTGAGCGCGATTGAGTACCCTGAAGAGATATTTGTCTGAAAAGAAATATTTGAATCTTTTAATCGTTTGTAATAGACATCAAAACAGATAATTATTTATTAAACAAATGCATATGATACTGATCTCTGCACTTTCAGAGCCCATGGCTGCTATATCTTCTTCCGGCCAGGCAACAACCATCCTCGATCTGCTCATGAAGGGGGGAATCATAATGATTCCCATTGTTCTTCTTTCGATTATCAGTTTTTACATTTTCATTGAAAGGATTGTCTATATCAGGAGAACCGCTGCAATCGAAAAAGGACTTGTGGCATCCATCGCAAATGAACTGCAAAACGGCAATCAAAAAAACGCACTTATTCATGCGAGGAACAACCAGTCTTCGGTTGGCCGGATTCTTGA
>Ga0315295_10004447_pt1 | contig 11976 bp, 10 predicted proteins | sample YL17G14_0_MG_FD_204453 | JGI IMG/M metagenome (GOLD analysis project Ga0315295, IMG submission 204453) | Sediment microbial communities from Yellowstone Lake, YNP, Wyoming, USA - YL17G14_0 | ecosystem: Environmental > Aquatic > Freshwater > Lake > Sediment | place: USA: Wyoming | collected... | reverse complement strand
CGAGGTCACCGAGCGGATGGCGATCGAATACTACTCGCACGTCATGCACATCGTCTCCAACGTCTCCGGGCGGCTCCAGCCCGGCCTGGGGCCCGGCGACGTGCTGCGCGCCTGCCACCCCGCCGGGACCGTCTCCGGCGCGCCGAAGATCCGCGCGATGGAGATCATTGACGAGCTGGAGCCGGACAGCCGCGGCCCGTACGCCGGGGCCGTGGGGGTCATGGACCTGCGCGGAAACCTGAATACCTGCATCGCGATCCGGACCATCGTCATGGAGCCGCGCGAGGGCGGAGGGTATCGGGCGCACGTTCAGGCCGGCGCCGGGATCGTGGCCGATTCGGTGCCGGAGCGCGAGTACGAGGAAACGCAGAACAAGGCCCGCGCCCTGTTGCGCGCGCTGGAAACGGCGGAGGCCCGCGCGGGGGCGGTATGCTGACCAGACGCCGGTTCGCGGACCTCTTTGCCCAGGCGCGGCGGCCGGTGATCGGCTTCGAGGTCTTCCCCCCGAAGACCGACGTCGCGCTCGCGCGCCTGGTCCGGATTCTGCCGGGCCTGGACGCCCTGCGTCCCGACTACATGACCGTCACCTACGGCGCCTTCGGCACGACCCGCGTGAATACGCTCGAGATCGCCTCGCACATCCTCTACCGCTACGCCATCCCCTCGGCCTGCCACCTCACCTGCGTCGGCTCCGCCCGCGCGGAACTGGACCAGATCCTCGCGCGCTACCACGCGGCCGGCATCCGCAACCTCGTCGCATTGCGCGGCGACCCGCCACAGGGCACCACGGATTTCGTTCCGCCGCCCAACGGCTGCGCTCACGCGGACGAACTCGTTCGCCACATCCACGGCTTCACCCGCCGGACGGGCCGCGATCCTTTCGGGATCGCCGTCGCCGGCTACCCCGAGAAGCACCTCGAAGCGCCCGACTTCGAGACGGACCTGGCCAACCTCCGGCGGAAGGTGGAAGCCGGCGCGGACGCCATCATCACGCAGCTTTTCTTCGACAACGCCCATTACCACCGCTTCGTGGCGGCCGCGCAGGCGAGAGGCATCCGCGTCCCGATCGTGCCGGGGCTGATGCCGATCCTCTCCGCGGCGCAGATTCGCCGCGTCACCGCGCGTTGCGCGACGGCCATCCCGCCGGCGGTTCAAGCCGAACTGGACGCGGCGGGCGAGGACGAGACGCGCGCCCAGGAGATCGGAGTCCGCCAGTGCCTCGCCCAGGCCGCCGACCTCCTTCAGCACGGCGCGCCGGGGATTCACTTCTACGTCCTGAACCAGTTCGAGCTGATCCGCCGCATCTTCGAGAAGCTGCCGCGCTCGTGAGCGTCGTCCGCGTCCCCACAGATGCAGCACACGTGCAGGCCATCGTCCGATTTTGCGGGTTGCCTGTTTCCTTCAACTCATTCCGCGCTAAGGTGTAGGAGCAACGGGAGGCCTGTAATGCTCTACCGCCGTTTCGGGCGCACCGACCTTCAGATGCCGGTTCTTACTTGTGGTGGCATGCGCTTCCAGCAATCCTGGAAGGACGCCGACCCCGTCAGCTTCGCCAACCAGCGGAACCTGGAGGCCTGTGTCGAGCGCGCCGTCGCGCTGGGCATTAACCACTTCGAGACCGCGCGGGGGTACGGGACGAGCGAGGCGCAACTGGGGCGGATCCTGCCGAAGCTTCCGCGCGAGAAGATCCTCGTCCAGACCAAGGTCGGGCCGGAAGCGGAGCCGAAGAAGTTCCTGGAGAATTTCGAGCGCTCCATGGAACTCCTGAAGCTCGAGCACCTGGACCTGTTCGCGCTGCACGGCATCAACACCGAGGAGCGCCTTCAGTGGTCGGTGCGCCCCGGCGGCTGTCTGGACGCGGCGCTCGACCTGAAACGGCGGGGCCGCGTCCGCTCCGTCGGCTTCTCCAGCCATGCCGTCCGCAGCCCGGTCCTGGTCAACGCGATCCGGGACGGGCGCTTCGATTTCGTGAACCTGCACTGGTACTACGTGAACCCGTTCAACGAGCCGGCGCTCGTGGCGGCGCGGGAGCGCGACTTGGGCGTCCTCATCATCAGCCCGAACGACAAGGGCGGGATGCTGTACAAACCCAGCCCGAAGCTGGTCCGCCTGACCGCGCCGCTGTCGCCGATGACCTTCAACGACCTGTGGTGCCTCGCGCGCCCGGACGTCCACACGCTCTCGCTCGGCGTGATGGCGCCGGCCGATTTCGACGAGCATCTCAAGGCCCTCCCCTGCCTGGAGAGCGGGGAGTACCGCGAGCTGGTAGCGACGATCGAGCGTGATCTGCGCGAGCAGTATGAGCGGGCGCTCGGGCGCGACTGGGCCCAGACCTGGCATGTCGGCCTGCCCGAATGGCAAGCCGTCCCCGGACAGGTCAACGTCTTCGAGACCCTCCGGCTTTATGGCCTGGCCAAGGCCTTCGACATGGTCGAGTACGGCAAGATGCGCTACAACCTGTTGGGCAACGGCGACCATTGGTTCCCGGGCTACCGCGCCGACCGGCTCGACGGCCAGGACCTGAGCGCGTGCCTGAAGGACTCCCCGCACGCCCCGCGCATTCCGAAGATCCTGGCGGAAGCCCATGCGTTGCTCTCGGGCGATCCCGTGAAGCGGTTGGGCTCGCATTGAGCCTCCTTCGCCTTTCCTCCTGGTCGCGGCCCACTCCCGCCACGTGGCTGCTGTGCGGCGGGGTCTTGTTCGCCTTCCTGTGGCTGAACCTCGATGCTTCCCGCGAGGCCTACTGCCGGCCGAGTCCGGACGGCTGGCAGGGCGGCGTACGGCACGGCTTCCCGGTCACGCTTTGGGACGCCGGCATGCAGTACGCCGCACCGCAGACCGGGGGCCTCTGTTATTGCGCTTACGGCGGCTGGCAGTTCGGCGGGCTGCTGCTGGACCTCGCGGCGCTCGGCGCCGTCCTGGCGGCCACGTGGTTCGTCGCCAAATGGTGCCGGCGGATTCCCCGCGGCTCCGGCGCGGGGGCGGACCGCGCGGTCGCGCCCCGCGTCCCCGCGGTACGGCCCGCCACGGCGGCCGTCCTGCTGGCGGTGGCGGCGGCCTCCGTGCTGCTGAACCTGCGAGTCCGGACGGAGTTCTCCTCGGACGCCGGAAGCACACCGCGGTTCGAGCAGCGGATGGGGTGGCCGCTGACCTTCTTCGACGCGAACGGACCGTACCCGAAGTACGCGAAGAACCAGCCCCGTCCGGGAGGGCCGGCCGTCCTGGTCGGCTACACGCGCGAGGAACTGCCGGGCTTCTCCACGTGGCGCTTCGACCGCCTGGGCTGGGACCTCCTGATCGGGCTGGGGATGGCCTTCGGCGCGGCGATGCTTTGCGAAGGTCTCCTGAAGTGGCGCGCCGCGCGCGCGGGGAATCCGGGGACAGCATAGACGTCCATGCTGTCCCCGGATTCCCCGCACGCTACATGCCCCGGTACCTCGGCCCGCCTCCGCCCTCCGACGCCTTCCAGACGATGTTCTCGTAGGGATCCTTGATCTCGCACGTCTTGCAGTGGAGACAGTTGGCCGCGTGGATGAGCAGCCTGCCCTCAGGAAGCCATTCGTAGACCGCCGCCGGGCAGAAGCGCTGGCAGGGGTTCCCGAACTCGACCGCGCACTTCCGCGCGCAGAGCTCCGGCTCGGGTACCACCAGGTGCGGCGGCTGCTCCTCCCGATGGGACGTGCCGGAGCAGGCCAGGCTCGCGGCCTTGTCGAAGATCAGCTCGCCGTCGGGCTCCGGCGTCGGCAGCGGGCGGCGCGTGCCGATGCTGCGCTGCGGCCGCAGCATGGCGAAGTCGGGACGCGCATCCGCGCGTGCCGGGACGTCTCCTTCGAGGCCCATGCGGCGGATCCAGTCCTGGAGCGCGCCGCGGGTCATGCCGGCGCCGTAGGTCGCGCGCCAAGTCCGGAACTCCTTGAGCTCCAGTCCTTCCGGCGATGCTTGCAGGAGCTGCTCGTATGCGCTCAGGGTTTCCGCCGAGGAGTCGCCTTTCGCGAGCGCCTTGCCGATGACCTCGCCCGCGATCATCCCGGACTTAAGCGCCAGATGGACGCCCTTCAGCCGCGCGGCGTTCACGAGGCCCGCCGCGTCGCCCACCAGCAGCGCGCCTCCCGCGCAGAGACGCGGCAACGCATCGTATCCGCCTTCCGGAAGCGTCTTCGCCCCGGCGCAAAGGAGTTCGCCGTCGTCCAGGATGGCGCGGATAGCCGGATGGTCCTTCCAGCGCTGGAATTCCAGGTGCGGGTCCAGTGAGGGGTCTTCGTAATCCAGCCCCACCACCAGACCCACTGCCGCGCGCGTCGGCGAGAGCCCGTACACGAAGCCCCCCCCGAACGCGTGGCCTTCCCGCGGGTGCAGCGGATAACCCAGCGTGTGCAGTACCATACCCGCGCCGAGGCGGTCGGGCGGGACCTCCCAGAGTTCCTTCAGGCCGAGACCGTACGTCTGGGGCGCGCGCCCGGCGTCGAGCCGGAGGCCGCGGATGAGCTTCTGGGTCAGGTTCCCGTGTGTCCCGTCCGCGAGGACGGTGACGCGCGCCCGGATTTCGGCGCCGGGCGCGAAGTCCGGTCCGGGCGTCCCATCGGGCCGCCGGCCGGTGTCCACCAGACGGACGCCGTGGACCGCTTCGCCGTCCAACAGCAAGTCGGCGGCAGCGACGCCTTCGAGTATCTCCACGCCGCGCTGACGGGCCTGCTCCGCGAGCCATGCCGCCAACTCGCCCAAGCTGACCAGGTACGACCCCTCGTTGCGGAGGTGCGCGGGCAGGAGGAGTCCCAGCGCGCGAAACAGGTCCAGGCGTCGGGTCTCGGTGAGCCAGGCCCATTGGGTGTAGGAGACTTTCTGCCGGACGGGGGCGCCGTGGGAGGACCAATTCGGCAGCAGCTCGGCGAGCGCGCGCGGGTCGAGAATGCAGCCCGACAGGATGTGTGCGCCGACGGTGGCGCCCTTTTCCAGCACCAGGACGTTCGGCTTGGGCGGGGCCAGTTGCATCAGGCGTACCGCGCAGGCGAGGCCCGCCGGCCCCGCGCCCACGATGAGGACATCGGTTTCGAGGATTTCGCGCTCAGGCATTTCCGGCCCGGTTCTTCCACGCCGCTCCCGCGGGCAGAGTACGCCGAACCAGCGCCTTGTCATCTGTCATTTGCCGCCGGCTCTTCGAAAGAGCGGCTCGTGCGTAACAGGAAGGGCGGAGTCGCTGTCCAGTCTTCCGGGAGGGCGGGGCCGTTGGCGTCGCGGAGCGGAGCCGCATATAATCCCGAACATGGGTCGTCGAACGGGTTCACCGGGCCATGTGGCGAAGCCTTTCTGGCGTTTCGCGCGAGCGGCGCTGCTGGTCGGCGTCGTCGTGGCGGCGTGTGTCATCGTCTCCCGGGCGCTGACGCAGAAGGTGCGGGACTACACGCCTGAGGAACTGCAGGCGCAGATGGAGACGGCGGCGGGGGCGGCGGCCGAGGCCCGCGCGGAAGGGCGCGACCCCGCCGAGGCGGCGGAAGCGTCCCTGCCGGTCGGCCAACTCATCGAGCAGGTCAACCGCATGGAGGTGCGCCAGCGCCGGGAGTTGATGCGCAGCGACACGGCGCGCGAGTACGTCAACAGCCTGCCGCCGGAGAGCCGCAGACGCTTCGTCCGCGAGACGCTTGACCGCGGCCTCCAGGACCAACTGGAACGCTACCACAAGATGAGCAAGGAAGAGCGGGCGAAGTTCATCGAGGAGGTGAAGAAGCGCCAGCAGGAGGCCCGCGAGAAGATGGACCAGATGTCGGAAGAGGAGAAGGACCGCGTTCGCGAGTTCGCCAACTCCTCCGATATTCAGGACATGATAAACAAGGCCACGAAGTCCTTCCTGAGCCTGACCACGAGCGAGGAGCGGGCCGAACTGCAGCCGCTCTTCGAGGGGGCTCTCGACAACCTGCAGCACGCGCAGGGCCTCAGGTAGGCCGGCTCTTCCGGGATGGGCCGGCGCGCGCGGAAAGGAACGCCCGGGCATGGAGCGGATGAGGAGACCCTTGGTCTTTCCAACGCGCCTTCCCCGCCGGACGCGGCGCTGGCGCCGAGCGCGCGGTTTCACCCTCGTGGAACTGCTCGTCGTGATCGCCGTCATCGCGCTCCTGGCCGGTCTGCTGCTCCCGGCGCTCTCGCGGGCACGGGCCGAGGCCCGGCGGGCCGCCTGCCTGAGCAACCTCGGGCAGCTCTCGAAGGCCGTGTGGATGTACGCTTCGGAGCACGATTCGCAGTTCCCCTCGGTCGCCGCGCGGCCGACGATCAACGAGGGCCTCCCGCGCCTGCGCGACGTGCTCTGGTCCTATGCCCGCGACCCGAACGTCTTCCGCTGCCCCGCCGACACCCAGGGCTTTTACGAGAAGGAAGGTTCGAGTTACGAGTTCAACACGCTGCTGAACGGGAGGCGGCAGGACGGGCTCATCGAGCAGGTCATCGGGTCGTCCCGCACGCCCATGCTGTATGACTACGAGAACTTCCATCCGGACCCCGGGGGCGGTTACGGCGGGAAGAACGTGGCCTTCTGCGACGGCTCGGTGGGGGACTGAACCGATGCGGCTCGGGCGGCCCACGACGAGTGACGGGCGCCCGCGCCACACGTTCAACCCGCAGTTGCATCGCTGGCGCCGCTGTAGCATGCTAGGGGCCTTTCCCGCCGACCCCGCGAGATCTGTTCGCGTCCGCCGCCAGGCGGCGAGTCGAGATGAGAGGAAGTAGAGACGCCGGAGACCCCATGTCGAAACGCGAGCACCAGAGAGGCCGTTTCTTCTTTCCGCGCTGGGCGCTGGTCACCTACCCCCTGATGATCGCCGTCGGCGTGGTGCTGCTGGCAACGCGCGAGGCGCGGGAGCGCCTGGATGCCGTCGCGGCGCTCAACAACGCCGACCTCAAGCTGGTAGAGGATCAGAACGGCAAGGAGGTCGCCAGCGGTTTCGAAGAGAACTTCGGACTGATCACCCTGAACGACCATCGGGAGGAGTACGAGCGCCTGCTGGGGTACTGCGAGAGGCGGCCGCAACTGGCCCACGAGGTCTTCCTCCAGGTGCTGGAGAAGGGCACGTGGCAGGGCCGGGCGCTGGCCTGCCACATGGCCTTCTTCCTGGCTCAGAAGGACAACCTGAGCGAAGAGGATCTTCAGCGGATGGCCGGGCTGCTGGGCCAGGAGAAGGTCGAGTTGCGCCGCGTGGTCCAGAGGGAACTGAGCCATCTCCTCGTGCTGCCCGGGGGCGAGAGGGCCTCGCTCTACACGAAGATCGAAGCGCCAGCGGGGGCGAAGGAGCCGCTCGAAGCCAGGACCGAGAAAATCTCGCTGATGGACGCCCCGCCCGATACGCAGTGGCTGGGCATTCTGTGGTCGAACCCGGAAGCGTGCAAGGCCTGGTGGAAGACCTTCGGCCCGCGCGCCAAGTGGGACGGCAAGCTCAAGCGGTTCGTCATCACGGACTAAGGATCCGATGTCCGATCCCCTGCTGGTCAGCGAAGGCCTGACCAAGGTCTTCCGGCGGCGCTTCTTCGGCGGCAAGGACTCCGAGCTGCGCGCGGTGGACGAGGTCAGCTTTGCCGTTGCGCGCGGCACCGTCTACGGGTTCCTGGGACCCAACGGCGCCGGCAAGTCCACGACGATCCGCCTGGCCCTTGGCCTGATCCACCCGACCGCCGGACGCGTGACGATCGGCGGACACGATGTGGCCACGCAGCGCCTGCGCGCGCTCCGCAAGGTCGGCGCCTTCGTCGAGACGCCGTCCTTCTACCCTTACCTGAGCGGACGGAAGAACCTCGAAATCTTCGCGGGGCTCTCCGGCGGCGCGACGTCCGCGGAGATCGAGGCCGCCCTGGAACTGGTGGGCCTGCGGGAGCGCGCCGGGGACAAGGTGAAGGTGTACAGCCACGGCATGAAGGCCCGGCTGGGCCTGGCGGGGTGCCTGTTGCCCCGGCCGGAACTCCTCGTCCTCGACGAGCCCACCGACGGCCTGGACCCCCATGGCATCCGCGAGGTCCGGACGCTCATCCGGCGCCTGGCCGGCGACGAAGGGCTGACCGTCTTCCTCTCGAGCCACATGCTGGGCGAGGTCGAGAACCTCTGCACCCATATCGCCATCCTCGAACGCGGCCGCTTGATCCTGGAAGGCGCACTCGAGGAACTCGAACGGACCCACCGGCGTTACCGGATCGAAGTGGACCGGACGGCCGAGGCCGCCGCGCTGCTGCGCGAGAAGTTCGGGCTGGAGTGCCGGAGCGAGGCCGGCGAGCGGAAGGGGCTCCTGGTCCCGCTGGGCGGGAGGCCGCCGGAGGCCTTGTGCGCGGCGCTCTCTGCGGCGGGATTCGGCGTCCGCGTCTTCGCGCCGGAACAGGCGTGGCTGGACCGGCTCTTCCTCGAACTCACGACCAGCCGCGAGTCCGACGGGGGGCCCGCGAAGGTGGAGGACGCCGCATGAACGCCCCATGCGGCAAAGGCGGCCTCGCCGTCACGCCCCTGCTGCGCTTCGAGTGGACGAAGATGGCCGGACGGCGCATCTTCGGGGTGCCGTTCCTGGTGCTGGCCCTGGTAGTGGCCCTGATCGTCACCGTTTTCCATCACGTTCAGTTCAAGCACATGCTGGCGCTCTTCCAGGCGCTGCACGTGAACCTGTCCAGCAAGGGCGACTTCGTGAACGCCTACTACATGGCCGCGCACGCCATGAACCCGGTCTTCCAGCTCCTGATCCCGATCTTCATCACGGTGGCGGCGGGACTGATGGTGGCGGGGGAGGCCGAGGACGGGACGTTGCGCGCGTGTCTGGTGCGTCCGGTCTCGCGGAGGAGGCTGCTGCTGACCAAGTTCGAGCTGCTGGCGGGCTACTCGCTGGCGCTCTCCTTCTTCTACCTCGCGCTGCTCCTGACCTCCGGCGTGCTCAACTTCGGCACCGGGAACCTCTACACGCTGAACATCATCTTCCACAACGGCGACGAGGGCGTGAGCACGGTGCTGGAGGCGGAGGCCCCGTTGCGCTTCCTCTACGCCGGCCTGGTGGCCACCCTGGGCATGATGGTCCTGGCGTCCCTGGCGTTGCTGGTCAGCGCCCTGGTGGAGACCGCCGCGATGGCCTACGTCGTGACCCTCTCGATCTACTTCGCGGCGATGACCCTGCGGTTTCTCACCGGCCTCGACTGGCTCTATCCGTACCTGTTCGTGACGCACATGCTGAGCTGGCAGCAGTGCTTCTACAGCTATCCGAAATGGGGCGATATCTATGTCTCGATGGTCCATCTGGCGGCGTACGTGATCGTATTTCTTTGCGCCGCGATCCTGCTGTTCGAGGAGCGGGACATCAAGTCGTAAGCTTACGAGAAGACCGCCGGCCGCTTACTCCTTCTTGGGTTCCTCCGGAGCCTTGGGCGGCGCGACGGCGGCCGGCTTCTCCTCCTTCTTCGGCTCTTCCGTCTTGGCCGCCTCGCCCGTCTTCGCCGCCTCCGTTGCGGCCGCCTTCTCCGTCGCGCCTTCCGTCTTGGTATCGGCCGGCTTCTTGGTGTCGTCGGGCTTCGTCGCGTCCTCGGGCTTGGCCTGGGCCTTCTTCGCATCCTCCTTCTTGACGTCGCCCGTCTTGGCCAGCCCCGTCAAGTTGTTGAACCAGCCCGCGAAGCCGCCGAGGTCGAGGAAATACGCCGCCGCGCCGCCGCCGAGCAACAGCACGATGACGATCGCGATCACCAGGCCCTTCCTGCTCTTGCCGGGCACGGCGGCTTCCTGGCCGCTGAGACGGCCGGCGCGGCGCATGGCAATCCGCTCCCGCGCCCCGCTGGAGATCGCGCGCTCCCTGGCGCTGCCCGCGCCACGTCGCACCCCGGCGCGGCTGGCGGAAGCCTTGACCGGTTCGACCGGCGCCGCGGCCACTTCCTCCGTCTCGGGGATGGCCGGCTCCTCGGGCAGAGGCGCCTCCTCCGCGGGAACGGCCTCTTCGGCCGGTTCGGGCGCCGCCTCGGCTGCGGCGGCCTCCTCGGCCCCCGCCGCCTCGGCTGCGGCGGCCTCCTCGACCCCCGCCGCTTCGGCCGTGGCGGCCTCCTCGGTCCCCGCCGCTTCGGCCGCGCCCGCCTCGGCGGCGTGCTTGGCTTTGATCCGCTCCTTCTTGCGGCGCAGCCGTTCCTTCTTCTTCAGCTTCTTCAGCCGGCGGCGTTCTTCAGGCAAGAACTCCGGCTTCGCTGCCTCTTCCTCTCCTTCCTCGGCTTCCGCCTCGGCCTCGGTCTGGAGCCAGGCCCCGCCGGGGACCGCGGCTTCTTCGGCCGCGGGCGCAACGGGTGCTTCCTCGACCGGCGCTTCCTCGGCCGGTGCTTCGGCCTCTTCGGCGGCCGGGGCCGCCGCTTGCTCGGCCGGGACCGCCGCTTCCTCGACCGGCGCGGCCTCTTCCGCAGGTGGCGCTTCTTCGACCGGGGCGGCTTCTTCCGCGGCTGGTGCTTCCTCGACCGGGGGGGCCTCTTCCGCGGCTGGCGCTTCCTCGACCGGGAGGGCCTCTTCCGCAGTCGGCGCCTCCTCGACCGGGGCGGCCCCTTCCGTCGCCGGTGCTTCCTCGGCGCGCGCTTCCTCCGCGACTGGCGGCGCGGGAGCTTCCCCCTCAGCGGCCGGCGCTTCGGGCTCGAACGCCGGTTCCTCGGCCTCCTCGCGCTCCGCCGCGGCGACCTCTTCCTCGGCGGCGGGCACGGCGGCGACGACTTCCGCCTTGGCGGGGACCTCCTCGGCCACCTCTTCCGGCACGGGTTCCGCGGCGAATTCGGCGGGGGCCTCTTCGACGGCTTCCGCCGCGACTTCCTCGGCGGGGGCTTCCTCTGTGGCCGGGACGGGGGCGGGAGCCGGCGCCTCGACTTCCGGCACCGGCGCGAGAGCCTGAACTTCCGGCGCCTCGACTTCCGGCACCGGCGCGAGAGCCTGAACTTCCGGCGCCTTGACTTCCGGCAGCGGCGCGGGGGCGGGGGCTTGGACCTCCGGTTCCTTCGCTTCCTTCGCTTCCTTCGCTTCCGGGACCGGCGCCTCCTTCTTCAGGGCTGCTGCGGCGGCCCTCTTCGGCGGTGCGGGAGGAACGTAGCGAAGCTTGCCCCGGACGTTGGGTCCCGCCTTGGGCGCGCGGACGATCCGGCCGCAGGAGGGGCATTCGCCGATGGAACCCGCGTGGCTTTCGGCCACGGTGAGCGTTTCATCACATTCGCAACGGAAGATGACCATGATCGGAGAGTCTCCCCCAGCGAAGGCCAAGAGGCGTGCGGAACTTCACCCAGTATAATGCGACCGGCCCAGGCGGGTCAAACAAGGAAAGCGTGCTTTGTGCGCCCCGTAGCCTTGACAGACCTGGCATTCCTGACTAACTTCCCGTATTGCGGTTGTCTCCGAGCGAAAGGCCGGCCGGACGGACGCCACGGTTCTGCTACGCGTTCCGCGCGGCGAGGCAGGGGCTCAAAGTGCTCACTGGCTAAGGTTCACCGCGTGGCGCGTCTGATCTTCCGCAACGGTCCTTACGCGGGGAAAGCCCTGCAACTTCCCACCGGCAAGACCATCACGGTCGGACGCAACCGCGACCTGGAACTGCCCCTGCCCGACCTCAGGCTCTCGCGCCGCCACTGCCAGCTCGAATACCGACAGGACGGTTTCGTGGTCCGGGACCTGGACAGCACCAACGGAACGTTCCTGAACGGCGAGCGGCTGCAAGGCGAGAAGGCCCTGCGTCACCTGGACCTGGTGGTCATCGGCGACACCGAGATGGAGTTCCAGGCGCCCGAGACGATTGACCAGGGCCAGACGCGCATCGGCCACGCCGCGGGCGTGGCCGTTTCGGCGGCCCTCGAACCCGACACGGGCCTCGAGGCGCTTTCGCCCGAGGAAGCCGCGGCGGCGTTGAAGGCCAGCGCGCCGAGATCCGCCCCGCCCACCCCTCCCGTGCGGCTCCCGTCGCCCGCCGAAGACGCGGTGCTGGTGGCGCTGACGGAGATGGACAAGCTCCTGCCGTCCGAGCCGCC
>Ga0315295_10004446_pt1 | contig 11976 bp, 9 predicted proteins | sample YL17G14_0_MG_FD_204453 | JGI IMG/M metagenome (GOLD analysis project Ga0315295, IMG submission 204453) | Sediment microbial communities from Yellowstone Lake, YNP, Wyoming, USA - YL17G14_0 | ecosystem: Environmental > Aquatic > Freshwater > Lake > Sediment | place: USA: Wyoming | collected... | reverse complement strand
GAATAAAGCTTGAAGGGAAAAACCTTGGAAATGGTATCCTCAAAGTGGATGGGTTCATCAATCACCAGGTTGATCCGATGTTAATGGATGCGTGCGGGAGAGAACTGGCACACAGGTTCAGAGACCTTGGAGCAACAAAAATCCTGACAGCTGAGATTTCTGGTATAGCTCCAGCTGTTTCCACTGCTTTTCATCTTCAGCTGCCTATCGTATATGCCCGTAAACACAAGCCGATCACGATGCCTGACCAAGTATTCCTGACCCTCAGCCCATCTCATACAAAAGGGCGCATGGTGGAATTGATTGTTTCGCCTGAATATCTTAGGCATGGTGAGCGAGTTCTCATCATCGATGACTTTCTGGCCACCGGAGCCACCATCCTGGGCTTGGTACGTTTAGCAGAAACCGCAGGCTCAACCGTTGTTGGTGTTGGCGCACTGATTGAAAAAACATTCGAAGGCGGTCGGGGTGCTTTATCCGTTTTGGGCATACCGATCGAGGCCCTGGTACAGATAACTTCGATGGAGGGCAATCAGATCACATTTGCTGCGGAATAGAGTTCATGGATTCAATTGCGGTCATTGACTTTGGTTCTCAATATGCACAACTCATCGCCCGGAGAGTGCGCGAGGCGCATGTTTACTGTGAGTTATTCCCCTGGAATGCATCCCGCGAGAAGGTATTATCGCTGAAACCCAAGGGCTTCATTTTATCCGGCAGCCCTGCTTCGGTCTATGACCTGGATGCACCAACAATCCCGCCCTATGTTTTAGAAAGCCAACTGCCTGTATTAGGAATCTGCTATGGGATGCAGGCACTCACTTTTGCCCTGGGCGGGCGTGTGGCAGCCTCAACAAACCGTGAGTATGGCCCCGTTGATGTAGATGTGATTCATACCAACCCCCTTTTGCCTGAAGGCAAGAGATTGGTATGGATGTCGCATGGTGATCGCATCGAACAGTCTCCAGAAGGCTTTGTCACCCTGGCTCAATCTTCCAACTCATCATTGGCAGCCATTGGGGATTTAAACAAGCACTATTTCGGTGTCCAATTCCATCCAGAAGTTCGTCACACACAGGGTGGGAATGATATCCTCCGCCGTTTTGCGGTTGATGTTTGTGCGGCCTGCCCAGAATGGACACCCGAATCTATTATTAGAGGAACAATCCAAAGTATCCAAAACCAGGTAGGCTCGGAGCGTGTTATATCAGCTGTCAGCGGAGGGGTTGATTCGAGTGTGGCGACAACCCTGGTCCACCGGGCTGTGGGAGACCAACTGGCAGCGGTGTTTGTGAACAATGGACTGCTCCGCTCGGGAGAAACATCACAGGTAGTGAAGGCTTTTCAGAATACGATGGGGGTTGAATTGATTGCGGTAGACGCGGTTGAAGATTTTATGACTGCCTTGCGGGATATCATCGATCCGGAACAAAAAAGACGTATCATCGGAGAGAAATTCATTCGTATCTTTGAAGCCCAGGCGCGCCAGCTCGGCTTGCCACGCTTTTTGGTCCAAGGAACGATTTATCCTGATGTTGTTGAATCAAGCGCTCCTGATAGAGCCCAAGCAGCAAGAATCAAGAGCCATCATAATGTTGGGGGGTTGCCAGATAACATGCACTTCGAGCTGGTCGAGCCATTGCGTTATCTATTTAAAGATGAGGTGCGCAAAGTGGGTGAAGCTCTCGGGCTTCCTCATGGGCTTGTGTGGAGACAACCTTTCCCAGGACCTGGTCTGGCTGTACGTTGCATTGGAGAGGTAACCCCTGAGCGCCTGGAAAGACTGCGCCTTGCAGACGCTATTTTTACTAGCGAGCTGGCAACGGCTGGATTATTGAGCATGTATGAAGGCGAAGGTACCGCACAAGCCTTTGCTGTGTTACTGCCTGTGCGTTCTGTGGGCGTAATGGGGGATAAGCGCACCTACCAGGAAACGATCGCCTTGCGCGCAGTGACCACCGACGATTTTATGACTGCTGATTGGGCACGCTTACCCTATGAGCTGCTGGCTCGAATCGCCAACCGGATTGTTAATGAAGTTTCCGGGGTGAATCGCGTGGTCTATGATTTAACCAGCAAACCACCTGCAACCATTGAATGGGAATGAGAAGTATAACGTTAATATCTATTAAAAAGCTGGTTCAAGAAACATATAAACCGTTTTTGCGTATAGTGTTATAGCTACAGAAAGGAGCTTATTATGGATTTTGGATATGTACTTAGACGGGCATGGGAGATCATCTGGAAATTCAAGGTGTTATGGATATTCGGTATCCTGGCAAGTTGCGGGCAAGCAGGCAGTTCGGGAGGAAGTAATTCTGGATTCCGTTTTTCAGGCCAGGATATGAACATTGGACCGCAAATCGAGGGTTTCTTCAATCAACTGAATCCTGCGTTCATTGCGATGCTAATAGGACTAGGAATATTTTTCGTCCTCGCCATGATTGTCCTGGCTATTTTGCTCGGAACGGTTGGAAGGGTCGGATTGATCCGCGGCACAATGAAAGCAGAGCAAGGGGCAGAACATCTCACCTTTGGCGAGCTGTGGGGCGATGGTCTGAAGTATTTCTGGCGGGTTTTTGGATTAAACCTGCTGGTCGGAGTGACCATCTTTATAGCCTTCATGGCAGTGATCATGATCATGATTATTCCCACCGTGTTTACACTCGGCCTTTGCTTAATCCCACTTATATGTCTGTTCATCCCCGTGATGTGGGCGGTTTACGTTGTTATTGAGCAGGCAAACATCGCCCTGGTGGTGGAAAATCTTGGCATTACTGAAGCGATAAGTCATGGCTGGCAGGTTGTCAAAAATAATATCGGGACTATGATCGTGATGTCTCTCATCCTGTTTTTGGGGGTCAGCTTAATCGGCGGTGCTATCATCGGTATACCGTTACTTATTGTGGCAGCCCCTGCGATGATGGGAGCAGTTGCCGGAACATCTGATGCATTGCGTAACGGAATGCTTGTATCGGGTTTTCTCTTCTTGGTCTACCTACCGATATTGCTCCTGCTGAGTGGGATCCTGAGGTCATATACCACATCCGCCTGGACGCTTACCTATCTACGTCTGACCTCCAAACCCTCACAATCCCTCATAGATGCATCCATCGTACCTGAAGGTTTAGGCACACCACCCGAACAAAGCCTTTGAGCGTTACCCCACCACGATAATACTGGTGTCCTCAGTAACGCGAGCGATGAGCTCGCGTTACTTTTTAAGGGCTGCAGGTCTTAATCTTCGATTAAGCTGTTTTATTTCAATCGAGTTATAATTAATCTGATGCATATCCTGGTTACTTAATTTAAGTTAATATTAGCAAAGGAGAAAAAATGGCAAAGATTATTGATGTCGAAGGGATTGGACCCAAATATGCTGACAAACTGCAAAAGGTTGGCCTTAATACTACCGATGCATTGTTGAAGGCTGGTGCAACACCCAAGGGTCGCAAGGAACTTGCCGAGAAGACTGGCATTGGCGACGCATTAATCCTTAAATGGGTCAATCATGTGGACTTGTACCGCATTAAAGGCGTTGGATCAGAGTACTCAGAATTGCTGGAGGCCGCTGGGGTAGATACGATTCCAGAATTGGCTCAAAGGAAAGCCTCCCACCTTACCCAGAAGATGGTTGAAGTAAACCTGGAAAAGAAACTCGTTCGCAAGCTCCCAGTTGAATCACAGGTTGCAGGCTGGATTGAGCAAGCAAAGAAACTGCCAAGAGTACTCACTTACTAATCAAGTTATATAAACCTTTTTCTCGAATTTATAGCGACCGATTTTCGATATTCGGAGGGTATCATGCCTGCTCTAAACCGTATCCAATTGATTGGGCACTTGGGAAAGGACCCTGAAGTACGCTTCACACCCAAGGGCAAGAAGGTTTGTACATTCAGCATTGCGGTAAGCCGCCGTTGGAAGAGTAGTGCTGGCGAGGACAAAGAATCCACCGACTGGTTCAACGTGGAAGCATGGGGTCGTCTGGGTGAAATATGCAAGCAATACCTGCTCAAAGGGCGGTTAGTCTTCCTTGAAGGCAAGCTGCGTACAGACCGCTACGAGCACGAAGGAGAAACTCGCTATTTCACCAAAGTGATTGCTTCCCAGATGCAAATGCTTGACCGCAAAGCAGAAGAATTACCGAGCATCGATGGCGAAGAGCCGACTGACGAAGAGGAACAAGGCATCGATTAAATATTTATGTTATTAACAGGGATTTGGAGTATGTTTTTAATGCTCCAATTCCCTGGAGTTATTTAATGACTGGGATAATCTCAAGTTGCTCGATGAGACCCCGGATAACGTCAAAACCGCCCTGCCAAAAACTTGCGCTGTGCATATTTATCCCTGCGTCAGACAGGATTTTTTCTGGTGATTTTGAGCCTCCTGCTGAAAGTAAGCCCAGATAGCGCGGCTTGAAAGCATCGCCATCCACTTTATATTGCTGGTATAAGGATAGGACCAGTAGCTGACCAAAGGTATAGGCATAAACATAGAATGGGGTATGGTAAATATGGGGAATAGACACCCACTCCCAGCGAAATTCATCGGGGACTTCGATGGCATCCCCAAACTGACTATGCAGGTTTTCAAGGTAGGCGTTTGATAATTCATCTACTGTTGCGCCCTGCTGAACCAAATCATGTGCCTGGCGTTCAAACAAAGCAAACTGTGCCTGGCGCATGACGGTTGCATATGCATCGTCTACTTGCCGGAATAGTAAGGTTCGCCGCACAGAAGCATCACTTTCTGTCGCCAGCAAGTGGTCTATCAGGACCATCTCCCCAAACGTGGAGGCTGTCTCTGCCAATGGGAGTGAGGAATGGAATGTGAACAGGCTGTGCTCAGCTGCAAGCTGGGAGTGAACTGCATGACCCAGCTCATGCGCCAGGGTTGCCACATCATCGGGTTTTCCTTGATAATTGACTAGAACCCAGGGAGTAATATCTGGAGCTACCGTTGCACAAAATGCTCCGCTCATCTTTCCTTTGCGGACCTCACTATCGAGGTGGTCTTGTTCAAGTACCCTACGTGCTAGATTGGATACTCTGGGCTCAAAATGCTGAAATGCATCAAAAACCATTTCAGCGGCATCGCTATAATTGTACATTTTCTCTGTTTTTACCACTGGGGCATAAATATCATAGCGTCGTAAGCGTTCCATTCCCAGCCAGTGCGCTTTGAGACGGAAAAAGCGTTGAAAAACCGTAGTATTTTCCTGGCAGACACCCAATAATGTATCTACTACATCATCTGGAATATCATTCGCCAGGTTGCGCACTGCCAACGGGCTGGTAAAGTGTCTCATATCCAGGTTTTCGTTATGCCAATCCCTCACCAGGGTCTGGTACATCTGACCCAGGATATTGACATCCTGACCGTAGACACGGTAAAGTTCCTGGTATGCCTTGGCGCGCAAATCTGGATCATAACTGCGCGCATAAACCATCAATTCTCCGCGGGTAAGCTCCTTGATCTCCCCATCCACCTCCAGGTGAAACACATAACGATTGGTAAAAGTGTTATATAAGTTGACGATCGCTCTAGACCCGGTGACATCCTTGATATTTATTACCTTTTCTTCGGGTTCTGTCAGGGTGTGCGGTTTGAAATGGCGCATCTCTTCCAGCCAATACCTGTAGTCACCAGAGACAGCCATCAACCGTTCAGCGGCAGTCTCTTCCAGACTCTTCCACCATAGGCTAAAAAACAATGTACGGTTGACAATAATCGCCATGCGGCTCTCAACATCAGATTGGAAAGCTTGTATCACCTGATCCTGGGTATCAGCGGAAAAACTAAGACCTGCAAAGTCAGCAATACGGTTAGCCAAACGTGAGATTGCCTCAAGCAAATAAATGGCATTCAGGAATGCAACCTGTGGCATTTCCGGAAATAGGCTTGGGCGCAAGGCTTCGAATTCAACAACCTTAACGTCCAGCTCGTCAAAGGCAGCTTTCATTTCAGGGCTGTCATGCGCAGGAAAAAGATCGGACAGGCTCCAGGGAGATTGAGTAAATGTCATCATAGCTCCTTATTCTTCTATTTTAATTTATGGATATGATAGTATTTGTAGAATCACTAGCTACTAGACGTTAAATCGAATATGTACGATCTCGCCATCGTGCACTACATATTCTTTTCCTTCTAGCCGCAGGCGGCCTTTGGTTTTGGCTTCATTCAAGCCACCCAGAGTGATTAGCTCATCGTAGGGTATGACCTCAGCCCGAATAAAGCCTTTTTGCAGGTCTGTGTGAATCTCACCAGCTGCTTCGTATGCAGATGACCCGTAGTGTATTGTCCAGGCTCTTACCTCATCCGAACCGACGGTGAAAAAAGAGATCAATCCAAGCAAGTCGTAAGATAGGCGGATGATCCTCGCCAGTCCAAGCTCCGCGATTCCGTACTCTGACATAAAGACTTCAACATCTTCGGCTGGAAGCTGAGCAATTTCCATTTCGAGCTTGCCTTGAAGGGTTGCCATATTGCTATGTGTGTGGGGGTACTCCACAGGAGGCATATCCTGCCCTTCATGAAGATTGAGCAAAACAAGCAAGGGTTTGCGGGTCAGAAAGCCGAAGCCGGCAAGTGTTTTTTCTTCTTCAGCGGTCAGGTCGATTTCTCGCAAGGGAATCTCCTGAGATAGTGCATCTTTAAAACGCTCAAAAAGCACTGCCTCACGCTCAATCACTGCTCGCTCGCGCCCACCACCTTTTTTCCGTTCTTCTGCAAGCCGCTCTTGCTTGCGCTCCACAGAAATCATGTCATTAAGCAATAACTCAGCATCCATAGCAGCAATATCACGCAAGGGGTTCACGCTACCAGATGGATGGGGAACATTCGCGTCGTCGAAACAGCGGACTACATGCAGCAGGCCATCCATCTGGGTCAACGTGTTAAGGAGCTGGCCGGAAATGGCACTCTGACTTCCCTCCAATCCGGCGATATCAGCATAAGTCACCTTGGCATAGATAGTCTTTTTCGGTTTAAACAGCTCAGATAAGCGGTCAACGCGCCTATCCGGCACATCCACCACTCCGGTATGCACATCGAAACGACCTCCACTGGTGGTCAATGGCTGATGCCCGCGAGTCAGAGCATTAAATACTGTCGTTTTTCCAGATTGAGGTAAACCTATTATCCCTAGTCGCATTCGGTTTCTCCCACATCAAACGAAACAATCTATTGGTCCTGTTTCACCATGTGCGATTATACTTCGGTTGGGAGGAACCCCTAAACTTTCGTTTTAGTTTCGAGTATAATGTGCTCCACAAACTTGCCGAAGTGGCGGAATAGGCAGACGCGCACGACTCAAAATCGTGTTCCGTAAGGAATGAGGGTTCGATTCCCTCCTTCGGCACTGATTGATGCAAAACCACCTGGCGAGCATTCGCGTTGGGTGGTTTTTTTTGATCCTTGATTCCATAATTTAGGGGATTTCAACTGAAGCTGCAGACTGAGTGAACACATTGAACGCAGGTGGTTTTTCCAGATGTTTTTTCACCGCACATAACTCAGCCGAGCGCACCAGCGAGGGAAGGTACTTCTCCGGGAACCCAATTGGGGTCTGAATCTCCAGGTCTATACTCTCAACCATTCCCGTTTGCGGATTACTGTGGGCTCGTTGGATAATCCTCACCCCTTCTGATGGAAGGTTACGCTGCCTGCAAAAGCCAAGCACATAAATTCCTGCACAGGTGGCAATGGATGCCAGAAAAAGCGAAAATGGTGTGGGTGCTGACCCCGGCTCACCTTTGCTATTGGGTTGGTCGGTCATGACGGTATATGGTCCAAAATGAGCATCCACACGATCGCCACCCGGAAAATCGATCATCATTTCCATGTATATTTTCTCCTTCACGCATGTTTATTCTACATTTATTAGGTTAGATGCAAAATTCCGATTATAGTTTCGTTTCTTAGCTTTCCGGGAGTTACCTGTCCTCACCCGGGAACAACCAGAGGTGGTGCAGTTTCTTTCGGCTCACTTTTTCGCAACCAAAAGAACCAATACAGGAAAACTGCGATGGTGTATAGGATGATTGTGCCAATAAAAGGCGGACCAAATCCATACCGCACCTGAAGAATTCCACTGATTGTCGGGCTAATTACCCAACCGAAGTTCCATGACATACTTACCAGGCTGGCGACCGTCGCCCTGGCTGAGGGGTCCACCTGCTCCATAACAAAAGTCTGGTAAACGGGACCGCTCATGTTCATCAGCGCAACCCGAATGTAATATGCCAATGCACTGATCCAAAATAATGGTGCGAAACCCAAAAGGATCAGGAATGGGATGGATAGCCCCTGCGTTATCACAACAACCTGAATCTTTCCAAAACGTTCCGCCAGTGGAGGAGCTGCCAGCAAGCCCAACCCCATCGCAAGCGAACCCCAGGCAAACAAAACTCCGATTACCTGGTCTGGTTGGTTGTATTGGACGCGGAAAAATACATTCATAAAGGGCATGATCAAACCCGCCCCGATAGAAGTGATAAGCATGGGTAGAATGAGCTTGGTTAATTTTTTCGGATTTTTTGTCGCAAAAGAAACTGGCGCAAATACGGTTCTCTCTGCGTGCTTGATGCGCGGCATCCTTATGAGAAGCAACGGAATGATACCTATGGCCAATGTAATCGCTACCACCAAGATTGCGCCAGCATATGCCTGGCTGCTGACCGGTTCGACATTAAGTCTGCCTGCCACCCAGGTAGGCAGGTAACCACCTATCCAACTGCCCACTGAAGCTGAGACCATCTGTAATCCAGAGGTCATACTGAACAAATAAGTCCGTTCGTGTTCACCGCTATTTTCCATCAGAAATGGACTTATCGTCACAGCAGCCAGGCTTTGTGCAATACCTGAGAGCATATTCATGGCATAAAGCATGCCGGGGAACGGCCATATAACCATCATGCCAACCGCAAGGCAAATGAGCACAGCTGAAATGAGAAAGGATATTTTACGCCCCAGAATATCCGCCAGATAACCCATAGGCAAGGCAAATATCAGTGCTGTAATGCTGCTGACAGTCACCAAGTCACCCACTAACTTCTCATCATAGCCCAGGCTGAGAATATAAAAATTAAACAGCAGGCGGAAGATGCCCATGGCAGTGCCGGAAATGATGGCGTAGATTAAATATAGGCGCGCATTTGGGCGAAAAGCCGCCAGGTGGTTCCCATAGTCTTTTATGTTTCGTTCGATGCCAGCAATCATGGGATTATCTTGCCTATTATTAATAAAAACTTACTCGCTGTCAATGACAATCAGTATGCTTATAAACATTACTAAAGATACAATCAATCTAATTATTTACCTGCACAGAACTACTTCTCCATAAACTGTGGATAAGTCGGTAAAAACTGTGGATAAGTCGGTCAAACTGTGGAAAACTTGTTGAATTTTATGGGGATGAACTCTTGCTAAAATACTATCTTCACCGAGTATAAAAACGGAATGCACTTAGCGTTATTTATATCGTTAGGCTCATAAAATGTTTATCCCCTTTTTCCCCATTCGGCATAACCAATTGTGTGGATAAAGAATCCGTCAATAATCGCCATATCTACTTTTTATTGAGCTTCCTACACCACCTGTAGGTTAATACTTGTACTAAAAATAGTTTCTCCACTTTTCCACAAGTACTACTACTACTACTGTTAACAAGTTAATAACATTATGTATGGTATGAATATAAACAAGCTTCCCTACCCAAAAATTCATGGGAGAGGGAAGATATGTAATAGATATTTGGGGTTATTTTTTTAATTCTTGTTCACTGTAGGTAGGAAGAATCTCCATATATATTGCAAGATGGAAAAGTCAATAGTTTTGGTCTCCCCAGCAACGACGCTTGCACTCACAGACTGGGTGATATAGCCATCCATTGAAGCTGTGACCGTGTAGGTATCTGCAGGTAAGGTCATGGTGTAATAGCCGGCTGGGTCGGTGATGTCTGTATATGTGTGCCCCTGCCTGTCATTAGCAATTGCCGTAGCCCCCTCAAGGGGTAAGTCACCACCGGATGCAGCGGTAACATGACCATCCAAATAACCGACACCACTTGGAATCAGACAGTCACTCATGTGGGCATAGGTGGCGATGGAGGCTTTGACGAAATCAGTAAAATATATAGGGTCTGTAATGGCTGGAGTATCCTGTGGTTTATGGTAATAAGGGTTGAAATCATTGTTCCCTTCTATTGCGAGGATAGACGGATATCCACGATCTAAAAATGAGGTATGGTCGCTTGAGCCGTCATAACTTGTGCCGATTACGGGCTGAAGATTGATGTTGTAAGCATCAACAACATCTGAAAATAGATTAGCCAGATCCAGCGAACGCGGCACAGATGAGCGGTATCCAAGATATATACTTGCAGGACTATTGGGTGTGTTCCAGGCGATCATGTCCAGGTTCAGATAGCCGACAATATTTTCGCCGGAATTGTATACATGCTGGGCATAGGCGTCGCTACCCAACAGTCCCTGTTCCTCGCCAGTCCAGAAAGCGAAGCGCAGCGTGCAGCCCCACTGGTACTGCGACAGGATATCCGCTGCCAGAAGAGTTGCAACTGATCCGCTGGCATTATCGTCCGCTCCGGGAGTCCCACTGACATCATCGATGTGAGCACCAATGATGAAGATATTTTCCGGGCTGGTCAACCCGGAAATCTCGCCAATCACGTCCGGGTTGGTGGAATTTTTCCACTGGTAATATTCAACACCCAAGCCCAGGTCATTGGACATGTGCTGACCCACGTAACTGGTCGTCTTTTGGATGGGAGTGCCACTGTTGGTATGCCGGGTTCCGATGGTATACCAGCCGTCGTCAACCCATACAGGTATCTCACCTGCCAACCCACGGTCATACTCATAAATTTGATCTGTGGAAACCTGGTCGATCATCCCCTGGATGAGTGGATCGGGGTCGACGACATCCGGGGAGATAGCCTCACTTTGTGCCGTGGGTAATGGTTTGGGGGTAAGGGTAATTAAACGCAGATCAACCCCTGCCTGGGTTAGTGCATCAACCTTTGATGGGTCCATGCGGAGCAGGACGCCATTGGCAGTCTTGAGCAAGACCAACCCGTAGGCAGCAAAATCCGGGGTAGGGCGGCTCGATTTGGTCTCAACCTGGTAATAAGAGTCAGAACGCAGGTCAGGATCGAGCACCTGGATGGTCATTCCAGCTTCCTGCAAGCTTTTCTGTCCAGCCCGGTCTGCACCGGTCAGCAAGCCTCCATCCAGCATGGTGTACATAGGCAGGTGGGTGGAAGAGAAGCGACTCAAGTCGTCTGGGGCACTTAGATCTACGTACACCAGGGCTGGTTTGTCTGTTGAAGCTGGGGAGGTTGCCTGGGCATTGCCAGTCAGGGTAACCATAAAAATCAGGAGTAACATAACGGTAAAGAAACGGTTTTTCATTAAAATATTCTCCTGAATTTGAATTTCCACTGGGGAAATAATAGAAATTGAACACCTTTATGGATTCGTTCCATATAATCCTAGATCAAATCTACCTGCTTATCATATTTGATTAATTTCGCTTGACATCCCAGCCGGAATTATATATTATATTAATATCAAATAAGTACACAGTTAAGGACAACTTATATTTCCCGTTCCTTTCACCAAGGAGAAAATCTAATGAAACCAAAATTGGTATCAGTTGTCCTACAGGTAATTGCTTACTACATATATTCAGAACAAACGCCTGTGTCCACTCCACCCGGGTTTTGAATGAGAATCCGGTCATCAATTTTGTGACAAATTATATTTTTTATGTACTATATATTTTCTTTAGTGTGCTGCATTAATATATATCACTCTATTTCTCAAAATTGATAAACCGATTTTCGTTGTATACTAGAAAGAACACTACGGATACGCCAAGGTGGAAATCAATGGACTGGCACACTTGCTGTTATGAAAGGAAGGTGTTTTTTTTAATTTTTCTACCCGTTTCGTG
>Ga0315295_10004445_pt1 | contig 11976 bp, 15 predicted proteins | sample YL17G14_0_MG_FD_204453 | JGI IMG/M metagenome (GOLD analysis project Ga0315295, IMG submission 204453) | Sediment microbial communities from Yellowstone Lake, YNP, Wyoming, USA - YL17G14_0 | ecosystem: Environmental > Aquatic > Freshwater > Lake > Sediment | place: USA: Wyoming | collected... | reverse complement strand
ATGAAGAAGGGTGATGAAGACTCGTCTGAATCCTTCAACCCAAGCACAGTATCTAAAGGTGAACCAATGGAAGAACACGAAGACGTTGAATACGTCACCAAGGCACTCGTGCCGATTGAAGAGATTGACACGATTGTAAAGGCACGGACTGAGGAAATCAGTAAAGCCTACGTTGCACAGCTCGATGAAATCAAGAAAGCCTATGATGCAAAGTTCGTAGAACTCACATCAAAGGTTGAGAAGATGGAACAGGAAACCATCCGCAAGGGTGGTTCTGTTATCGTAATCCCCGAACTCATGGGTGGATATGATAACACCTCTTCAAATGCCGATGCACTCGCAAGGATGCAGGCGGGACGATCATGATCGACAGTTCAATCATAGCAGGACTGGGGTTTTCCGGGTTTCCGGCATACCACAGAAACGATGCCGACACCATCGGTGAGATCATGTGGAAAGGAAAACCAAACGGTTCTGTCGTTTCCACAGCCGATCTCCGTAGAGCAAGGGAATTGTTCCTAACAGCCCCAAACGCCGGGATGCTCCCGTTGTTACCACCCATTCCCGATGAATATATCCGTAAGGCTATCTTTGAGAATGGGAACTCAAACCTTGCAACTTCGCAGGAAGAGTATGATCAGAAGATGGGTCCCATTCACAAATCTCTTCAGAGAGATGCCGAGCGGTATCAGGACGATCTTGCAAAATCAATTTGTTCGGAACTCCCTGACAACAACGAGATAAAAAAGGCTCTGACCGCAGCAAGTTCAAACTTGATGCACGTTATCGCTGATCAGGATGTCACCTACCTGTACAAACGCCCGTATCCGTTTCAGGCACTCGTTCCAACTGAAGCGAACAAAGGTAAGACTGCAAACTTCGACATAATCGGACCATATGACTTCGGTGCGGCATCATTCGGTACAGAAGATCAGTCGTTTGTCGAGACCGACATCAACACCTACAACCGTTCACAGACTATCAAGTTCTTGTATGCAGTTGGTCGTGTTACCAAGGCGGCTCAACTTGCTGGTCTCGCACAGATTCCCGCTCGTGATGTTCTCGCAATCCGTCTGGATGCAGCACAGGACGCACTCCGAGCACTCAGGGAAAGGGCTCTCCTTGGAGTAAGCCTTAATGTTGCAGATCTAACCAACGCTTTCCGAGCACCTGTAATTGCAGGTGATGTCACCTACAATGGACTCTACCAGATTGTCCATGGAAACGCAAATGCAACAGGAAGTCAGAACTGGGTAGCCTCAACGGCTGGTACTTATGATGGTATCATGGCAGATCTGGATACCTCTTACCGCAACATGGTAAAGTTTGCCATGCAACCAAACCTCGCTCTCTGCGACTATCGAACCTTTGGTATCATACGCAGGGGTCTGATGGAATACTTCCGTACCGAGCCAACCATGCACTTCACTCAGGGTGTCTCTAAGATCAACCTTGTGTTCCCGAACAGTGATGGTCTCCCACTTGTCCCGCATCCGTTCATGCCTATGGGTGGAGGTCTTGGGACAATCCAGCTTGTTGATACCCGTCTGCTTGCCCGCAGGTCTCTGTGGCAGGATATGTACGAGGAACTTGCGAAGATCAACCTCTCGCAGAAATTCGTCATCTCTGCTTCCGAAACCCTTGTTGACAAGTCGGATATTAGTGGTGACTTTGCAACTGCCGGAAAAGCAACAGAGTCTCTTCATGGTGGAGTCCATGGAATAGCATAAGGAGGAACAGAAATGGCAGCAGCAATTACAACCCCAAAATTCTTCAACCTGCAACACATCATGCCAGCCACTTGTTATCTTAACAAGGCGGCGGCTGGTGACTGGATGACCATAAACGGGTATCCCGGTGTCATCCCGATTCAGGCAACAGTAAAGCTTTCAACCACTGGAGCGAACATGACCGAAGTCCTGTTCAGCTACGGTGCTGTAACGAATACGACAACGAGTGCAGCTGGTATAACCTCTATTGCGGTAACTGGTTTCACCAATACCGACCGTACTGGTGCAACTCCGTTCTATCTGCTTACACCAGTTGGCGAGATTGTCTTGGTTACTGGAGACTCTGCTCCAACCAATGCTAACTCAACCCTGACGATCCAGCGAGGATGTCTTGGGACTACGGCAGGAACCATCACGGCAACGGATGTTCTTGCAGTTCTCAACTGTGTCATATTCGGTGTTGGAACAGCAGTTGGCAAAGGGTTCTTTACTTTCCTTCCCCTTCCAGTTGAATCGAAGGCTGCTCTGGTACAGCAGTAATGGGTGGTTATAATGTTCTGGTATAGACTATTCCGAAAAAGCGATGATGGAAGGACAATAACTCCCAAGTCTGGTACAATTCTAGTTCCTTCTACGGTCGCATTAAACCAGACTTATCCCGGCACCCGTTGTGTTTATACGATCCAGATAGCCACATCTGGATCAAACGGTAACACAGATATTATCGTTCCGAACAAGATGCGTGTTCTTGACTGCTGTGTTATTCAGCAAGCGGCGACAGTAACCAGCGAGACCATTCAGGTATTCAATGGATCAAATGCCATATCAAGCGCAATGGCTCTTTCTGGATCAGATACGACGATTGTAAGAACAGCTACCATCAATGATGCGTACTGGGATCTTAATGTCGGAGACACTCTTAGATGTACAACCGCAGGTGGTGCATCACAACCACAATGTGTTGTTATTGTTAAGGGCGTTCTTCTGGAATAATTAATTTTTAAAGAGGCTTAAAAATGGTGTACGTTACATTAGATGACATAAAAGAGTTCATGGGTTTCTCTAACAAGGACATGAAGATAAATGGTGTTCAGATGAGCGAAGCACAGTTCGGGTCCTTTGTAACTACTTGGGAACCAACTATCGCTCAGATGATCCACCGCTACTGTAACGTCACCACATTTGTCCCAACCCTTATAACAGAGTACAAAAATGGAAGAGGTCCTTCCAATGACGATACACCTACATCGGACTATCTGGAATCCGATGTTACGTTTTATCTGAGGAACCTATACCTTACCGACGCATTTTACGCAGCAATGCTCGTGTATGAGGACACCACACCTAATGGGGCTGCCACATGGACTGCACGTACCGCACGTGGAGTTACGTATGGAGACTACAAGGTTATTACTGATTCTGAACTTACCTCAATTCGATTCCATGCAAATGTTCCCATAAAAGGAATCCAAAATGTCAAGATCACCTATTACACCGGATATGCTCCCGCCTCTGCACAATTCGGTGAGATCCGTCTAACTGCCCTTCGAGCGTTTAAGAACCTTATCATGCTCAAAAAGAAGACCCAAGAAGCATCAACGATCCGGAATTACGCCGTACGTGATTACTCCCAAATGTTTGAGCCTTTTGATGAGTCTTCTGTATTTTCAGAATCGGAAAAGGCTGTCCTCGACAGGTATAAGAGATACCCACTTGATGGGGAGATGTTCTACTAATGGTACAAAAATTCCCTATACAATCATATCTTTATGAAGGCATTGAAGATTTTATTGGACTAGGGGAGACCGATAGAGACAACATAATGGAAGTAGCGTGTCCCATCATAGAGAGGAAACTTGGGGATATGGGATACCTGAAACAGTTTGAACGCAACGGGGTCCAGTTATTTTACAATGACCACTCCGGTCAGCAGGAGGGTTCTCCATACGGTGTTGATCATTTATGTGATGGTTTCTTCGTTGAGTTTGATGGATACAACTTTCTTATATCTAATTCAAAATGGGTCCACAGCAGTCATGGAGATTTTAATCTGTTTGAAGATCTGCTTATGGCTCCAAAAGGTTCTGTTGAATATAGAGTTCCAACAATGTTTCGGTCAAAGCAGAGAGCCATGATGGGGGAGGAACGATACGCCTACGAAACAAGAACCAAGAAACAGAGGAAAACATTGGAGAGGAAATTAATTACTGGTAATTTAATGACTTTTTATTATCGGTTTGACGGTAAGATGTGCTGGAAGCGCAATAAACGGCGTGGAATGTACGAAGAAGTTATATCAAAATTCCGGTCATATATTGATGGAGCAATCCGTTATGGTGTAGAAATGGCTACAACAAAACAGATTGGGGAAGATGAATACGATTTGGCAAGAGGGCTTATTGAATGACGTCGTTTCATGCAATAGATACTATGGTTTCTGCCATAAGAACAAAGATATACAATGCGTCATCGTTGCGGATCACCGATGAAGATGGGAATACAGTAATCCCAACAATATTGGACAGAGATGAAGATCCAGCTATTCTTGCCGATTCTCCAACAGGGCTTCCTGCAATAGCTGTTATTCTTATTGGGGATAAACCAGATTCTATCTCGCCGTATATATCAACCTATGACTGGCTCCATCGGTTTAATGTAGTAATTGCTGGATATTACAGAGCAACCAGTAACCAGACACGGGGGGAAGATATTTATGACGACATATCAACCCTTCGTGAAAAAGCCTATGATTGTGTGGAACTCTTTAAAGGGACTGGTGCTTGGTTCAATCCCGGCGTTGTAAAAGATCCGAGACTTGAATTAGGATACTACGAAATGGTAGATTATGTTATTTACAGATTCGTGATTACGTTATCTTGTGAAATTTGGGAGGTTTAAATGGCATCAACAGCAGCATTTGCATTTGCAAATCAGGCAACAATAGCCGTGAACGTAGGTGGTACTGCATCAGGAGCACCCGTTCTCGGAGTAGTAAAGGATGTAGAAATTACCGTGTCGGCTGAGCATGTTCCGCTCTATGGTTGGTCTTCTATATTGAGACAAGCGGTGGCTAAGCATACTGCGAAAGTGGCGGTAAAAATCGGATATATGAAATTCGATCCTGTTATAACTACTGGTTTTCAATTCTCAATGCTTCGTCCAACTGGTGCTACTGGTGCTTTTGAAGATACGAACACCGTACAGTTATTCTGTATAGAGGGGCTGGTCGTATTCATGGCAGATGCTACAGGTTCACCTGCACTTCAACACCTCCACGCAAAAGTGGATAATGTGTATTTCCCTTCTTTCCCCCTTAAAGTATCAGAGGGGCAATGGATGAAGGTTGATATGACCGGCGAGGGTCAGACAGTAACATTCACTAACACGGTGTAATCATGGTGGCTTCATTTGCATTTGCTAATAAAGGGCGTATGAGTGTACAAGGCACCACCACATATCCAGCGGTTGTTGACTTGGGCGTTGTAAAGGATGTCGAGCTCACAGTATCCTCAGAGCATGTTCCACTCTATGGGTGGGGTAGCATCCTTCGTCAGAATGTTGCAAAACACTCGGCTAAGGTTTCTGTTAAGGTGGGATATATGAAGGTTGATCCTGTTGCTACAACAACAGCAGCATGGCAATTCTTTATTCTGAATCCCGGTACTGCTACTGCTAATACAACTGGGTCTCTTGAAGAAACAAATTTGGTAAAGTTATTTACCATTGTAGCCGACTTTGTATTTGAGAGCGGGGTCACACTTCGAGGAACGGTATCAAATGTTTACTTTCCCAACTTTCCTCTAAAGGCTGCTGAAGGACAGTGGGTAAAAGTAGATATGACAGGCGAAGGACAGACAGTTGCGTTCTCGAACCCATAAGGAGTTATTATGAGTTTTGTTGAAGAATCATTTGCGGAAATACCAGAGCTGGAACGACAGGAGATACTTGCCAACGAGAAGGTGAAATCTCTTATTTTACAGAAGAGTTCACGGGTATCTCAGAAACAGTATGGTGATGTTACAATACGGTTCAGGACCTCAATAAATAAAAAGTTGAGGAAGCGACTCGTGCAGTCAAAGACCTCTCTTGAATCCGAATTGGGGATGGACGACTTCCTCTATGAAACCCTCTCTCTTATTTGTGTTGATGCTCCATTTAACAGTCCGAATACATGGCGTGTCTATGATGATGAACAACCGGAGGATGGTATTGGGGCTCTTGAGATCTTCACCGATATGATGAAGGAAATTTCCAGCCAAGCCGAAATGGTTAAAGGATTTCGCTGAATCTGATAGTGGTCAGTTGATACTTGAGAAGTGTACGGTGTTAGGTATGAGACCAAAAGATGTGATGAAACTTCCAGAATGGGAAGATACTTTCCTCACATTTGCAATATCAAAGAGGAACGAAAATGACAGCGGCGGCTCTTGAAGCAATCACGGGATTAACGGCAGCAACGGAAGCTGCAAACATTCTTGCAAAGACTTCGACTGGTTTGATGGAGGTTGTTGGAAAGGCTCTGTCGTCCATAGTAAACCTGTTTATACAGCCCCTTGCTCCACTTATGACATACCTGCTATCTCAGCTCGTATTTGCCCTTATAAATTTCAAGGCTTGGTGGGACGGTCTGCCAAAATGGTTTGATGAAAAGATTTTTACTCCTATTAAAGAGTGGGTACAGAAGTACATTATTGATCCCATTCTTGGAATAAAAGACTCTGAGGCATACAAGTGGTTGGTGGGATTCTTCTCATTCAAATGGGTATGGGATATTGTTGATAGAGTAAAAGATAGCGAGGCGTATAAATGGTTAATTGGTTTTGTTTCATTCAAGTGGCTTTGGGACGTTGTTGACAAGATAAAAGATTCAGAACAATACAAGTGGTTAGTCGGTTTCGCATCGTTTAAATGGGTGTGGGACGTTGTAGATAAAATCAAAGAGTCTTCCTCGTATAAATGGCTATTGGGGTTCTCTTCTTTCAAATGGGTGTGGGAAGTTGTAGATAAAATCAAGGACTCTGAATCTTATAAGTGGCTTTCTGGTTTTGCCTCATTTAAATGGCTTTGGAATGAAGTCGATAAGATAAAAGAAAACCCCGCATATAAATTTTTAACTGGTATTCCAAGCGTTGTTGGAAAGGCTATACACAATATTATTGCGTCTGTTAATAATGCAATAGCCAACTCCCCTCTTGGTTGGGTTTCTGGTCTTCACCAAATGGAAATACAGTCGTATGCATCTGGAGGTACTGTTCCCGGACATGGGGCTCAACTTGCAATCGTTCATGGCGGGGAAACAATATCTCCTGCCGGTCAGGGCGGTTCAAATATTACTCTGAATTTCTATGGATACCAAGACGACAAATTTGTTCAGAAAGTAAAAGACGTTCTACGTTCACAAGGAACAGTGTATAATCTATGAAGTTGGTGGTAAACTATGGTAGAGTATGTCAGAATCTATATGCTTGATGCGTCAATAGTCGTTGACTTGACAAATCTTAATCCCGATGTCCAGTTTGTCAAGAACAATCCCCTGTTCATTATTCCTTATGGTAGTGGCGACCAGCTTATCTTTAATACAAAACTTCTGTCAACTCGTATAACTGTTACGTTCGATTTGACAGACGGAAATGGTGCTGGTAGTAACTTTGAAAAACTTGTTTTAATGAGTAATAAAGCAGGGGGGGCTTCTATAAATGAAGAAGTTATTTTTGAGTGGGGAGTTCGACTATATTATGTAAATATTGAGACTCTTGTAATGGGTACAAAAGCAGGAAAGGGTCTTATAATGCAGGGATGTAATATGGTTTTAGTACCGGCGAGGGCATATCCATGACCGTAACAATTACAGCAATACCACGAAGTGTAACAAATTCGACTGTTATATCACTTACTGCTGTGGCACAAAGACACGAGTCGGCAGACACAGAAGATCCACAATATGTTTTATTGACCAACTCTGTAGCATATCGTTATTACGCTCTTAAAATAGCAGATGGTCAACCCAGTTGTGCCAACTTGGCATTTCGTCGTGTCGTATTACAGACAAGCGATCATGGTTCTCCACCAACTTATACAAGTCAGTATCCCCCTGCTCATAATTCAACCTATGTGAAAGCAACATCTTCTGTCGGAAACTATAGTGCGTATTACGCAACAGATCCGGCAAAATCGGTTACTGGTGCTGGTTCTATGAATGCGTGGGCAGCAACCAGTGGGACAAACAACAGGTTCCATATTGATCTCGGATCTGCAAAGACAATAGAACGTATTTATTATGTGAATTTTCACGATACCGGAGCTGGAACTTTTCAGGGAATAAGAACATTTACTGTTTGGGGAAGCAATACCGCAGGTTCATTTGCCGATCTCGTATATGGTAATGATAATGATTGGGTACAGATACAGACAACATATTTTTCTGGGGGGACTACGAGATTCTTTCCTTTAACTACCTCTACAAAACCAATAACTGGATATGCTTGGACGTATGGTGATAATTCTGATACTGGTACAACGTCGTGTCCTACTCATACCTATCCTAGAGTAACAACTTTTACAACGTATGATGTAACTGTTGTCCTCACCTATGCCGACGGTTCAAACGAAAGTAGTGGAACAATATCCAAGTTTATCTCTTTAGATATTGATACAAATATTCCAGTGACCCCTCAAGAAAATTCTATTGTCTCAGTATTCTTGTATAATGCAACAAGTATGATGATGGTCCATAGGGTTGCTTGGGCGGGTTCTTCGTATTACCTTTTTGATCCAAAAATAACAAACTCTCTCGATGTTATGGGTAGTGCAATCTTTTCCCTTGTTGATACAGGAAACTCAACTGTAACTGAGAGAGGTCTCATTGTTGAAGGAACCAACGTCCTTGTTATAATGGGAAAGGCTATTGTATTTTCTGGAACTATTAGGAGATCGTCACAAGATTTAACAAATTCGTTTTTAACTACAACCAAACTTTTGAGATGGAATATTGAATGTGATTCCGATCTTGCAAAACTCAAAAAAACAAATGTCGATCCCTCCGTTTTTACTGCAAATGGGGCTCCCCTATTTAATACGGTTGGAAAAATTGCTAGAACTATTCTTACAAGTTCTCCTGATATTCGTGGGGTTATAGACTGTACTGGAAACGCAATTTCATATCAACTTAATTCAGCAAACGAATCCGAATCTGTTGGAAATCAATATGATCATATTATGTCGCTTTCAGCACAGACAAATTATGACCTGAGAACTCGCCCGTCATATTACGTTTATGGATATTTGTCTTTTAATGGTAGTACTGTATTTACTGTCGGAGACGGTGTTGAAACTCCGTCATTTACTACAAACGAATTTGCAAATATGTATTTTTTCCATGCTGGAAGAACTGCTGTTACACCATCTGCGTTTTGGACGGACATTCCCACCATTGATGATCGTTTTTATACGTCGAGTTCTAAATTTGCTGTTGGTGACAGAGTAAGACTTACAACTAACGGTAGTCTTCCCCTTGGGGTATCGTCAATTTATGATTATTATGTAATTATTGTTGGTGGAACCTACGTTAAACTTTCTCGTACACCCGGTGGAACTAAAGTTGTTGTTACAACTAATGGGTCGGGTTCACACTATATTAACACATATGTTGATACCGGAGGGGTTTCGTTCTATGGGAAGGTTGCATCAAATACTTCTAACACAATTACTCTTACTACTCCTGTTGGAGTACTTCCATCGTCAGGCACCGGATATTTCATTCTATATCGTGGGATCTATTCCGTTGATTTTTTAATGGATGTTTCACAACCAACTGCGGTAAGGAATTTATATGCCAATAGCACGTGCTTTGATTATAATGATAATGATGATAAGAGGAAACTTTCCACCAAGATTGTTACTCAGGGGAAAGACTATAATGGAAAATCCATATCTGTATCTGTCTCTGCTGTCCATGCTTATAATGTTACCAGACAGTTCTTTAACGACTCTACTTATGTAACCAAACCCAGTGAGGGATATATCTACAAAAACTCCTATGCTCCCGATGCCACCCCAGTAACTGTTTATGCTGGTTTCTCTAACGCTGTTTGGTATTTTGGAGGTACTCCTTATAACTACCAAATTATTTACTCAAGCGGCGGTGGTGTGACCGCTCTTGGCACGAAGGTTTTTTTTACCAAGTCTGGTGGTGGAACCCTTCCTTCTCCGCTTAATGCTGGTGCATATTACATTGTTGAAAGTGCAGCGAATTATTGTGTAGTTTCGGACACCGTTGGGGGGTCTCCTATTTATCTTTCTGGTGGTTCTGGAACTTGGTATATGCAATCTATGGGTGGTATGTGGGTTGACAAACTCACGTTTGCTGAGGGAGATTATCTCACTCTGTCTGGAACAACCTGCCCAACTGGTGCTTATTTCGGTTCTGCATCACCCGCCGTACGAGTGGTTAAATCTGGTCAGGGGGGATTTTTTGGTTGGGATATTACAAGTACTGGAACAAATGTTTGGGTCCATAAGACATCCAATGTTGTTAATCCGGGATATACCAGTGGTCAGTTTAATACTACCGTTTATGTGTGGCTTTATGGATGGGGATACATAATACCCTCTGGAACAGTAATGGCTATTATTTCTGGAACAACTGCCATCACGGTTATTGCAGATTCTACTGGGGGATATGCAAAAACAGAAGAGGTTTCAGAGAGTGGTGTATTGCTAACAAAGATAACAATTTCTGCTGGTTCTACCGCTGGTGTAAGTAATATGTTTCATGGAGACCAGAATTTTGCTGGTAAAGGTTTCCTCATGTCTCCCCGCCTCTATGTAGAAAATTACAATTACGTTGGAGCGAATGAAGTACTTATTGGCGAAGAGAAGGTTACAATTACGGCTGTTGGTAATGATAATAATGGGAATTACATAGATGTTGGAACAGCAACCAATCGTTTAACAAGTTCAACAAAAAAGTGTTATCCTCACGGTGTTGGTGCTTTGGTTGCAAGAACCAATTATACCGAGGCATCTCCAGAACCCGGATCTGCTGTTGCTCTGTACGGTCTTCATATTGATACAAGAATTGTTGATAGTAATATCACGTATGGGACACTCGATGCCTATTCGGCGTGTCTTCTCCTTGGTTTTGGAAATTTCTGGAAGAAGGCAACGGTGTGGTGTCCCCTTGAACACGCATATATTCTACAAGTTGGTCAATATTATAAAGGGAGGCAGACTTCTGGTTCAACCCCTATAACTGTTGGGGACAATATATCGGTTTCTCAGTTTAGTGGTGGGAATCAAGAATGGTATGAGGTTGTAGAAGCAACTATTGTTGCGAATGAAGGAAGAATGATTCTTGTTCTTGGAGACTATGAAAAGAACGCATATACTTCTTTGCTCATAAGTACAAATGCAATTAATAAAACCATTACATGAGGTAGAAATGGATTCAATGGAACATACTTGCGGTCAAGGCGTTACATTAGCAAAAATTTGTGAGCAACTTGAGAGAATCAAAAAAGACATAGAAGAAATAAAGGAAAATCAAAAAGAGTATCTGAATAAACAACAAGACTCAGAAATAGAGCGGGCAAAATATCCAGAACCTGAGGTGGTGAATAGGTACTTTCAGAAGGTTGATGCTCACGATGTTTATTTTGGTTTAATTGGGGTCGCTCTACTTCTTATAATTGGTTTTGCCTCTGGGATCATCCAAAGAATATTCTTCTAACTCTTTCCTCACCCTGCCTTCTGCCGGAGTTCTTTCACTTTTAGCAACGGAACTACATTCCCATACCACCAATCATACGCCTGTTCCTTTGCATCTTCTTCATTACAGGCATCAAATGTCATACAGTCGTCAGTAGTACTAAAACTAATTTCATACTGGTTCATGGTTCACCTGCCTTATGTCGGAGTTTCTCCAATATCCATCGTCGGTATGTGTATTTAGTAAAACCTGTAAGAGATGTCCGATTAATTTCTTCTATGACTTTCAGCACCTTATCCCGCTCTTGAATTCTTGCTCGGTGCATAGCTTCGAGACATATTGGTTCTGTTATTTCCTTATCCCGCTCGCTCTGGTAGGAACTGTGACTGGCACAACCGATGATATTTATCAACTCTTGATGGTTAAAACTATTCAACACAAGATCATATTTGTCACAATCTATAATTATTCCTCCCTGTGTGTGTCGTGATTTTCCCTTAAAGGAGCACGTTTCACATCTATACTGGTTCATGGTTCACC
>Ga0315295_10004444_pt1 | contig 11977 bp, 10 predicted proteins | sample YL17G14_0_MG_FD_204453 | JGI IMG/M metagenome (GOLD analysis project Ga0315295, IMG submission 204453) | Sediment microbial communities from Yellowstone Lake, YNP, Wyoming, USA - YL17G14_0 | ecosystem: Environmental > Aquatic > Freshwater > Lake > Sediment | place: USA: Wyoming | collected... | reverse complement strand
GGATCGAATCCGTGATCATCTCCCCGGTCTGGGTCCCATCAATCACCACATCGACAGCCTCCATGCCCCACTGGGGATGGTATTTCCCGTATTCCTGCTCGATTCGCCTCACCCAGTTCTCCTGAGCCGTGTTTATGAGGAGCTCGAAACCCATCGCTTCGAACCTTTTCAATCGTTCTCCTCGACCGAGCACAATGACCCTTGCCCCCATGGACCTGCAGATCATGGCGGTGAGGGCGGAGATCGGGCCGCACCCTAAGATCAGAACAATCTCACCATTTCTTATGTTGCCCGTTACACAGGCTCTCAGGCAATTTCCGGTCGGCTCTGCGATTACAGCATCCTTTAAAGAGAGGCCTGGGGGTATTTTGACAACGTTGGCATAAGGAATGAGACAATATTCTGCAAAGCCTCCGTTAATGGTAATCCCGGGCTCCCGATGGTGATCGCAGTAAAAATAAGCGCCCTTCTTGCAATAAAAGCAGGCATGACAACTGATATAGTTGTCAACGACGACTTCATCGCCGACGTGAACATCTTCAACATTTTCTCCAACTTCTTCGATCGTTCCCGAAAATTCGTGACCCAGAACAACCGGATAGGACGTCCATGGAGGACCATCGCCTTTAATGATCGAAAAATCGGTCCCACAGATGGAAGCATAGCCAACCTTCAGGATCACGTGACCCGGTTGAATCTTTGGTTTCTCGATATCGCAGAGCGTTAAATCCCCCTTGCCTTTAGTCAATAGGCATTTCATTTCGTGATTTTCTCCTTTCCATCACCCTTCGCCAATGGGAATGTCGATTACAGAGGATAATCCCTGCATTCTCGCAATGTTTCAAACATCGCCAGCACATTTTCAATCGGGGTTTGAGGCTGAATATTATGGATTGCGCTGAAGACAAACCCTCCGCCCTGGCCAAAAATCTTAATACGCTCTCGAACTTCTCTCTTGACTTCTTCCGGAGTCCCAAAGGGAAGAGTCTGTTGAGTGTTGACACCCCCGCCCCAGAAGGTGACCCGATCACCGAATCTTTCTTTAAGTTTCCCGGGTTCCATGTCCGCCGCGGAACACTGCACCGGATTCAAAATGTCAAATCCGGATTCAATAAAATCTTCAATGAATGCAGACACAGAGCCACAGGAGTGAATAAATGTTTTCCAGGAGGTATGCTGATGAATCCAATCATTTACCCGTTTAAAGAACGGCTGGTATAAGTCGCGGTAGGTTTGGGGAGAGATGAACGGGCCTTTTTGTGTTCCGAAATCAGTGCCGCTCACATAGATCACGCTGACACGGTTGCCCACAACCTGGTAGATCTTCTCTAAATTCATCAGGGCTATTTCACACTGGCGTTCAAAGACACGGTAGACATAATCCCGCCTCGTCATCAGGCTGACGAACCACTCTTCCAGGTCACGAATCCCTTTTGGATGCTTAAGCCAGGGGGCAGGAAGAATCGCCTGGTTGCCAAACTGGGTCCCTCCAAAGTTGGCGAAGATGGCCTTATCTGTTTCCCCATACAATCTTTCGGTTTCTGATTTGAAATGGGCAAGCTCGCTTTCTGATATGAAGCTGAATTCCTCTAAATTATCCTCCACATTGAGATGATCGTCATCAATCGGCGGCTGCCGAACGATGGCATCGAAGTAAAAGCCTCCCTGGGGCATCCGTCCGCTGGGTGGGGCTGCTTTATCACCCCCGGGATACATGAGGATATCTCCGTTGGGCTCGGGATCGGTGTTGAACTTCTCTGGCACGAGGACTGGAGTATCATCAAATGTCTTCCATGGTTTCCATCCTTCCTTCTTATATCCAAACACCGTTCCGGTCCCTTCTAAAGGAACAACATCCAGTCCAAGCATCTCTATAAGATCAGGCTTAATCTCTCCGCGCAGGCTGAAGGGATCGACAATCTTGACAGGAGCGCTGGGTTGATCAAGCCCTAAGGCTTGACGAAGGCGGTAAACGGTGCTCACATGCATTCCGGTCACCCCACTCCCACCCAAATCGACTGGGACCCGATCTGGCTCTTGATGACTTAGGGCAAGGTGAACGCGTTCCCGTGAATTTAGCATTTTGTATTTCCCAGGCCCTTCCTACGGTTTTCCCATCGTTAAACAATATCTTCAGATCAGTTTGCCTGTGGCAATCATCCGACTTACCTGTTCAGCAGAAACCTCCTCTTTGTTAAAATCCCCCAATTTTTCCCCTCGTTCTAAAATGGTGAACCGGTCCGCCACTGAAAAAACGTGATGGACATTGTGGCTAATGAAGATGACCGAAAGTCCTCGGTCCCGTACCTCACGCATATAATCCAGCACTTTATTGGATTCCTTTATAGATAAGGCAGCAGTCGGTTCATCGAGGATGAGGAGTTTGGCCCCGAAATGAATGGCCCTGGCAATGGAGATGGATTGTCTCTCCCCTCCTGAAAGATGTGAAACCGGCTCACCTGTTGATCTCACATGGACACCGATATCGGAAAGGACCCTGCTGCAGATACCGTCCATCTGCTTCATATCCAGAGCCCTGGGCCACCCGTCCTTGATCAGTTCCCTTCCGAGAAAGAAATTTCTCAGAATACTCATCAATTCGACAAGGGCCAAATCTTGATACACCGTTTCGATCCCTTTGGCCCTTGCATCTTTAGGTGAGGAAAAAGAGACCTTTTCTCCATCAAAATAAATGACCCCTTGATCCGGAGAATGGATGCCAACCAGGATCTTAATAAGCGTTGTTTTTCCTGCTCCGTTATCTCCCAATAAGCCAACGATTTCTTGCCGGTTGACTTTAAAATCAACCTTTTGGATTGCGCCAACTTTTCCAAAGCTCTTGCTGATATTTTCCATTTTGACTAAAAGGTTTTCTTTTTCTTCTTTCATTCCATCACCGCCCTTTGGACGCGCATATTGATGATGACAGCAATGATCAGGATGACGCCGATAAAAGCACGGTACCAAAAAACCGGAGCGCCTGCCAAAACCAGACCCGATCTCACCATTCCGATCAGACTTGTCCCAATCAGTGTCCCCACAATACTCCCATATCCTCCCGAGAGAAGATTGCCACCAATGACGGCCGCAGCAATGGCCTCCAGTTCCATTCCTTCGCCGAGATCTGCCTCGATGGTTAAAAAACGTCCCATATTCACAATCCCTGAAAAACCGGCAAGGACCGAACAGAGAATAAAATTAATCCATTTTGTTTTACGCCAGTTGACTCCCAAAGCCCCGGCCGTCTCCTTATCTCCTCCAGTTGCGAGGACCCAATTTCCATACCTCGTTCGATCCATGATAAAGGCAAAAACGATAACAAGCAGAAGGAACCATATCGCGGAGGCCCTGAAATTGGTCTGGCCAAATCGATCGTTTAACAGAGGGATCAAATCCATGGGGGATTGCGATTTATAAGTAATGGGGAACCCTCCTGTGATCGCAAGGATGATTCCTCGGATAAGCATCATCATTCCCAAGGTGGTAATGAAAGAGGGTATCCTCATTTTAAGGGTGATGAGGCCATTGCTAAATCCAATAATGGCCGCAAAGATCAAAGCGATTAAAAAGGCGATCACCGGAGGGACACCTTGAGCGACCAGCAGGGCTAAAATCATGGGAGAAAATGCGTAGACGGAACCCACGGAAAGGTCAAATTCTCCTGAGATCATCAAGAAGGAAATTCCCACTGCCATGATTCCAAGCTGAGCCGCCATCGTAACCATGGAACCAAGATTCTCCACGCTTAGAAAGGAACGGGGAACATAAAAGGCAAAGGATAGAAAAACGATGGAAAAGCCAATTAGTGCTCCAAATTCTTTAAACATGATTCTATTACCTGTTTGTTGCTTCATCGTCCCCTCACCAAGAACTTTCAAATTGGGCCATTAAAAAAAGAATCCAGGCAAACGGGATCGGGGAGAAGGTGCCCCCCCGATCCCGTTCTATGGACGTGTGCTTACTACTGTTTCCGATAGACTCCTTCTTCCATCCCTTTTCTCACAACTTCCAAACTACTCTTATCAATAACGAGAGGACCCGTAGGTAAATCCGGAGGGGGTCTAAAGCCATACTTTGCAACCAGGTATAGCCATTCCAGAGTCAGATAGCCCTGTAAATAGGGCTGCTGATCGATCGTATAAAGGCAAATATCGTCTTTGATCGCATCCACGATCTTTTGATCTACATCGTATCCGCCCAGTTTGATCTTGCCCTTCAGGTTCTTCTCCTTAATAAAATCGATGCCATAATGGGTCGGCATGGTGCCCACGCCAATGAGGGCGTCCGTGTCCGGGTGCTTGATGAGATAGCTCTTTAGAACCTCAACCCCTTTGGCAGGATCCAGGGTAACATCAATCGCCTCTGCAGGAATCTTCGTCTTGTGTTTTTGGACCACGCTCATGATGCCACCAATGCGTTCTCTCGAAAATACCGTTCCTGGCTTATGCGTCGCGATGAGGAGTCTTTTCGGAGTAAATCCTTCCAACATCCTCTTTGCGGCCCCTACCCCGGAATCGAACTCCTGTTGCCCGATATGAGTCAAAACGGGGATGCGTTCATCAAGAGACCTGGGATCGCCCGTGTTAAAGGAGATCACGGGAATCTTTTTTTCTTTAATGATTCTTCTAAGAGGTTTCTCAAGAGGTTCAACAGAGGATATGGTGATTCCGATCCCATCGGGATTGGATGCAAGAGCCGTATCGAGGAAATCGAGCAATATCTCGATCGAATGCTTCTGAGGTCCTAAATAGGTTGCCTTGACTTTTCCACCCAACTGCTTCTCCATGTCCTTCATCCCCTTGATCACGATGCTCCAGAAGGGGTCACCCGGGCCTCCATGGGAAATCAAATAAAGATTATAGACATCTTTTGCCTGGATCTGAGGAACATGAAATGCTATCCCAAATCCAACAAGAAGCGTGAATACCACTAAAAACCTTGCACGAGCTTTCATAGGCTCAACCTCCTTTTTTTAAGTCCAACGATTAGAAAAAACTGTTTCGCCTGATCCAATCATTACTATTTATTCCTGATCACCTCCTCTCTAACCGAAAAGCACTGTGATCATTTACTTTTTGATCCTCTTCAGATACTCCGCGACATTGCTCTTGTCGACTGGGGGACACGGAACATAGATGTCTGTCGGAACCGGGTATCCTTCCAGAAACATATAGGTCCCGAGCACACTCCAGTAGGCCTGGGCATCGGGTCTCTGGGCTCCAGTGATCATGAGCCGCCCCTCGGAAATGGACTTGATGGCATCATTGTTTCCATCAAACCCCGCGACTTTGATCTCCTTCAGTTTTTTGGCGGCATCGATCGCCTCAATGGCCCCTAAGGCCATCTCGTCATTGGTGGCGATGACCGCATCGATCTTGGGAAACTGCTGGAGAAGGTTTTCCATCACCCTCATCCCTTCCACCCGGGAGAATTTGGCGGTCTGAGAGGCTAACACCTTAACATTGGGGAACTCCTTGACGGCCCGGTCGACACCCGCCTTACGATCAATGGCCGTCTGGGCGCCGGGAACCCCTTCAAGAATGATCACGTTTCCCTTCCCCCCCAGCATCTCCAGAAAGGTCTTGGCGACGATATAAGCCGCCTCTTCGTTGGGAGCTCCTGCAAAGCCAATGAATTTCCCGCCAAAGGCCCTTGTATTCGAAGTAAACACAGGGATACCGGCCCTGTTGGCCTTCTCGATTCCAGGGACGATCCCTTTCGAGTCGGAGGGCACAACGATGATGGCGTCCATCTTCCCGGTGATGGCGTCTTCCATCTGACGGATCTGCTCTTCCACATTGTTGGGTTTGATGGGGGCCAACCCCTTTATCTCGAGACCAAGATCTTTGGCCGCCATTTGGGCCCCCTCCAGCATCATGTTCCAGAAGGGATTGTCCATGCTCTTGACAATAAAGACCATCTTATATCTCTTAGCAGCCCCGAAGGCCTGGTCACGGGTTCCCCATCCCAGGGTGAGCAACAAGGAAACCACAAAACACAAAACAAACAGTTTCTTCCACATAGGATATCCTCCTTTCAAAAGGTTTGTTATTCATTTTCTATCAAAACGATCTCTTTTGCAACACCTCCTTTCACGCTCCCCGAAAACTCCAAGGTTTGAAGAAGGAGGGAACCCCCCTTAGCTTTCCCCCGAAGTATTGGGAAGCAACCATGATTAAGATGACGCATCCAAGGACAAAGGATTGGAGCAAGGACGGAATCCCCAGGAGATTCATTCCATTGATGATCACCGTGATGATGAGGGCTCCGATCATCGTCCCGACCACGCTCCCTTCGCCTCCTTCCAGAAGGGTTCCACCCAGGACAACAGCCGCAATGGCATCCAGCGCAAAGAATTCACCAATCACCGGTTCTGCCGCATTCAACCGGGAGGTATAGATGATCCCTGCAAAAGCAGAGAGAAGGCCGCTGAGGGTATAGACCCAGATCATTCGATTTCGGGTTTTGATGCCGGAGAGGCGTGACGATTCCTCATCCGATCCGAGGGCATAGAGATCTGCACCAAAAGGGGTGTATCGAAGCAAGAAATAGAAGACCAAGAGGGCAAAAACACTGAACACGATAGGGGTAGGGATTGAAAAGAGATGGCCGGCCCCCAAGAATCGGAAGGTTTTTGAAAACCCATACATGATTTTTCCCTGAAGCACAATGTAGGCCAGTCCCCTTGCAAAGAACATCATGGCATAGGTGATCACAAAGGGAGGGATCAGGACCCTTGCAATCATCCAGCCATTGATGAAACCACAGGCAAGGCCAATCCCCAGGCTGATCAGGATTCCAACAAGGATCGATCCCCCTTCCTTGAGATAGATGGCAGAAACACAGGAGGAGAGCGCCAGAACAGCGCCATTGGAGAGATCGATCCCCCCCGTAAGAATAACGAGGGTCATCCCGATTCCGAGAATATTGAGAATGGCCGCCTGCCGGACGATATTGATGAGGTTATCCGTCCTCAAAAAATTCGGCGTAAGGAGAGAGAGCAGGAGGCCCAAAACGAACAAGATGATTAATCGTGAAAGAAGTCTTGATCGAACCATATTTAGAGTGCCTAAAGTGAACTAAAATGCCTAAAGTTATAAAAAAACTAAACTCTAAATCCAAGTTTCGAAATCCGAAACAAATCCAAAAATCAAATGATCAAATTCTTAAAACTATTTATGATGGTTTCGTAAAAAGTCGTCTCACCGGTGAAAACCGGTGTCCAGTGTTTTCATAATTATCTGAGATTACTGGATTCCGGCTTTCGCCGGAATGACGATCATTTGGTTTTTTCGACTTTTTACGGCTTTGTCATTTATTGGTTTGGAACATTTTAATTTTGAACATTGGTTATTGTTTCGAATTTCGCCTGCCTGCCGGCAGGCAGGGATTTCGTGCTTCGAATTTATCTTTTGTACATTGTATTCAAGGTGATTCCGACTGCCAAAATCACCCCAATCGCACAGTACTGATAGGGTGTCGTATATCCCAAAAGGTTGAGCCCGTTTCTAAGAAGGGTAATCATCAACGCTCCAAAGAGGGTGCCGACGATCCCTCCCTGTCCTCCGAAGAAAGTCGTTCCTCCAATGACAGAAGAGGCAATGGCCTCAAACTCGTAGCCGATCCCCACCGTGGGGTGACCACTGGCAATCCGGGAGGAGAGGACGATGCCGCCAATGCCGGCTAACAGGCCGGACACCATGTAGACCATGATCTTCTGCCTCTTAACATTGACTCCTGAAAGCCTCAATCCTTCCTCGTGGCCGCCGATGGCATAGACATTCACTCCAAAAGGTGTCTTGTAAAGAAGGACATAGACGATCACAAAGGTAAGGGCTGCCAGCCATACGGGAAAAGGAACGTTGAAGAGATACCCACTGCCAATGAAATTAAAAACCGACTCGGACCAGTAGATCGATTCCCCCTTATTCGAGAAGAGGGAGATCCCCTCAAAGACACCCATCATTCCAAAGGTCGCAATGAAAGGTGAAAACCTTAACTGCGTGACAAGGAATCCAATGAAGAGGCCAGAGGCAAGGCCGGTCAGAATTCCAAAAAAAAGGGCGGGAATCAACCCCAGGCCTTTCGAAAGAAACATCCCAGCCACCATTCCGCAGAGGGACATGAGGCTGCCCACCGAGAGATCAATCCCGTTCGAAAGCATCACGAGGGTCAACCCGAGAGAGATGATCAAAAGGACGGACCCCTGGAGGATCAGGTTCGAGAGGTTTCCGATCGAAAAAAAGTTGGGAGAAATGAAGGAGAACAGAATGATTAAGCCCGTGAAAAGATACACCACGTGGGGGATCTTTTCGAGAAGGATCTTGAGCCTCATGAAAACCTCAGGTTACCTTGACGTTCAATCCGAACATCGCCCTGACGACCTCCTCCAGGGTGGTCTCTGGGATTCGTTTATCCATTGCATTCCGGCCGCCTCGAAGGACCATGACCCGATCGGCCACGGCAAAGATCGACTGGAGTCGATGGGTGATAAAGATGATCGAAACCCCTTTGGTTTTAAAATCCCGGATGATGTCATGGATCTGTTCAACTTCTTTGACCGCCAATCCGGAAGTGGGCTCATCCATGATGATGATTCGAGGATTAAAAAAGAGGGCTCTTCCAATGGCGACGGCCTGTCGTTGTCCGCCGGAGAGGTGATCGACTTTCTCTTTGACGGAGTTGAAATGGATCTTTAAATTCTGGAGGATCTCCCAGGATTCTTTCTCCATCCTTTTTTCATCCAGGATCTTGATCAACCCGCCCAGGATCTTTTTGACCCGGTACCGTCCTAAAAAGATATTGAGATAGATGGGAAGATTCCCCACGAGGGCAAAGGTCTGATAGATGGTCTCAATACCCAGATTCCTTGCATCCTGGGGATTTTCAACCTTGACCTCTTTGCCCTCCAAAAAGACCTGTCCCTCATCAGCCGTGATGGCCCCACTCAGGATCTTGATAAGGGTCGATTTACCGGCGCCATTATCGCCGACCAGTCCTAAAACCTCACCCGGTTTTAAGGCGAGGGTGACCTCATCAAGGGCGGTCACTGAGCCATAGTGTTTCGAGATCCGGTCCATCCTCAAAAGGACGCCATTTTCTGAACTCATGTTTGATCCTCGAAATTGACTCATCCGAAATTTGAATATCGAGTTTCACTCATTTTATCTTATTGGGCAGTCCAGCCTCCATCGATGAGGAGGGCCGTGCCCGTAACGAGATCCGCAGCATCCGAGACTAAAAACAGGACCGCTCCAACCACATCCCTGGGCTCTCCAAGCCTTCCCCAGGGAATCCGGGATGTCACCCATTTCTTAAATTCTTTGTCCTTGAGCCACGGGATCGACATGGGGGTTTTGATAAAGGTCGGGGCAATGGCGTTCACCCTGATCCGGTGAGGAGCCCATTCCAAGGCCAATGCCTTGGTCATCTGGACCACTCCACCCTTGGTCGCACAGTAAACCGTCCTCTCCGGAATGGCAACAAACCCCATGGTTGAAGCAAGATTGACGATCTTACCCTGGCGTTGCTTCATCATGATGCTTCCAATCGTCTGGCACGTGAAGAAGACGCCCTTCAGATTGAGATCGACCAGATAATCCCAGTCTTCTTCTGTCACTTTCATGGAGGACTTGGGAAGATTCGTCCCTGCATTGGTCACCAGGATGTCTACCCGACGGAAACTTTTTTCAACTAAAGGTTTCAGGGTACGGATCTCTTTGACCTGCCGCATATCGGCCACATGGGTGATGACCTTGGGGCTCCCCATCTCCCTCGCTTCGAGACAGACCTTTTCCATGTTCTCCCGGTCAATGTCAACAAGAATGAGCTTGGCTCCCATCTCGGCAAAACCCAGAGAGATCGCTCTCCCCAATCCTTTGGCTGCTCCGGTAACTAAGGCAACCTGACCCCTCAGGTCAACTTTAGGATACGAAAATGGTTTAGTTTTCATATGGGATCTCGATAAAATGATTTTGTAGTGTAGGGCTTTATGCCCGTATGACGCCCCTGCCTGCCTGCTGGCAGGCATAAAGGACTATACTATATGTGTCTTGAAAATGTTTGTAACAAATTTTCGTCAGGGAGCACTTTTGTACCCCCTGACGAATCTCCTTTAAATAGGATCTACGGCCTTAGCCTTTACCCTCTTGCCTATTGCCTATAGCCTATTCCTGTTGTTTTTTATTTTGTGTAATCCTTCAACTCCCCGCTGATCGCCTTCAGTGCGGGACCAGCCTTGATTTGCAGAAGAGGGACATCCACAATGGCCACCCCGGAATCGATATGAACCGTGGGTGGATTGGTCGGTGTCTTTGGCAAGTCTTGAGGCGGTTTTTCCCCCTGGGCAATCCTGACTGCCCAATGGACAAAGAGTTCTCCGATTCTCTCGGGATATTGAACCACATCCGCAGCCATGTTGCCCCGATAGACCTGTTGAATCGCCTCGAAGGCCCCATTGAAACCAACTAACTTGACCTGTTTCAGTTTCCCTCTTGTCCGAAGGGCCTCTAAAGCACCCAGAGCCATCTCATCGTTAAGGGCCATCACGGCATTGAGATCCGGATGAGCGGTGAGGATATCGTTCATCACCCTCATTCCCTCATCTCTTCTCCATTTTGCCGTCAAGGAGGAGACCACCTGAATCCCTTTATACTTATCTATCTCCGGTTTAAAGCCTTCCATGCGCAGAAAGTTGGCTTGAGATCCGGGTGCACCCTCCAGAATGGCGATCTTTCCCTTTCCATAGAGGGCTCTTTCGATCCACTGGGCTGCTATTTTCCCACCGAGCACGTTATCGGTGGCAATGTAGCATTCCCTCTTCCCGCCATCTGCATCGGTATCAACGGTAATGACAGGAATACCGGCTCTGTTTACCTTCTCGATCGTTGGAATGATCCCTTTCTTTTCGATGGCGACGACTCCGATCACGTCCATCTTCATCTGAATGAAATCTTCAATCTGTTTCACCTGGCTTGTCAGATCGGTTGAATGTTCAGCGCCCACGATCGTCAATTTCACGTTGCCGAGTTCGGCTGCCGCTTTTTCAGCCCCTGCCTTCATAGAAAGGTAGAAAGGATTCTGCAGGGTCTGCATGGCCATCCCGAAGCGGAACTCCTTCTTCTGGGCAAAACTGACACTCACCGTTGCAAATAGTACAATCAAAGCGATGACCAAAATCTTCTTCATAAGCTACCTCCTTTAAAAAGTTCAAATTTAGATTCTTCTCAACCTTAACCTCAACCTAAACCTCCTTTGCAAATACTCACCTCCTTTCCTGGTCGTTATTCATGATTTGTGTTTACCGTTCCTTCTCCTGGAGTCTGCGTCGGATCTCATCGACCAGCACGGCACAGATGATGATTACTCCAATGGCCACCATCTGCCAGAAGGAAGAAACTCCAAGAAGGTTGAGACCGTTCCGGATGACGCTGATGATAAGAACTCCCAGGATGGTCCCGGGAATGGTCCCAACTCCTCCCATCAGTGAAGTTCCACCGATGATGACCGAGGCAATGGCATCGAGGAGATCGGTCTCCCCAATGGTTCCCTGGCCGGAGTTAAGCCTTGAGGCCATGATGATCCCTGCCAGGCCGCTGCAGAATCCGCTCATCGAAAGGACAATCAACTTCACCCTTCCGACGTTAATCCCCGCCAGTCGAGCGGCCTCGATATTTCCTCCTACGGCGTAGATATGGTTTCCAAGCCGGAATTGAGTGAGCAGAAAATGAGCCAGTATGAGAACAACAGCCGCAACCAGGACAGGGACCGGGATGGGACCGATCGCTCCCTGTCCGATAAAACGGAAGCTGTCTGGAAGGCCGTAGATTGATGCCCCGTGCGTATAGATCAGGGCCAGGCCCCGTGCAATCCCCATCATGGCCAGGGTGGAGACAAACGAGTGAAAGCGGAAGTAGGCGACAAAGAATCCGCTGACCAATCCACAAAGGGTGCTCGCGACCAAGGCGATGATGATCGA
>Ga0315295_10004443_pt1 | contig 11977 bp, 5 predicted proteins | sample YL17G14_0_MG_FD_204453 | JGI IMG/M metagenome (GOLD analysis project Ga0315295, IMG submission 204453) | Sediment microbial communities from Yellowstone Lake, YNP, Wyoming, USA - YL17G14_0 | ecosystem: Environmental > Aquatic > Freshwater > Lake > Sediment | place: USA: Wyoming | collected... | reverse complement strand
TTTTCGGAAGAGAAGTCATTCGTCCTATGAACAGATGCCTTTCTGCCGAATTTGAATCGGCATATGTGCCCCCCTAATTAAGGTTTCGTTCAAGCCGGCGATTCTCCACTCGAACTGGAGCATCGCATGAGGTCGAGCGCAAACTTCCATCCTTTGAAATCTAATAAGAATATGTGTATAGTTGTCTCGCTTCGCCCAGCGTTCTGGGATTCGGAGTGCTCCGACTTGTCGGAAGGTTTTTCAGTGAAAAGGCATTCACCCTTTTGATAGGAGGCAACAAAATGCCCTGTGCAGTCCTGCCGGTAATCGAGCTTAAAGGAACGAAGAAGACCGTGAAGATCGGCGCTGGGAAGACCCCCGTGCTTGTCGGCGAGCGGATCAACCCGACGAACAGGAAGGAGATCATAGCCAAACTGAAGGCCGGCGAGTTCGGCATACTGGAAGGAGAGGCGAAGAAGCAGATCGCCAACGGCGCCGAGGTCCTTGACATTAACGTCGGTGTACCTGGGATAGATGAGAAGCACGCGATGCTCGAGGCTCTGAGGATCGTTCAGGATGCGGTCGAGGTCCCTATCTGGATCGACACTTCCAACCCTGAGGTCCTTGCAGTCGCGCTCAAGAACGTCAAGGGCAGGCCCGGTATCAACTCTACCACCGGTGAGGGGAAGAGGATGGATGTCGTGATCCCGCTTGCGGCGGAGTACGGCGCTGCCCTCGTCGGTCTGTGCATTGACGATTCCGGCATTCCAGCTACAGCGGACAAGAGGATCGAGATCGCCAAGAGAATCATCGACAGGGCCGAAAAGCACGGTCTCGACAGGAAGAACATCATCATCGACTGCGTTGCTCTCGCATGCGGGACTGGTGAAACGGGAGCGCGGGCGACCCTCGACACCATAAGGAGATGCACCGAGGAGCTCGGAGTCAACACGACCGTCGGGCTCAGCAACGTATCGTTCGGCCTTCCGGACAGGCCAATCCTGAATGCGACCTTCATGCTTCTGTGCGCTGGCCAGGGCATGAGCTGCTTCATCGGCAACCCCAATGACCCGAACATGCAAGTCGCGCTCAAGGCCTCGAAGCTCTTCTGGGGCGAGGACAAGTACGCTATGGGCTACTTGACCTACTACAGGAAGAGACAGGCGGAGCTGGCCGCTTGCGAGAAGAAGTAGCTAGGCGACGAAACCGCGTCAAACCCTTTCGTGTGATTCTACTCTGACGTGTGCGTAGAGAGCGTGAGCTCGGTGAACGACAAATGAGAAACAGAAACGGTTTGTTCGTCCCTGCTCAACGCCGTCTCAGCTTGGGATTGAGCACGTCGTCGATCGCGTACCCGACCAGCGAGAACGCGAGCACCATCGCGACGATGCATCCGCCAGGAGCGGCGATCCACCACCACGCCCCCGTGACGAACGCGTCCCTCTCGTAAGCTCCCTCCAACATGGTGCCCCAGCTGACCACATCTGGGTCGCCGAGGCCGAAGAAGTCCAGGAACGCTTCGTTGAAGATCGCGATCGCGATCAGCAGTACCGTGTTAGCGAATATCAGCGGCAGCACGTTCGGCATGATGTGCCTCTTCAGGATCTGCGCGTCAGTGGCGCCGATGCACTTCGCCCTCACAATGAACTGCCTTTCCTTGACGGTGAGCACCTGAGACCTCACGATCCTCGCGGTCGATGGCCAGCTCGTGATGCCAATGACCAATATGACAAAGATGAACTTCGGGCCGAGGACGGCCATCATCACGATCATCAGGGGGAACCACGGTATCACCAGGAAGAAGTCCGTGATCCTCATGAGCACCTCGTCCGTGACTCTTCCGAAGTAACCTGCGCCAAGGCCAACAAGCGAGCCGACGATGACAGAGATCAGGGTCGCTGCGAGCCCGACCTCGATGGAGGCTCTCGTGCCGTAGAGCATGCTGCTGTAGACGTCCTGCCCCTTCTGGTCAGTCCCGAATGGATGCAGGAATCCAGTGTACGGCGAGCTCTTGAACGAAGGCGGAAGTGGATTCTTCCAGTCCGGCGGCATGCTTCCTTCGTAGTTGTTGGGGTCGTTGGGGTTCGGGACCGTCGAGAGCAACGGAGCGAAGATCGCCATGACCACGAAAATGACAAGGATGATCAGCCCCGCGAATCCTAACCTGTTCGCCTTGAATATCCTCCACGTGATCTTGAATTCCTTCACCTGCAGCCTGAATTTATCGCGGTCGGTCGCGGTGAAGAGCGCGTGGTCCCTCCTGTACTTGAACGCTACCCACGCGATCGCAATGGCAGCGAGGGGCAAATCGACGAAAGCGAACATCCAGTGCTTCTCATAGAAGTACGGCAAGCGCTTGATGTGCACCGTCGCGGTGTCGTAAGCGACGTTGCCCATCTCATCCGTAACCTTGAGGTTCGCTGTGTACCTCCCAGCCTTCGCGTACGTGAATTCGAAACTCTCAGTGTCGTATTCGTAGTGAGTGCCGCGATATGTGAGGTTCCATTCATAAGTGAGCGGTTCGAATTCGGACCCGGACCAGCTTGCGTTCAGTGTCACGGTGAGGTTGTTGGTGCTGTTCTTCAGGATGGTCCTGCTAGCTCCTGCATCGGCGTTGGGAATCACTTCCACTATGACCGTCTCAGTAATGCTCGCTCCAGTGCCATTTGTGACCGTCAATGTGACATTGAAGGTTCCGAGGTGATTCCAGTAGTAGATTGGATTCGCGAGTGGGAGGACTTGCGTCCCGTTGTCCTCGAAAGTCCACACGTACGTGTGGGCTGGGACCTTGTCCGCCTCCAGCGCAAGGTTCCCCTCGACATCCTCGAAGTCCCCCCACGGCACAATCGGGTTAGGGTTGAAAGAGTAACGGAATTCCACAGGTTTCTCATCGGTCTCTGCTCCTGCGATAAGAAACGCGACGATCAAAAGCAGAATGAGCACCGCAAGTCCCAGCGCCAAAACGCGGCGCTTGTCCAGAGCCATAGTCCGGCGCTTTTCTGACGGTACTGTGGTTGTCGATTCTGTCATCATGTCACTCTCAGACTTTCACTCTCGGATCAAGATACATGTAGAGTATGTCCGCAACGAAATTACCAATGAGCACAGTGATCGACATGATTAGGAAGACAGCTTGCAGTATCGGAAAGTCCCGATAGCTAACAGCTTCCCACGTGAGAAGGCCGAGACCCTTGTAATTGAACACGATCTCGACCATTATGTCTCCTCCAATTGCCCATCCAAAGCTGATGGCAGCGACGGTGACGACAGGGAGCATGGCATTGCGCATCGCGTGGTCGTGCAGTATGCGCTTGTTCGATAGGCCCTTAGCCCTCGCGGTCGTAATGTAGTCCTCGGTCAGGACATCGGTCAAAGAGTTCCTCATGATGAGCGCGTACTCGGCCATCACTTCTATAGTGAACGCAGTAACGGGGAGGACCAGATGGAACGCCCTATCGCCAATTTTGTCAAGTAGGCTCATGTTATCGTAGTTCTGACTATAAGGCCCACCAAGAGGGAACCACTCGAGCCAGCCTCCGAAGACCATGACCATTATCAGAGCGAACAGGAAAGTCGGCATCGAGTAGAACGTCAGCGCGAAGGCCATTCCGAAAGTGTCCGCGACCTTCCCCCTCCTCCAAGCCGCTGCTCTGCCGAGCATGACGCCGAGCCAAATGGCAAGGATCGTCCCGATCCCAAGCAGGAGAACGGTGTTGAGGATGGGTGGACCAAGCAAATCCATGATCGGCACGCCCTTCTGATATGTGATGCTGATTCCGAAGTCGCCGGTCAGGGTCTTTTGGATATAGTGGATGAACTGAATGTGGAGCGGATGGTCGAGGTCGAATTTTTCCCTCACTATAGCGATGATGTACTTGTTTGCGGTTTTCGGGACGAATGCCCTGGCGGGGTCGCCGGGCATTATCCTGAACAAGAAGAAGTTAAATGATAAAATCGCGAAGAGCGTGATGACAAGATAGACGGATTTTCTTGCGATGTATGAACGCATTTCCATTCATTATCCCTCTCATACAGCCGTTTCGGCGCATATTGCCGGGCGCTGCGTGCTACTTTGTTATCTCCGTCCTGTTGCCTTGTGTCCTTCTCTAAGGACTACATGGAAATGTGTGGAATGGGTTTACAGAGGCTTGCGACCGGGCCTGTTTGTTCCTCGCTCAGTCGCCAAGCGGGCTCTTGGACTCCTCTTTCAGGCCGCCACCCTTCTTCTTTCCCTTCATGACGAGGTAGACCACCGCAATCACGACTATCGCTGCCACGGCTCCGCCGAGCGCCAGCATTTCCCAGTTGGGGCCTCCATCCGGAGGTCGACCTTCGGGGTTGGCGTCCCTCAGGTCAAACCAGAGCGGGCTACCCATCCAGAAGTTGTCAATGCTCCTACCCGGGTCGGCTGCCCAGTCGCCCCAGCCAACGAGGTTGTCGTCTCTCCAGGCGTTGGTCTGGTCGGCGTATGCCAGGATGATGTAGGCGCTGTCGTTGTAGTATACCTTTTGGCAGTTGTCGACGTATGTAGCTCTCTCGGTCCAGTCAAGCGTCGTGACCGACTTCGTGTAGTTCTCGTCGTATGCGGGATTGTAGTATTTGCCGTCGGACCAACCGCCCCACGCAGCTCGCGTGACCACGAAGAGCTGGTAGTTCGGGTCGACGTCCGCACTCCAGTACCATATGAATGTGTCGTAGACGAATGTGTAAGCGATTTGGGACAGCGTGAGCTCCTCGACTACAACGTAGTTCAAAACTACCCCTATTTGCATCCACTGGCTCTTAAGGTACTGCGCAATGTCCTTTTCCTCAGGATACTCCTTTCTCACCAGCATCTGGTAGACCAACTTCTGGCCTTCGTCTACCCAGCCCATCTGGACTGCGGCGCTGATGATAGTGCACTCCCTGATGCCGTCGCTGTCGACGTCGACGTACCCATTCGCCTCAAGGAGGTTGGCCGCCGCGGTCAGGTTGTAGTCGAGCCTCTCGGCTGCGGTCGGCTCGTAGTGCCAAGGGTTGACCGGCGGGATTATGGTCGTCCCAACTTCTGCGTACCCCAGGTACATGTTGTTGACGATGTACTCCTTGTTCGTGGCCATGTGTAGTGCCTGCCTGACCACCACGTCGAGCCTCGACGGGTTCGGTCCCAGCTCTGCCATGGAGAAGCCTATCTCGGTCCAGTACTGTGTGATCTTGCGTCCGTCAAAAGCCGTGACATTCTTGAGGCTGCCCGAAGTGACGTCGCTCTTGATCGCATCGTATGCGGTCGGTGGGAAGGATGCTACATCGATCTCCCCTTTCTTCAGTGCGAGAACCATGGAAGTGGAATCCTGGAAGAACCTCATGATGAGCTGGTCGACCTGGATCTCTGGGTTGCCAGCCTTATCCATCTTCCAGTGGTAGTTCGGGTTCTTGACCAGCGTAATGTGGTCTCCCGCGGTCCACTCGCTCATTATGCTCGGAGTCGCCATCCACGGTCCAGTTCCCACAACCGGCATCCCTGGCGAGAGGTCGTTCGAAAACACTCCTGTCCAGTTCATGCCGATGTACGAGAAACCTCCCGGCAACAGCTCGAGCAGGTGCTTCGGAAGCATCGGTATTGAAACCAAGTACGCGTACGAGGCAGGAAGCGGCTGAAGGGTCGTTCGATCCCAGAACGATATTCTCACGGTCCACTCGTCAATCTTCCAGGCTTCGTGCATGTAGTATGAGTACGGCTGGTATGCCCACATGCTGTCGTAGTGCGTCGTCTCCGCATTCAGCCAAATATTGTATACGAAGTCGTCCGCTGTGAACGGTTCTCCATCAGTGAAATATGCGTTCTCTGTGAGATTGTACTGCCAGACCGATCCGTATGGCATGCCCACGAGTTTCGGGTCGGAGTCATATTCCACTGGAACGGTCCACACACCCTTGCTGAGATTGGCCGCGTCTCCGCCCTTGACAAGATCCGGTGTGGCTTTCATATCATTGTCAATCACGTCTAAAGCGTCATACACCAGACCATAGAATATGTAGGAGGCGTCGTTCAGGCCAACGTATGGGTTCAAGCTGTCAATGGACTGCATGAAACCCATCTTGAGACTGAGTGTTTTGTCCTCCGCGGCCGCCGCGTTGTTGACGATCCCCATGATTCCCGAGATTGGGACCGACAAGACCGTTGCACAAAGTATGATCACACACACAGAGAGAAAGCCAAAGATTCCTTTTCGCAATCGTCTTCCCCCGTACTTGTTGTTTCAGATGCCTATTCGCGAACCGACACCACCCTTATGCTCGAATCCCCACCGATTCGCATGCGCCTCTGCGCGTCTATCCCAGCAAGTCATTTTCGCTCATCATCTGGCCGGACAAATGACGGAATGATGCCCCTGGTATAAGAACATTGCTTCCTCGCGTTTTCCGTTTCAATTTCCATCAGAACTATGGCTTTTCCATGAAACAGAATTGGAGAATTGTCACGATTCTCGAAACAACTCTCTATTTGCATCATTGTCATTTCTCGCACGATTCTATGTCGATCTAGGCGGAATCTGTCTTATCGGTTCTCTCGCCGAATGCCGCTAATCATCAGCAATGACTAACTTTGTAAAACGTATGTAACTGCTCGCTCGAAGTTCTGTTGTGGGCAACGAGTCGAGGAATTGCCCTACGCAGAATGGGCGAAGAATCTGATTATCGAAGCACCGACATCCTCGCGAAATCAATTGTCGCTGGAGCACGGAAACCTTGCTTTTTCTCGACTCAACCTCGTGCGCGGATATATATAGCTGGATGAACTTTATTGCCTCTGTTTATTGTTGAGCCATTGGTACTCGGGGGATACAATGTCTGAAGAGACAAATTCCAGCGAATCTGCGAGTGAAACTGCTAAGCCTGAATCAATATCTCGTCCTGCGGGCCCGGGACGAAACGTATGGTTGATGGTTGTGGCGATTGTGATCGTGATCGCTCTTGTCGCGACCGCGTTTGTGGTCTTGCCGAAGAAGAAGGACAGAGAGCTTACTGCTACGATCAAGGGCGACGTCCTCCAGGTTGACGCTGGAATGACGAAGAACCTGACAGTCGTCGCGATGTTGGGCAAAAAGGATATCACGAACGACACCGAGACAACAACGATTTTCTGGACTGTCACGCCGTCTTCAGTCGGATCCTTCTCGCGCAAGTCGTTGCCTGAGGTCCCCTTCAAGGCGGCCATTCAAGCTGGAACAGGGACTGTCAAATGCACGGTGACTTACCAGGAGACGCCTGAATCGGAGGAGATTAGCGTAGTCGCCGAGAAGGCGATTTCAGTGCTTCCTCCATACCTTGATGCCATCTCAATCTCACCAGGTGCCAAGACGATTCAGCCGGGTGAGAACTGGACGTTCACCGCAACTGCCGTCTCGAGCGTCGGTCTGCCGATTTCGGGAATCGAATTCACGTGGACTGTTACCCCTGATGCTGGCGTCGACTGCCCTTCGAACGCGACGACAGGGTCGTCAGTCAGGCTCGATGCAAATGCAACCTCCGCGCTCGGCAACGTCTCCCTGACGGCTACCGGCAGTTATGCCGGGAAGACGAAGGTCGGCACTTCAGCAGTCACAGTTGGGTTCTTGCCCCCGAGGAGCATGGACTACGTTTGGTATGACATGTTCAATGTGCCTATCGGGTCATGGTACTACAAGCGGTGGGATGTCTACAAGCAAGAGGAGCCGATATCGACAGCCTATCCATGGATTTTCCTTTATCACAGCTCCCCGGTGGGAAACATCTACACCTATTCGCTGATGAGACTCAACATGACTGGCAGAAACGTTCCGGAGGTCAACACTAACAGCTGGCCGGAGTTCCTCCCGATCCTCAGCCAGACCGAGCGGGGTGGCACTGCGGAGATTGACTGGTACCTCCAGTATCTCACGACGGACGAGCTGAATACTCGCTACTCCTCTTTCGCGACTAACGACGACGGCTGGATAGTCGTGTTGAACGGCACCGTGACACTTGACAAGCAGGCCGCCAAGATGGTCCTCAACATGACGGAAGTCGGATGGGAAAGCTTCGACAGCTGGTGGAGCGGCAGCCAGACGACAGTGAATGAGCGGTACAGCAAGTTCATCGTGGACGAGGCTGAAGGCCGTGTCGACATTGAGAACGCCTACGAGGCGTACTACCAGCTCTTCACATTCGGCCTGGATGCTTCCAAGGTGGGCGACAAGATCGTTCTCAGGTACGACCTCGTCACATGGGGCATGGAGACCCTCATTATGAGGTGGCTCCACGAGTGCTTCCTGCCGATCGAGATGTGGTACGAGGACATGAACATCCACATGATGATCGGTCCCGAGTGGTCAACCATAGACATCGACACCGCCGTCACATACGCGCTCTACGCATACGAAACGACGGACTCAATCGGCAACACATCGGCAAAACCGTGCTGGGTGTTTGAACCGCTGCTGGGAGATGCTGCTGTCTCGTCTGATTCTCATCCGTACTCAGCCTATGACAGGTATGCACCGCTGAGCAAACTGAACCGTCAGCCAGACAGCCCGATCTATGGCGAGATGATGGAGTACGACGTGGTGCCAGTCTCCTGGAACCTGACCGACAACGAGACTCTTACCCTGAAATGGCCTGCAGGCAACCAGACGTTCAGGTACCGCGTAGGTCAAGGTGAGGCCGTCAACATCTCGGAAGAGATGGTCATCCGATATGCGGAGCCGATGCCGTCCGACAACAACGATTTCCTGGGCGAAGTCATCGTTAACAACACCGCGAGGGAGATCAAGTACGTGGGGCCGATCAACATGTACGATTGGTCCAAGAACCAACTGAATCACTCGTACTTGAAGGATGAATGGATCCGCATGGGCGTCCTGCCGTATGGCATGCCGTGGGTCGAGTGGGAGACTCTGGATCCAATCAAGATATACCTCGATCACTTCGAGGTCGACATCCAGGATGCTGCCCCGGCAAACGATGATGTCACGTTCACGGTGACAGCCATCAACAACTACGGTTTCACATACTACGGGTACAACGGGATGGTGAACTTCACTTCATCTGATCCCGCAGCGAAGCTCCGGGCCAACTACACCTTCGCACCCGCGACCGACAAGGGTGTTCACACTTTCGCGGGCGGCGCGAAGTTCCAGACCTTGGGTTCGCAGACTCTCACAGTCAAGAATGTGACTGCGACAGTACCTCCTGAGCAGGGCAGTGCGACGATGACCGTCACCGCACAGAGGAACGCCAGCTCCTTGGGAGTAGATGTCTACTACATACCAGCTGTCAGCGTGCCCGAGAATGTGACTGTCACGGTCTACGACCAGTACGGCGACCTCTTTGTCAACTACACGGGGACCGTGACGTTCTCGACAAACAGGACAACTGATGTCACCTTGCCATTGGACTACGTGTTCCAGCTGACCGACGCCGGTGTCCACACGATCGCTGGAGAGCTGGTGTTCCTGGCGACAGGCTGGTTCAACATCACTGCCAACGATACGGTCAACAACGCGGTGACAGGCAGTCAGACGAACATCTGGGTCGCGGCGTCGCCTGAGGTGATCCATCACTTCACCCTCAGCGGCATCAAGAACATGCTCACGAGGCAGAAATCCGACGTGAGGGTGACCGCGTACGACCAGTACGGCAAGTTGTTCAAGCGGTACAATGGCACTATACACTTCTCGGCAAACGCGTCAGGAGGAGTGTTCCCCGCCGACTACACGTTCGTCGTTGGAGATGAGGGGTACAAGGAATTCAAGAAGGGCGTGACTTTCTTGTCGCAAGGAGTGTTCACCGTGACGGTCGAGGACACGGTAGTTACGAGCGCGACGGGTTCGCAGAGCAACATATTCATCGAGCACCGTCCCCCATCGGAGACCTTCAAGATGTACGACTTGTTCCAGCAGCCCTGGGGCGAGTGGTGGCCATGGAGATTCAAGGGCTACGGGACGGACCTGATCTTGACCAACGAGTCGGGCAAGTACACTTTCATCTACAACGCGGACAAGAGCGGATTCGCTGGGATAATCTACGCGCCCTACAGGTGGAACATGACGGGCACAAACATGTCCCAGGTAAGCGTGCATAACCCGGAGTTCATGCCCGTGTTGGGAACACCTGATGTCCCGGGTGCGAGGGCGACCATAGACGTGTATTTCGAGTACCTCGACTGGGACTGGTGGAACAACTACTGGAAACCGGTCTGGAACATGCTAGATGCTACGATGACGGCGCAGGTCGGTGACGGCTATTACCCGGGCACAGTCTACACCGTGACGATGAACAGGCAGGCGGCAGAGGAATGGCTCGGCATGCCTCAGACTGTTGCTCCCCTGAATTGGTGGGCCATAAACGGAGGCAACTACCTCAAGGAATGGAGAGCGTGGGTCCTTGACGAAGGCAACAACAGGCTGGACATATGGGCCGGCTACGAATGGCCGTACGTCGACTTGGCCACGAAGATGAAGTTGGAGGTCGCGCCGAACGGCGACATAATCCTCCGCATTGGTCACCTGGGGGAGGGCTACGAGATCCTGATGACCAGGTGGCTGAATGAGACGAACTTGTGCAACCACGAGGCGTACTACGAGGACCTATCCATGCACGTGGACTACTACTCCAACTGGATTGACTTCAACTTTGATGCCGTGTGCCAGTACAGCTTGCGCGCGGTGAAGGCCAACCAGAGCGCCACCAACGAACCGGCCTGGGCGTGGCAGCCCTTGCTCATCGACTATGTGGCCATGGCGGGTACACCCGGCGGGCTTCACCCGTCGAAGTACGATCCTTGGGCGGTGAACCTCTACCCGAGCTGGAACGCTGGCGACCCGAGCTTCGGGTGGGAGGTCGCCTACGACTCCGGTGTGTGCTACTTCAACCTCTCTGACTACCAGAGGTTCTTGATCCAGCTTCCGTTGGGGAACAACACCCTTGGCTTCAAGGCGGAACCCGTGCAGTTCGACGCCATCAAGCTGATAAAGAATTCCAAGAGTGTACCGCCGTATGACAAGTATCCGGGAGGAAGCGGCTCGAACTACAACTACGCCGCCTATTGGCCGCTGATGGTCAACGGAACGATGAGCCTGGGATGGTATGGCAACTGGACAGGTGCGCCGGACCTCAAGTCGATGTACGACAACGTAACGAACACCATCACCATGGTCGGCCCTATGAGCTTCGAGAACACGCATCATCCGAATGGTGCGCTATACATGGGCGCTCCATGGATCGAGTTCAACGTAACGCCTCCGGGCGGCATCCTATCGCTGCCTAGTCCTGCGGCTCAGGCTCCGCCGACCGGGTACCCAACAGTGCCTGTGACGACGGTCACCGTCGAGATGGTCTTTATCGCATTGGCCGTGGCGGCGACGATGGTCGTCATCGCCGCGATTGCGACTATCTCCAGAAGGAAGGATTAGGCAGCAGCAGACTGGACGGAAAAACCCCCAAACCTCTTTCATTATTCTTATCCTTTCATACAGTGCGAACGGGCAGGACATATCGTGACGATCCGCTCGGACTAGTCCTTTCTGACCATGCGTTTGGTCCTCGCTGACATTGCGCCATAGATGGATCTTCCAGGAACACGTCTCAGCTTCACCGCGTCGTAGGTGCACACCTCGCTGCAGCAGTAGCACCGGAAGCATAGGCTTCTGATTATCCTGGGTCTTCCAACATCCTTCGCAAGCGCCTTCGAGGGGCACACATCGATGCACTGACCGCACAGCGTGCAGCTCTTCTTGGAGAAGACCGGCTTCCTCGAGAACAGCTCCCCGAAGACCCACACGAATGCCCGCGGTATCTTGCTGAACTGTGTGGGAGCGGCAGGCATCTCGAAATCAGGGATTGCGAAGCTTGTCCTGTCTCCGCCCAAGACCACAATGTCTCTTGGGTCCCGCGAGACAAGCCCCCTCCTCCTGGCAATCAATATCGTCGGCACGGAATCGGGGTCTGCACCCACCAGTTCCGCCATGAAAGCGTCAAGTGCGTGCACGTTCGCAGAGGC
>Ga0315295_10004442_pt1 | contig 11978 bp, 27 predicted proteins | sample YL17G14_0_MG_FD_204453 | JGI IMG/M metagenome (GOLD analysis project Ga0315295, IMG submission 204453) | Sediment microbial communities from Yellowstone Lake, YNP, Wyoming, USA - YL17G14_0 | ecosystem: Environmental > Aquatic > Freshwater > Lake > Sediment | place: USA: Wyoming | collected... | reverse complement strand
TTAAAAAGGCTGGAGCAAGCCTGTGAAACTAACCGTGTTAGTTTTCGCACTGTGGCTCCTTTTTATACCAGCCAAACATGCCCGAGCTGTGGTCATGTCGATAGGGGAAATCGAGTAGGGCAGGTGTTCCAGTGCCTGAGTTGTGGTCACACAGGTAACGCAGATATAATTGCAGCTAGGAACATATTGACTCGATTTCTTACGGGACTGTACGGTGCCCGTTACAAACCATACGAGGCTATGTTTAGTTTTTCATAGTTTTAAAGGAACGGTGACTGTATGAGGGAAAATTTAGAAATGGACAGAGAGGATAACGATGATGAATTCTGGTTCAATGAAGAAATATCAGATGAGGATGTTTTAAAGAAATTAAACCGGGATGAAATTGATGACGATGAAAATCTTTTATGGGATCATATACATGAAGAGGATGAAATTTAAAATTGTCCTTTATCTTCAAATTTAGTCTTATTATCATAGACACATACAAGGCTTTTCAATGTTTCAGGTATTATTTTATCTGAGCAATTATAGCATATGACGGATTTATTTTGATGCCAAAAGCCTGGATAATACACATCCTTATAAGAGTTACTTATTGTAAAAAGATAAGCCCTTTCTCGGGAGTCTAAAAAAATAGGGCTGTTCGTTTTTTTAGATATTTTAATAACAGCTGTTTCTATCAGACTTGGTTCAACATCTTCTGCTATAAAAGTGGCCCCATTTTCTATACAATATTCAATAAGTTTGCAAGCCCTGTTAATATTTCTCACATTTTTAAACAAAAAGGACTTTTTTTTATCCCTCGATAAGATTGCTATTTGATATCGATCCATTTAATTCCTTTTTTCATAAATTTCTCATATTGCGTCGCCCATTTTCTGTAGCATCTTCCATTATTTGCCTGGCTGTAGCAATCGGAACTCGTATCCGTAGCTCTGATAAACTTTCATCTAAAGAAATATTGAGGAATCTTATTGGAATTATGACTCGTGTCCCTCCCGGACATTGAATTATAAAATTACGTGATCTAGGGCCCGTCGTGGCTTCAAGATCCCCATCATTAACCATACTGCTGAGACTACCTACAAAACTCTGTTCTACATCAGATTCCAAAGGCATCCCCCGGTCTATTCCTTCCAATCTGCGCATTCTTGGGGCGGCTTCTCGTGAAGTTCGTGGTTTTGGCCTAGTGGGGGTCTCAGTAGGGGTCTCAGTAGGGGTCTCAATATCCTTTTTAATTTTACCTAAGGCTATATCATATCTATTCATAATTCTCTCATGCTCAATACTTTTGAGAGTGTCCCGTGAAGATCATTCATGACATTTTGAATATAATCATCGGAGCTATTGCTATCCAGGGTACACATTAAATTAAAAGCCCCGTCCATTTCAGTCAAGACTGTTTTCAGCCTTTCTTTTTGAATAGGATCCTGAGTAAAATGCATCATCTTAATCAATTTATTTCTATTATTCTGATAAGTGTCAATACTAAAATCCCTCATCAGGAGAACTTCTTCTCTTTTATTTTTTGGAAATTTCTGAGGAGGAAGATCCCTCAATTTCAGATAAGTCTCTTTATGAAGAATAGACTGTATACCTCCAGCTACAATATCTAAAAGAGTATAGCAATTGGTAATTAAGAGCCTATTCATGCCCATTATTTTGTAAATATGAACTGAGAAAAAAATCAAAAATATCAATACAATACCAAAAACCAAAAGTATAAAAGGGGTCATTTTAAATCCTTAAGGGTACTGCAAGGGACACAGGTCAGGGTATTTAAATGTTTTACAAGGCAGATATTATAAGAGGTGTCAATGATATATGTGAGATAATTTTCCCAGGTCTTATAGGATCGTTCTATGACGATAAGATTGGTGGGGTACTGTTTTACATAAAGGACATCATCTTTATTGGTTTTATGCCCATTTATAAAGACAATAGCAAAGCATATAAAGATGGCTGAAAGTAGGGCTAAAAGTATTCCAAGAAGTTTCATTTTTTTACACCCTCAGTAAGGGCCCATTTTTGAGTGCATTTATCACGATCCTTACGAGAGGAGGCCCACGAAGCTATAACTTCGACAGCATTGAAATCTATGCTCATAAATTGAACATAGATTATCTTTGTTTAAATAGGGGCATATTGCCATAATATTATCCTAATCGAGAAAGGCCACATTACGGGCAGCCTTGGCCTGGGCCTCTGTATTAACCATTACTTTATGCCACACATTGCCCAAATCTACCGTAGCATGTTCCTCATGGCGTATATGGCCCTTAACATAGACTTCAGGATTCCTTCTCATATATGACCAGTGAACTTTTTCTTTTTTATCTAGTCTTTTATATTCCTCAACAGAAATAACCACGTCTCTACGGACATAAACGGCCTCTCCACCATTACGATAAAGATGCTCTGCGTAATGAAAATGGGTTCCTCCACCACGCATGGGCTCATTTTTAAGGATGATGGTTAGATTCCCTTTAGGAGGCATGAAGTCAGAGGGAATAAACATGAATTCTCCCTGACGATGGATCTTACGACCGGATTTAAGCTTTCGATGACGTTTTTGAGCATCTTTTGTTTTAAGGCCTTCGTGACGTTCCAGGACGGCCAATTCTTTAGGTTTAAGTGCTTGTTTAGCGGTGGCTACATTTACGACTCTGGCGCTTTCAGGAAGGGCACAGGTGAACCAATGACGTTCATCATGGCCGCAAAGAAACTTGGCCTTAGGATTATCAGGCTGACGAACTAGAAGGAGCAAATGTCGATCTTGTTTCTGAACATCCGTGACTAGCATTTCAATTTTTTTTCTCACTTTGAGATCAAAATATTCTCCGTTTTTATCCTTTTGCACATCAATTTTAAAGTCATCTAAACCACTACGTGGCTCAGAAATCTTTATACGAGCTCCAATGGCTTCGAACTTTTTTTCTAATAATGTTGTGCTCATTTAGTCATCCCTTTTTTAATTGTATGGATCCTGGCCATCTTTTGTATAGGGGCAGCTATTTTGGGCCTCTATTACTTCTTTTTTATGCTCCTCAGTATCAAAAGTGTCTGTTATCGGATCATACCATCCTAAGGCTAAAGCACTCTCTAAGGCATCTTCAGCATGACATAAAAGGCAAAAGGCGCCTGGCCATCCGCTCCATTTATGCTTTCCCATTACTATTTTTAACCTTTCGTTCATCCATACGGCCCCATTCAATAGCTTCCGAAAAAGCGGCACATAGATCTTCTCGACGCTGATGTGTCTGTTCAGGAAAACGATCTGTTAGTTCAATAGCCTTATCCTGACATGTTACAAGAACAGGGACCTCTTCTGGGTCAGGACGGCCCCATATTTTATGACCCCCTGCTTGAGGAACATCACGTTTAATAATTTCAATATCATGCCATGTCATCCGACATAAAAAACAATGTAAGGAGTCATCATACCACAATAACTTTTCTTTTGGATGTAGACAGCTCATTCCCACACCTCGGCAGCATCTTTTATTCCAACAGGGTCTTTTTCTATAATATCATCTTTTTGGGTATATTTACAGGTTGGATAATTTGTACATGCCAGAAAGGTCTCTTTAGTCATTTTGTTTTTTCTTTTTATAAGAAATCCCTTACATTTAGGACAAGGCCAGACCGTTGCCCCATTTTTTACAGAAGACATTTCCATAATGTTTCTCATGGCTATGGTCTTATATTTTTCATATTTACCATCAAGGACTGCTTTTCGGGCCTGAAAAACGGAAGGATAAACTCCAATATCAACCAATTCTTTTGCTTTTATTTCTACTTCTTCCGGGGTCATTTTAGGGCCCATTTTATATACTCCTATATGGGTATTTGAATAACCAAAAACACATGTTTTGTTTCTCTCTAATAAATTATACAGAGGATACTTAGTTTTTTAAACCAATAATCTATTTATATTTAGATTATTAATATGAAAAAGAAACCTCTTTTTAAAATTAACCCGGGAAGCATTGTTAAGGGGACTGGCGACGGGCATCTGGTCTGTACTACGACCCCTGAACATCCCTATAGTGTGAAAATGAAGGATCATAAAAAGGGGTATGTTTATCTTGCCAGAGTCCTGCTAGAGAATCATCTGGGAAAAATATTGCCTGAGGATACTGAAGTTCATCACAAAGATTCGGATCCTTCCAATAATTCTATATCGAACCTTGTCATGACAACCCATGGAGAACATGCAAAACACCATGGTGAAAAAAGAAAGTTCTGGAAAAAAAGTCCACGAAATAAGCCCGGTCGTAAAAGGGCCCAAAAAATAGCTACCAACTATTTATCAAGTCTTTAAATTCTTTTTATCACAAAGAACATGTTTTCGTGGACACCGCCTTGCAATAAGGCATTGTCCACGAAGGCCAGGCTTATAATACTCACAATTTTTAGCCTGGGACTTAGAGACATCTTGATTATTGATTTTGTTCTTAAAATAAAAGACACCTAAGAGTATCAGAACCCCAATAATAAATAATATACTTAAGTGTCCCATTTAGAACCTTTTTAAGCCAATTTTTTATTCAGACCTTTTAAAAATTTGGCCGCTTCTTCTAATACTTTTCCAACACCACAGCAGATTAAAGTCAGGTCTTCTATTTTTACAGTCGGGGCCTTTTTTTCAACCACTGTTTTTGAGGGGACTTTCTTCACGGCTACAGCTTTTGAGACTGCAGGTACTTTTTTCACAGCCACGGATTTAACGGCCTGAGTCTTAGGTGCCGTTTTTTTCTCTGCCTTTTCAGACGGCTGAACACTAAAGTTTGCCACACGCCAGGATTTTGGGGCCTTTAAAGAAGGGACCTTTTTTGATTTAACTTTTGGAGCAATACTCTTTTTTTCAACTTTAACAGGGGCCTGAACTGTCTTTTCTAAGCCTATTGATATAGTTGTTTCAGGAACGCTCATGGCCTCAGCACATTTCTTAATAAACTGTGCTGAGGGTTTACCGAGTTTCTCTGTCTGAGAGATATAACTCTGTGTAAACCCTGTGGCTACCGCCAGTTTATTTTGACTGAATCCCTGAGCTGTTCGGACGGCCTTGAAATTTTCCGAAAAAGTGCTTAACATACTACCGCCTTTCTTTGAATTTGGATTTGAATTTTTGTCTTTCATACTGACATGTCCCTTTCTTATTGTAGATGTTTTAGTTCAGTTATTAAATATAACTTTTTTTGGAAGATAATTCCAGTTAAATATCATATGATATGATCCAATTACTCGGTACACCCGTTCTGGGATAATTCGCAAGGGTTACAGAAAAGTTCTTTTTATCTTTAAAAATATCATGAATTACTTCAATAGTAGGCGTCCATTGATGCTGTATATTATCTTCACATTTTTGATTGGGGAGTGACACTATAATTGTTTTAAGGACTATGTATTCCATTTTCTTTATGAATGCCGGAATATCCTCAAATGGTATATGTTCAAGGGTCTCATAGCATATAACGGCATCAAATTTGTCTTTGATTTCAAGATCCTGAAAGAATCCTTCCATAATTTTATAATCTATGTTTTTATTAGTAACGTAATTCAGGGCGGATTTTACAAGAACTGGAATAAGCTCTATACCTGTTACATCATAGCCCATATCAATCAATAAAAAATCTAACCAGCCATCGTAACATCCTATATCTAGAACAGTCTTTAAATTTTTATCTCGTAATATTTTTACAGTTTGATCAAAATGATGTCTGTCCCGTGGATTATTAAGATGAGAATATGGATTAGGCAAGTAACTCTGTAGTATACAGGGGTCATGCCTTGCAAGGATATTAGTCTTATCCATTATTATTCCCCTATTATCTTGACTTTGAGTCTGGAGGATACCAGACGGATCCGGGTTTTTCTATAAGAATTTTTGCTGATATTTCTTTCCCAAAAGTTCCATTATCATTCATAACTATTTGTCGCATAATACCAGCAACCTGATAAGTAGTCCCGTTTATTGAAAAGAATTCTTTATGCTGAGGCATGCTGTTAAGGAAAGCTGTAAAGAGGAATTTTTGTTGTCTATTTTCGGACTCCTCAAAAAAAGAGGCCTTAACATAGGGTCTGTACGGTCTTTGCTTCTGTTCCTGTGGTATTGGTACAGGTCCTGAGGTTTTTGGAATATCAACTATCTTTGGTATGGGTATATTTTTTGTCTCATGCCCCTTCAATTGAAGGTTTATGTCACGGAGACTTTTATCTTCTTCAGTCATTTTTTTCCTTTTTTTTATTGGGTCATAAGAATTTTATTTTCTTTTAAGCCTATTCCTAAAATATTTGTGCATTTCTTACAATAAATATTTTTCCCACATCTATGAAATAATGTCTTATCATCTATATCTTTGAAAGGCCCTGAAGAACACAGGACACAATAATAGTATCGTTGTTTAATACCTTTTTCATCTGTATAAAAATACTGTCTGATCACAGGAGGCGCCATAATAAAAATTTTTTGTGTTAAGGTTGTACTTTCTGTCTTAGAAACTCATCTAATGACATTGTTTTTATTTCTGGTTTTATCCAGGGCGAACTATTATCATTCGATTCCTTGTGAGGGCAATCTTTACACTGCTCACCGGCCACTCCTGTTAGGCGCTCTACACATTCGTCACAAGACATAGATTATTCCCCTTTTAAGTCTGAAATATAAATATATCCTTTTTTGTTAGACTTCACAAGGCAGAACAGCCCCTTCAATTCATTCAATCCCCGCACATGCGGGGAAACACAACTCCTTTAGGCTATCCATGCATCAATACACCGAACTTTTTTTCTGACATTAAATCTGAACATCTTAAACATTTTATCTAAAAATGTTTCTTTAACACTGTGTTTTAAAAAAGAAGGAATGACCTCATCAGCGTGTTTTTGAATAACCAGATAATAACGTCCGACTATTTCATGAGTATCAATGTTGATGACTTCAAAATCTATTAATTTACTATCTTGTTTGATTACCATTAAACGTAGATTATTTACATGGTCAGCGCATGTCTGTTTTGGCCCGTCCTTACAGTTATAACATTGACAACTCTTACAGCAGGATTTATTCCAGGTCTCTCTGAAATCTTTTCCATACTGACCTATCCAACGTAACATAAAGGTATCTGAAGGTCGGCCTTGGTTATCCCTGGAAAGATCTCTATGGGCTTTTTCACTTTCTATCCATAAGGATCTTTCCATTTCAGCTTTTTGGACATCCATTAAATGAATATGCTCTAATTCTACTTTGCTATTAGTCATGTTAGGCCCCTTTTTTAAAACTTTTTTAGCCCGGACCAATTAAACAAAGGTCTATATTATACGGATTTATGTTTTCCGAATTTGACTAAGCTCATTTTGTATTACTGATGATAGCTGGGGCTTTATATCAAGATACTGAAATCTTTGCCCACACAGAATACAGCTATCAAATTCACTCAGCTCCAATGTCCTTCTGTCTCTTCGGACTAAAAGGACTCCTTCTTTGCAGATAGGGCATTCTTTTCGATACATACTATTTGGACTGATACTTTTTAAATCTGAATGATTGACCACCAGAGTTTTTTTTAAGAGATTTCTACCAACGGGGCTTTCAGTATTCATATATTCTGCATGTCCCGGTATATTTGAATTGGGTCTTTTTTATTTCTGGATTTTTTGACATATATCAAGCATAGAATGTATACAACAACCAGTGTTACAATTAAAATAGACAATAAGATCATTTGAAATTGCCATCCTTTTCAATAAGTCTTTCAGCTATCATTCCTTTTATGAAAAAAAGCTCACTGAGTTTTTTAACAAGATCAATATCAGTACCTCTTTCAATAAGAGCCATCATTATACTACCATCATAGACCGTATTCCAAACTCTTTGAAATTCTTGAGTCACCAAGGCTTCAGTCTCTTTGGGAATCATAGAATATTTTCCTCTTTAAGAATGCCTATTATTCTCTTTAGAGTCTTTGACTCTTCAGAAAAGCATCTTCCTGAATTATAAAGTTCTATAATCCTTACTTTTGGAATACAGTCAGCTATTTCTTGAAGAATTTCTTTATCGGTCTTTACCATAGGAAGACTCCTTATTTCTATAAATTACACGCCCTCGGGTTAGATCATAAGGGGATATCTCTATAAGAACTTTATCCCCTGTAATGATTCGAATATTGTTTTTTCGTATTTTCCCAGAGATATGACAGTAAACTATCTTTGGTAAGCCCTCAACTTTTACGGCAAAAATTGTATTGGGAAGGATGTCATCAATAACACCTTCAACTTGTATTGATTCTTGTTTCATGAATGCTTCTTTAGATAAAGATTAAGAGTTTATTACGGAATATAATAAAGATCCTCTGGCCCCTTCGGAGTCTTACATGTAATCTTTCTTGCCATATTCTTTTCTACTAAATACGTCATATTTACACACAAGACTTCAGCATCTTCATCAGAAAACTGAGCTTTGATCTCAGATCCAGTCCTGTATCCGGTTTCACTGATATATCGTTTGATTTCATTGGTAAGCATTATATTTCCTTCCACGCCTTCCAGGAATCAATGAAAGCTAACCGTTCCAATTCCATTTTATTGGAGCACTCTTCTGAAAATATCCTCAGAATTTCGCGGCCTTCTTCTGTAATCCCCACTTCAGTCCGCCATTCCTTCTCAATATGAGGACGAACATATTCTTTCTTAACAGTGATCTTAAAGCAATTATCCTCTTTGAATGGAATCCCTTCTGGAGTAAACCATATATCAAATCCTTTGGCCACTACAAAATCAGCTGGAACTGATTTTGTAGGAGAAACGGCAACGACTTTGGACAGATCTACGTAATGACCATCAGGTGCAAGTATAATGTCTTTACTGTTCATTTTATTTTACTCCTTCTATTTATTATACGTAAAAAAGAACAATCTATAAATTCTTTTTATAACAAAAGGCCTATGGAATCCATTTCATAAACTTTATCAAATTCATCATACACCACTTTCAATGTATAAAGAAACTCCCCATACATTCTATAAACGACAGATTCAGGGACATTGGATCTATCAAAACCCTTTTGTATGTCCTTAGAAACATGCTCATAAGCGATTTCTGGGTTCATACGAAAAACCCGAGCTATTTTATGACAGTCAGGAAGATCTATTAAAAAATCGCGACGAAGTTCTGTGTTAACATTACAGGCATCTAGAATAGGGGTCTTATCATCTCTAAGGGCTTCAACAACCTGCTTTTTAGCCTCTGCCCATACCTCTATATTTAAAGCCTGATTAGAAATGTCATGAGTGAGTTTTTTTCGTATTTTATCTGGGCAAATCACAACAAATCTTTCTAAAGTTCGAAAACGACTCACCCATGTAGATTTTCCTGATCCTGGAATCCCTATGGTCATGACAAAAGTTGGTTTCATATTTCATGTACCTCTATTCCATTTTTTCGTAGCCATTCTGCAGCTATATGTCTATGACAAAAATAACCGGTTTTTTCAAAACATAAAAGGACAGCATCGTTTCCAAGGTCCTGCAGGACCTGTTTAGGAGTAAGGCCCCTATCCTCTAATATTTTCAAATATTGCTTCTCATATTGGAGTTCATTAATACGCCCATTTTTATAAGCCCACAGTAATTCAGATGTAGGTGTTAATGGAGCATAACGCTTATGTTTTTTAGCCCATGCTGGGAGAGTTACAGTTATTGCTACTCCCTCAGATCCTTTATATTTGGCAAAATAAGATGTGTACATTACTCGTATATTGCCCTTTTAATCGTATGATATCTCTGGGTTGCCATCCTCGTCCGAGAGCTCATCCTCTATATATCCTTCCTGAAGGATAGCTGCAGCAGTAACCGCATCGGATTTAGTATCATGCACGGTGACTCGGGATCCGTCCGGACAGTCATATCTACTGGGGCCCTTTATTTTTATTTGTTCTTTTTCAATACACACGAGCCATTGTTTTTTATCAACCTCGACGATTACTCCTTTATTTTCCTGACGCTCCAGTAAAATACCAATTACTTTGGCTAAAATACGTACTGGTCGGGGGTCATAAATTTCATCCATAGAGATTTCCATAAATTTCATGTAGTCTCCTTTGGAAAACTTCCCGTCCATGATGCCTTGATATATCACTTCCGAAGCATCTTTCCAGGTAGCTCCAGAGGGATCCAATTCAAGTTCTTTCATTTAAAAATACTCCGTGGGCAAGCCGAGACTCTCTCGAAGATTGGCTATCTCATTTATCGGATTTATATAGCGAATATCCTTATATCTGAGCCAGGCTAGAACCTTATTATGCGTGGCATCATTAGGGCTAAAACCTTCTTTAGTAACGATAATAGTTCCATATCCAGATTCTCTTACTTCAGCCCTTCTAAGACGTTCAATAAGATCAAAACGGCCTTCAGAGGCTAGGTCGGTCCATGGGTCAAAAGGATTCTTTTTCATATATCCTTATCGTTATCAAATTCATCACTATGGGGATATTCATTGGCATCACATTCTTCATCAGAGGCCAGTCCAAAATAAGGTATATTGTCTTCATCCCAACCGTGTGTATACAGAGGTCCATCGTCTTTCTTTGACATTTTAAGCTCCCCCTCACATACTTTTTATTTGTGGATCCCTTTTATTGGGGATTTGGTGTTTTTTTAACCAATATTGTACTGTAGAATAATAGCTGCCAGACATTTTAGCCAATTGTACAATCGAAAGACCTTCACCAACATAGGCCTTGTAGAGCCACAGTTTATTTCTAAGCAGGTTCATATTATTTGACACATAACGTCCACGAGGACGAACAGGAATTCCATATTGTTTTAGATTTCTAACAACTGTGGGATATGTTTTTATTTTAAGAAGTTTTGCTATTTTAGAGACAGACATATACTCCTTTATATATTTAGTATAAAGCCAATCTCGATCAATCGGGCCGTAACCTCTGATCTCTTTATGTATAGGGATCTTATTTTCTTGAGCCACTCTTTTAACTAAAGTAGCACTGGTCTTAAGCCTGGGAACTATTCTTCCAAGGGGCTCATTCTTTTTTAGACCCTTTAAAATGTCTTTATATTTTTGGCACTTATTTTGGGTCTTAGTGGGCCGTCTTGGAATATTACAATACTGTAAATGCTGATGTATAGCTTGTTTGGAACATCCTATTTCATCAGCTATTTTCTGTAGGGTTTTTCCTGAGATGTATTCAGACACTATCCAGTCTGATGTTTTCCCTTTTAGTGTACGTTTTGGGTTCATAATTAATATTCACAATCAGATTTTTTATATCGGGGACAATTGTTATCTCTGTTCAGTACATAGCAATCTCCGAGGACTTCTTCCCGCTGTATAGGAGTGGCCTTGTGAGATATGACACATTTAGCTGTTGATCGATAAAACTCACAATCCGAGCAAAAAACCTCTTTATTCTTGGTTTTCATAATATAGAAGGTCTCATTTCATAAAGAAGGTTAAAGTAGCTTTTGTCTGAATATTTAACGTCTGACACATAAACCGGCCCACCTGAGATCTTAATTCATCACCTTCAACGCCATGAAATATAAAAATCATGTCATTTACAATATTTTTTAGATTTATGCCATAGCCCTCTGTACCAACAACAAAATCTAGATATTTCCTATATATTCTCCATCCGGCGGATTTATTTCCCCTTGGATCTCACCGTCTTTATAAACAGCCGTTAGAAGTACATCTTTAATCAGATCCTGGGGTGGGTACTCTAAAACTTTTATATTTGTGTACCCAAGTGTTACAAGTTTTCTTTAAAAGTCCCGCTCGCAGCAATACAGGCACTAAAAAAAGACACCATAAATAGAGCACAAAGTTGCTTTTTCATCCCCCAACTCCTTTCAAAGGTTACCATCGAGTATATCTGAGTTTTTCTAATTCTATGAGCGTTATACCCTCATTTTCGTAAGATAGCGTCTGGGTTTCTCTAAATTTTAAAAAAGCCA
>Ga0315295_10004441_pt1 | contig 11980 bp, 11 predicted proteins | sample YL17G14_0_MG_FD_204453 | JGI IMG/M metagenome (GOLD analysis project Ga0315295, IMG submission 204453) | Sediment microbial communities from Yellowstone Lake, YNP, Wyoming, USA - YL17G14_0 | ecosystem: Environmental > Aquatic > Freshwater > Lake > Sediment | place: USA: Wyoming | collected... | reverse complement strand
ATAGCTTTTAGTATTCAGAACCAGTTCATATTCAGGATGAAAATGCCAGAAACCACCTTTATCATTAAGATGTGCAGCGCGGAATCCACCACCATCATCATATGGTATTTTTTCCAATTCAGCTACCATGGTTTTGTTTATTTAGTTGGGTTATCCTATCAAAATTAAGCAATAGTTCAGCAATTAAGAGCAATATTTTACAAATAATTTAATTGTATTATGTTTACTTTCCGAAATAATTTGACAGAATATGAAAAAATTCATTTTTATTCTATTTGTAATTTTTGCTGATCAGCTTTCAGTATATGAGAAAAGCATAAACCCGGTCATCGTCATAAAAACTGAATTCGGAGATATAATTATTGAGCTTAATGCGGATAAAGCTCCGGTTACAACAGAAAATTTTCTGCGCTATGTTGATTCGTCGCTTTTTAAAAACTCCTGTTTCTACAGAGTGGTTCGTCTGGATAATCAGCCACGGGATTCAGTTAAAATTGAGGTAATACAAGGCGGCCGTTGGGGAAATGAAGAAAATGGATTTGACCCGATCATTCATGAAACAACAAGGATGACAGGGTTACATCACAAAGATGGAGTAATTTCGATGGCACGATCAACCCCCGGAAGTGCCACATCTGAATTTTTCATATGTGTCGGGGACCAACCGGAATTAGATTTTGCAGGTAAACGTAACAAAGATGGGCAGGGATTTGCAGCTTTCGGAAAAGTAATAAAAGGAATGGATGTGGTAAAAAAGATTCACAGCATTGAGGCACCAATGCAATACCTTGATAACAAGATAATTATATATAATATCTGTCGTAAGTAATGTTAACTGATGCAGGTCTCCCGATTGCACATTTTACATGATCTAATTATTTTGACTGGAAATATATTTTTGACTCTATGAAAAGAAAAAAATTAAAATTCTTGAAATTCATTTGGAATGTAATTTAATATTGTATAAATTTGGTTCCAAGCTCATGCTATTGGTATAAGAGGAGATGAGCAAGGGTTGGGATGTGAAGATCAACAGGATTGTATTGCAGACATTGACTTTCACATTTGGAACCTTCGGGATAGCGCCAGCTGACCAGGGTACCTTCCTTTTATCAGACAGTAGACACGGGATTATCTAATTAAAAAGCCCGCTCCCTGATTTTCACAACCACCCTTCCTCCTCTTATTTTTTTTCCCCCCTGTGATCTTTCTTGTCTGTCTTTTTGAAAAAAAATTGAAATCCAAATAAAGAAAATTAGGCTATCTTTGGGTGCTTAACTAAAAGGGGAAAGATTCTCAATACTTCTGGTAACATTAACTGACCAGCAATGAAAACCTATATCAGGAGAAGGGAAAAGAATGATCAGCTTGTTGTAGTTTATGTCGGATGGGGTGCTGATGAAAATGCATTCATTCCCCTCTGCAATGATGAATCTGATTTTATCCTGTTCTATGATTATTCTGCAGATGAGGCTTTGGTGCTGCCGGAGATGAAAACCTACACCAGGATAACTCTGATCGGATGGTCACTTGGTGTGTGGGCTGCTGAATACCTTTCGCCGAAAACAGGAATCAGACCTGATATTACTGTAGCAGTAAACGGAACACCGGTACCTGCAGATGATCGATATGGAATTCCATTGAACATTTTTGAAGGAACACTGAATAATATTTCGGAAAAGAATATGGGAAAATTCTATCTCCGCATGTTTGGTGATAAAAAAACTTATAAACTCAACAGCGACAGAATTCCGAACAGGACTGTAAAATCATTAAACGATGAACTAAGATGGCTTTACAACCGCATTATGGAGCAGAAGGAACCGGGCTTTAAATGGGATTATGCCGTTACAAGTGAATTTGACAGGATATTTCCTGCAAAGAATCAGAAAGCTTACTGGCAAAAAGAAGAAAAAACAAAACATATAATTTTACCCCTCAACCATTACCTGTTTCACAACTGGGAATCCTTTTCAGAATTCATTCAGTTTGTCGAGACCTATAAGAAAAAAAGAAAAGGATAAAAGAGAAATAGCTCAAATGTCTTTAATAAGTACATTTGAATCTGACTTCGCCATCAGCTTATCAAATTTGGCAAGCATAGTATTAATTTTTTCAAATTCCTTATTTTTAAGCATGGTTGTCTGTTCGATGCCCTTTCTGTCAAGCCTGGATAATACAAAACTGATTGTTAATGAGTTAATGTCCATTGCAGGTTGATAAAGTCTTTCCTTATTATCATTTGAATGAATCATAGAAACTAATCCGACAGCATTGAGATCCTGAACAATGTCACGTACAAGCCTGACAGGAATTTTAAGCCGGACCGAAATTGTTTCTGCTCCCACCGGTGGTTCTCCGTTGGCAAAATTCTTTATAATCAGACTCATTATCATTATCGTAAGCGCTCTCTTCTGATAGTTACTAATATTTAATGCTTCAGATTCAAACTCATAGCGTGAAACATTCTGGTTCGCAAATGAAATTTCTGCACCTAATAAAACAACTGTCCAGATGCTCTGCAGCAAAATAATGAAAAGCGGAATTGCTGCAAAGGTTCCATATATTATGCTCAGCTTTGAGATCCCAAACTGCAGACCAAAATAAAACCAGAGCAAAAGCTGAAGAATTGTACCTGCTACCAAACCTGCAACAAAGGCTGATCTGAATTTGACTTTTGTGTTTGGCATTATAATAAACAGTAAAGTCAATGTAAACCACCACAGAAAATATGGTGTAAATTGAACAAGAAAAACTATAATTGGTTTGAAGAAATCGAGTATTGGTGCTTTTGACATGAAATCCCCAAGGTTAGTTTTGATAAAAACGGTAATGCTGCTCGCAAGAATAAGGAAAACAGGGGCAATAAGCATAATTGTGAGGTAATCTGTAAACTTTCTGTACCATGGTCTTGAACTTCTGATCTGCCAGATATGATTGAAAGAACTTTCAATATTGTTGAGAAGAGACATTACTGACCAAAACAGTATAATTACGCCTACTCCTGCTATGTATCCGCCATTTGTTGCATCAAGGGCATTCCTTGAGGTTTTCAGCAGCCAGTTAAGGACCTCCTGATACGACTGGAAATTCTTACTGAGTTCCTGTTCAAGATTCTGGTCGAGGCCAAAGCCTTTTGCAATAGCAAATGCTATTGCGAACACAGGAATCACCGAAAGAAGGGAATAGAAAGTCAGAGCTGAAGCCTGGAGCTGGACTTTGTCATTCGAAAATCCACGTGCTGCCAGAACAATAATCCGGAGTTGTTTGATCAGTATGGATTTTTGTCGTGATAGCTCAGACAATGGTGTGTGCCAGATGGCATCATTGATACTCTTTATCTTGTTTAATGCCCATACAACAGGATTAGCCATAATGACGTAGTCTTAATATTAGGTAAATAACTGAAATGAAACTCCTTGGTTCAAATATACGAAATACCTGTTATTAAAAATATTGTTAATTTCACTTCTGATATTGACTTTAAAATGGAAATCAACATTCTTGAGTTTTCAGAAGGTGCCAAAAAAGCCAGAGGTGTTACTGTTATTATTGATGTTTTCAGGGCATTCTCGGTAGCCTGCTATGCATTCGATTCCGGTGCTGCCCGAATTATTGCAGTCGGAGATGTGAAAGATGCTTTCGACTTAAAGAAAAAATATAATAATTCAGTTCTGGTTGGAGAGAGAGATGAGAAAAAGGTTGAGGGTTTCGATTTTGGAAACAGCCCAACCGAGATATTAAAGGTTGATCTTGAGGGTGTTACTGTAATCCATACAACTACTGCCGGAACGAATGGTCTGGTCAGTGCCAGGGACGCTTCTTTGCTTCTGGCAGGCAGTTTTGTGAATGCGGGTGCTATAGTCAGATATATCAGGTCTCTCAATCCCGACATAGTATCGCTTGTAGCTATGGGATACCGGGCAACAGTTTCTGCAGAGGAGGATCTTTTGTGTGCACAACTGATCGCAGACCGGTTGCAGGATCGGGAAAGTGATTTTAAAGAAGAAATTTCCGCGCTCAGAAGCAGTTCAGGAAAACGGTTTTTCGAATCTGCCAATATTGAGTTCTCTCCTCCCACTGATTTTTTTCTTTGTACAATGACTGACAGATTCAATTTCGTCCTGAAAGCTGAAAGGAGATTTGACGGACATATTGATATCATGAAAATAGATGTATGATGGATTACAGGAAAATAATAAAACCTGCACTGCTGCTTGATGAAGTTAAATGCAGGCAGAACATCAGTACCATGGCAGCAAAAGCAAAAGCTTCAGGCGTAATTTTCAGGCCACACTTTAAGACGCATCAGTCTGTTACCATCGGAGAATGGTTCAGAGAAGAAGGTGTCAGCGCAATAACAGTTTCATCGGTCACAATGGCAAAGCATTTTGCAAAAAATGGATGGAAGGATATTACGATTGCTTTTCCATTAAATCTGAGAGAGATTGAAGATGTGCGGAATCTGTCAGATAATATCCGGCTTAATACCCTTGTTTCCGGTTTTGAACAGGTGCAGTTTGTGATACGGAAAGTGCAATTTGAATCGGGCTGTTTTTTAAAGATTAATACAGGATTAGACAGAAGTGGAATTGAGTGGGATGATAAAGAGATGGTGATACGAATAGTGGACGAAATAAACAGATCGCGGCATATTCGCTTTAAAGGATTTCTTACTCATTCCGGGCATACATATAAGACATCAACAATAAAAGAAATCATTGATATCTACAATGATACGTTAAATAAATTCTTATCCTTACGATCACTTTATCCTTCATCTGATATTATTCTTTCAACGGGTGATACTCCATCCTGCAGTCTGGTAAATAATTTCACAGGCTTTGACGAAATAAGACCAGGTAATTTTGTTTTCTATGATCTCACTCAAATACAGCTTGGCTCCTGCAAATCAGATCAGGTTGCGGTTGCTCTGGCATGTCCTGTTGTTGAAAAAAACCAAAAAAGAAAAGAGATAATCATTTATGGTGGTGGTGTTCATCTTTCAAAAGAAAGTCTTAAGCTGCCGGATGGCAGAATTGTATATGGTGAAGCCGCTATATTTAATGATAACGAATGGATCTTCCCCTCTGAAAGAAGTTTTGTGAAATCTCTTTCGCAGGAGCATGGAATTATTTCTTCATCGGAAGAACTGATAAACAATATCAAAATCGGAGGATTAATAGGAATTATACCTGTTCATTCCTGCATGACTGCAGACCTTATGAGACAATATTACACTTTTGATAAAAGTATTATAGCAGATTTTTCATCAAAATAGCAAATTATGGCATTATCCGAAATCAGAAAACTTGGTGACCCGGTATTGCTCGAAAAAGCAGCCATTGTCATGCAGGAAGAAGTAAGCTCTCTAATACCGTCAATAGAAAAAATGTGGGAGCTGGTACTTGAATTCAGGAAGACTTATGGACGAGGCAGAGCAATTTCAGCTCCACAGATCGGGCTGCTTAAGAGAATAATTTGTGTAAACACCGGACAACCACAGGTTCTGATAAATCCTGAAATTGAGTTCAGAAGTGAAGAAATGATTGATGTTTGGGATGATTGCATGAGCTTTCCAGATCTTCTTGTCTTTCTCAGGCGGCATAAAAAGATCACAATCTCATTCAATGATGCAAGCTGGGAAAAACAGACATGGTATCCTGAGGATGAGATGTCGGAACTACTTCAGCACGAATACGATCATCTCGATGGTACACTTGCAATCTCAAGAGCAAAGGACATAACATGCTTTAAATGGGTTAATTCCTGATCAGAATATTGGCAGAATATTTTTCCTGCGGTGAATCTCCCTGTAAGTGCAGAACATGCAGACTTTATAAAATCCGAAAAGGTTTAGTGATATTTTGGAGGCATCAAGCCTGATTTCCATCCTTTCTCTGTAACGTATAAATATACCTGCAAGAATTCTTGTCAGCCTTATTGCACTCAGCTTATTATATATTCTTAACATTCTTACAGCGGATGAAAATGCTTTTTTGTCAGTTACTTTGTCATAAAGCTGACTGAGATTTTCGATCCCCAGCTTTGTTTTATTAAGAAATTCATGGTTTGATTCCAGACCCTCATGAAGAAGTCCGTTATCGATGTGCAGCACATCAATTCCTGCTTTTTTCAGCTGGTAGCCAAGCAAGGTATCTTCATGGCCGTATTGTTTTAATTCCTCATTGAACCTGATTTTCGAAAAAACAGATTTCTCAATAAGAAAATTAAAAGTAGAGAAAGTTGAATGGGGATGCTTGTTTCTTTCAGAGGCTTTTTTCTGTTCTATCATCCTGCCATATTTCCATCTCAGTATCTTATCCGGATCGCCCGGAGCAGTTTCATTGTACAATGTGCCACCACAGATAACCCTTGCAGTATTTATCATAGGAAGCCATTTCAGCAGATAGGCTTCGGCAGTCCCGGGTATCATTGCATCTGCATCGATGAACAAAAGATGATCGCCTTTTGCTTCAAGCGCAAGCTTATTACGGATCGCCGATCTTCCGATATTTTTTTCAGAGCTAATTATTCTGACTGCTCCTCCCTCAAAAGGCAAATATTTGTTTCGATATTCAGGCGAAGAGCCGTCATCACCAATCAGAATCTCACAATATTCAGGAACCTTTTCCAGTCCATCTTTCATACTATAAACCAGGGCAACTATATCATAGTCATTAACCGGAATCAGGATTGATATCATTATTTTTTCAACTGTCCAAGGTTTCCAGATCAAAAGTACAACATATTTCTTAATAATCAATCCGGCAAAATTTGGCAAAGAAATTGCATTGACTAATTTTGTAATTCTAACTTATTAGGCTGAAATACAAATGAGAAGTATTGTTTTTGTCGTTTTGCTTTTTGGCTTTTCTCTTTCTGCTTCAGGGCAGATCAAAAAGGGTTATGAAATATCAGTTACAATAAAAGGGCTTCAGGATTCAACAGTTTACCTTGCCTACCATCTTGGCGACAAACAATACATAAAAGATACTCTGAAGCTGGACAGAAACGGGTATGGTGTATTTTCCGGAACAGAATCCCTGCTTCAGGGGATTTACATGATCGTATTGTCCGGAAGAAAATATTTTGAGATATTAATATCATCTGATCAGTTTTTTTCTCTTACATGCAATTATTCCGATTATTTCAAAACACTTAAGTTCACCGGATCTGATGAGAATTCAGCTTTTGTTGATTATCAGAAAAAGTGGGTTGCAATGCAGGACGAGGCATCAAATATCAATGCCAGAGTTAAGAAAAATAATCAGAACAACGACTCTCTGAAAATTCTGACTGAACTTAGGAAAGGTCTGGAGGAAAAGATGAAAAGCTATCTTAATAGTGTGGTTGTGTCGAATAAAGGCTCTCTTCTTGCAATGCTTGTCAGGTCCATAATTCCTGTTGAAGTTCCTGCCTTCCAGATTCCCTTAAATATTCCAAATCCGGATTCTGTAAGATGGATAAAATCGTATTTATTTAATAAGGATCATTTCTTCGATAATATCGATCTTACAGATGAGCGGCTGCTTAGGACACCTATTCTTCAGTCAAAGCTGAACCTCTTCTTCACCAATGTAGTTATACAGCTTGCTGACTCTATTAATAAAGAAATAGACAAGATCATTATCAAATGCAGCAGCAATTACAAAATATTTCAGTTCGTTGCTGTGTATCTGTTTAACCATTTCAGGGAAAGCGAAATTATGGGCCATGATGCTGTAATGGTCAAGCTTGCTGATGATATATATCTCTCCGGGAAAGCAGACTGGACGACACAGGAATGGAGAGATAATCTCAAAAAAGAGATAGACCGGATACGCCCCAATCTTATTGGAGTAAAAGCACATGATCTTGTAATGAACACATTCACTGGAGTTTATAAATCATTATATGACATTAAAAAAGATTTTACAATACTCTATTTCTGGGAACCTGATTGCGGTCATTGCAAGGAAGCTACCCCCAAGCTGAAGGCCTATTATGATAAAGCTAAGAATGAGGGTGTTGAAGTATATGCAGTCTGCACTCAGTCGGATAAGGCTAAATGGGAGAAATATATACAGGATAATAAGCTTGACTGGATAAACGGATGGGATCCTCAGAGAACAACAAATTTTGATTATTACTATAATGTGCAAGCTACACCCGGAATATATATTCTAAATAAGAACAAAATAATTATTGCAAAAAAGCTGCCTGTTGAGACCATCGGGTCATTTATTGAAAACTATAGAAAGTTTAATAAGAATTAAGACCTTCATCGCTTTTACTAAAACAGGTCAAAATCAGGTAATCTAAACTTGAATTTATTCAGGCTGGATCTTTCGGTTCATTGATAATTCAGCCAGTTGACAAGCTCATAGATCGATCCAAATTCCAGCGTTGCAGAATCTGTGCATACTGTCCATTTATTGTGATTATGTCTTGCAGATATTTTTATCTTCACCCCTGCCGGATCGTTTGAAATTTCGAATCCTGCCCGGTTTACAGCTTTCTCAGTCCAGAATTTCTCAACACCTTCTGCATCCACAAAAATTCTTCCACGCATTTCCCTTCTGAAAATAAAACTACCGTCTGAGGTGCTGAAGTTAACTGAGGAATCATCAAAAAGCATATTGAATGCACCATTTAATATCAGGTCTTCAGGAGCTCCTTCAATAAAAGAATCTTTAAGAGTGAGCCAGATTTTGTCCGATTCACTTATAGCGGTGAGAAGGTCGTGCGTTGAGAAAATAATTGTCTTTCCCTTATTCTTTGACAGATCATGGAGCAGATGAACAATTTCATATTTGCTTCTGATATCAAGAAATGCTGTAGGTTCATCCATTACCATAATATCTGTATCCTGTGCCAGTATACGTGCAATCATTGCCCGCTGGCGTTCTCCATCGGATAATTCATTTATGTATCTGCCGGTAAGGTGTTGCATTCCAACCTTGTCTATTGCATCAGAGACTTTTTCACGGTCCGTGAAACTGAATTTTCCTATCCAGTTTGTGTGCGGATATCTTCCAAGCGACACCAGATCATATACTCTCATATTACTTACTCTTACAGGTTCTGTCGAAATGTATCCTATATTTTGTGCCAGATCATACCTTGAATATTCATCCAATACTTTTTTCTTCAGAAATACTGCACCACCCAATATTTCCTGGAGACCCGTAATAGTTCGGAGAAGAGTGCTTTTCCCGATTCCATTCTGACCAATGACTGCAATGAGTTCTCCTTTGATAGCGAAAGCATTAAGCGGAGGTAAAAGGATATTGAAGTTCCGACCTGATTTATAACCTATCAACAGCGATTCAAAGGATAATATCTTTTCCCTGGAAGTATCCATCAGAAAGCTCCCGAATATTTTCTGTTTCTTAATATTACCCAGATAACTACAGGTATGCCAATTAAAGATGTAACTGAGTTTACCGGAAGAACTTTTTCCGATCCGGGCAGTTGTGAAATAATATCACTGGCCAGCATTATAACACCTCCTAGCATAATAGTTGCCGGAACTAAAACCTTATGATCTGACGTTTTAAATATGATCCTTGCAATATGTGGTACGGCAATGCCAATAAACCCGATCGGTCCGCAGAATGCGGTTACACTTCCTGTCAGAATACTAGTGCTTGCAAAAATAATTAAACGGGCAAACCTGACATTAAGGCCGATGCTGCCGGCATAATTTTCGCCAAGAAGAAGAGCGTTCAGCATCTTTACGGAAAACAGGCTTAACAGTACACCAACAGCTAATGAAAAGACCAAAACCTGCAGCTGTTGGGTGGTGAGATTTCCAAGACTTCCCATGGTCCAGATAACATAGGCCTTAAGCATTGTTTCATTGCTGAAGTACTGCATAATACTTACAATAGCAGATATGCCGCTGGACAGCATTATTCCAAGAATGAGCACTGTCAGTATGTCCCTTACTTTCATTGAAATAAACATAATCAGGATCATTACTGCCCCGGCACCAAGCCATGATGCAGCAACCAGAGCCCAGGTACCAAACCCCTGCAGACTTTCAGGGGTCAGAGTTGCGGAAAAGCCAAGTATGACAAACGCCACCCCAAGGCTGGCTCCGGAGCTGATCCCGAGTACATAGGGGCCTGCCATTGGATTTCTGAAAACTGTTTGCATTTGTAATCCGCTAACCGACAGGGCAATTCCGACCATCAGGGCAGTGAGGGCTTTAGGGAGCCTGAATTTCATTACGATTGTCTCAATATTTGTCCCGGTATCTGCGAAAATCGATCGAATTACATCCTGTGGTCTGAGACTGACCGATCCCAGAAAAATATCAAGTGTGAAAATTATAAGCAGAAGCACCCCAAGTCCGGCAAAAATCAGTTGTCTCTCCCTTCCCGGTGATGAATAAAATTCACTGTTTATGTTTTTCTCGGATTTCACTTAATATCGTTAATTAATTTTTTTATAATAAAATAATTTATAGCCGGGGAAAAGGTCAGGATGAAGAATGGCGCCGATATCCTTCAGAATAATATGTGGATTGATTGCTCCGCTTTCCCAGTAATCGTTGCCCCCTTTGAAGGTTACTCTGTTATTATTATTGAACATTTTACCTTTCCTGAAAGATGGCAGATCACCGAGTCGCATATCCATTGCTGTTATTTCATAATGGCTTTGTACACTGCCAATATTGAGCCAGTAGTCAGCTGCCAGAGCTTTCAGAAATACATTTTCTATCCCGAATGGCATAGAGATATCAGACCTCGTATCTTTCCACAGGTAGTTACCTCCTGCATCGGAAATAAGCCTGCTCATAAACGAATTTCCCGGGGAAATGAACCAGGTGTCTTTCCATGGAAGACCCAGAAGAACCACAGGCCGGTTCCGGCTTTTTTCCCGGATTAATGATTTAATATTGTTATATTCCGTTGATATTGAGAAGAATAAGTCATCTGCCTGTTTCTCCTTACAAAACAATGCCCCGAATACTTTGATCCATTCAGCCTTACCAAGAGGGTCTGTTTCAAGGAAATCTGCATTGAATAAAATCCTGAAACCCAATTCCCTTATTTTATTAAGATATCCAGCTGCTTCACTGCCAACTCCGTAAACCATTATAAGGTCGGGAGCTATCTGAATAACTAATTCTTTATTAAGGTTATCTTCATAGCCGACATCTGCAACTTCACCCCGTTTAGCCCTTTCTTTAAGACCTTTATTATAGATCAGATCAGTTCCGGAAATGCCTTTAACACTTTGTTCTTCCCCCAGAGCCGAGATCATAGCAAGATATGTCGTCGACATACATATTATCTTTCTAACCGGCACATCAATGATGGCAGAGGTATCTAAACCGGCAGGAATCTTATATCCTCTTCTTACCAGATAATAAATATGATTTATATTCACTGCTCCCTGCCATGGGTTAATAATAGTCAGTACTGAATAGCCTTCTTTATTTTCAATACTAAACCTTTGAGCATATTCTATATAAGAACCTGTTTTTAGTGGTACGGATCTTTCCTCTTTTCCCGCCCTGTTTTTGCAGGCAGAGAAAAGAGGCAGGATCAGAAAAAAGTATTTGATGAATGTTAATGGCATTTACCTGGTTATAACGATTTTATGTGATTCTTTAATTTGCTGTGAAGTGAAATTCAGAAAATATATACCAGGCTTCATTATTGAGATATCTATTCTGACATCTCCCGGAAACCTGTTAATTAAATACTCGTGCCTGAGAATAGTCCCTTCAAGATCATAAACCTTCAGATCTATTTCAGGGATCTCCTTTTTTGATGAGATGAAAATTAAATTCTCTGCCGGGTTAGGATAAACTATAAATTCGTTAAGTGGCAAGCCGGAATGCCCGATCTCATTTACGACCGAGTTACCGGTAGTAACAACCTTAACATCAAGAGATAACGGCATCGGGGCGAACGGATGCTGTGTAAATTGTTTCCAGCCTGATCCATCCTTAAACCATGCAGTATTTAATTCATGAAGAAGC